>Ga0209196_1002968_pt1 | contig 10530 bp, 7 predicted proteins | sample COGITO_mtgs_1105_5_FD_184801 | JGI IMG/M metagenome (GOLD analysis project Ga0209196, IMG submission 184801) | Pelagic marine microbial communities from North Sea - COGITO_mtgs_110509 (SPAdes) (version 2) | ecosystem: Environmental > Aquatic > Marine > Epipelagic ... | reverse complement strand
GATGGCGCAGAGGTTTCGGCCCCGGCAGGACAAACGATTTGGGACGTCACCAAAGGCCAAGGCTTTATCATTCCCCATCTGTGTCACCGCGACGAGCCGGGATACCGGTCCGACGGCAACTGCCGTGCGTGTATGGTCGAAGTGGAAGGGGAGCGGACGCTGGTCGCTTCCTGCATCCGTCCCGTCGCTGAAGGCATGGTCGTGCACACTCGCTCGGACCGCGCCAAGCAAGCCCGTCGGATGGTTATGGAAATGCTGGTTGCAGATCAGCCGACGCCAGAATTGGCACATGACAAATCCAGCCACCTTTGGGAGATGGCCGCGGGTCAAGGCGTCCTCGAAAGCCGCTTTCCAAAACTCGAAGAGGGGCGCATCCCCCTATTGGATGACAGCCATGTCGCCATGTCCGTCAATCTCGATGCCTGTATTCAATGCGGCCTATGCGTGCGCGCTTGCCGCGAGGTTCAGGTCAATGACGTTATCGGCATGTCTGGCCGGGGTCATGATGCCTATCCAACCTTTGATATGGCAGACCCAATGGGTGAAAGCAGTTGCGTCGCCTGCGGTGAATGTGTGCAGGCCTGCCCCACTGGCGCATTGTTGCCAGCAACAGTCACCGATGAAAACCAAATCGGAGACAGCAAAGATTTTGATCATGAGATCGAAAGCATCTGCCCTTTCTGCGGTGTGGGCTGTCAGGTCAGCCTTAAGGTCAAAGGAGATCGCGTTAAATATGTCGAAGGGATCAACGGGCCCGCGAATGAAGGTCGCCTCTGCGTCAAAGGCCGCTTTGGATTTGACTATATTCACCACGATCATCGCCTGACCAAGCCGCTCATCCGCAAAGAAGATGCGCCGGCCAAGGGGCTCAACGTTGATCCGGGAAATTGGGGCGATGTCTTCCGCGAAGCCAGCTGGGAAGAGGCATTGGATGTCGCCGCAGGCGGTCTGGCCAAACTCAAACAAGCCTACGGCGGCACCTCCGTTGCGGGCTTTGGTTCGGCGAAATGTACCAATGAAGAAGCCTATCTGTTCCAAAAACTCATTCGCCAGGGCTTCGGGCACAACAACGTGGATCATTGCACCCGCCTCTGCCACGCCTCCAGCGTCGCAGCTTTGATGGAGAACGTCGGCTCTGGCGCGGTAACCGCGACCTTTAACGAGATTGAAAACGCCGATGTTGCGATTATCATTGGGGCCAATCCAATCGAAAATCATCCCGTTGCGGCGACCTATTTTAAGCAATTCACCAAACGCGGCGGAAAGCTGATTGTCATGGATCCGCGCGGACAGGCCCTCAAACGCTTTGCCAGCCATATGCTGCAATTCCGGCCCGGGGCGGATGTGAGCATGCTCAACGCCATCATGCATGTGATCGTGGAGGAAGGCCTCTATGATCAGAAATACATCGACAGCTACACAGAAAATTGGGACGCAGAGCGTGCGCATCTGAAAGGCTTCCGCCCTGAGATAATGGCCGATATCTGCGGCATTGACGCGGAAACCCTGCGCGATGTCGCGCGGGTATTTGCCGGCGGTAAGGCGGGCATGATCTTCTGGGGCATGGGGGTGTCGCAGCATATCCACGGCACTGACAATTCACGCTGTCTGATTAGCCTGGCGCTCATGACCGGCCATGTGGGCCGGCCGGGCACGGGGCTGCATCCGCTCCGCGGGCAAAACAATGTGCAGGGCGCCTCTGACGCCGGGCTTATCCCGATGTTCCTGCCCGATATGCAAACTGTGGTCAGCGATGACGTCCGCTCCAAATTTGCAGAGGTCTGGGGTCGTGATGGCGGTGTAAATGAGCCGCTGGATCCCAATAAAGGTCTCACCGTCACAGAAATCATGGATGCCGTGCACACTGGCGATATTCGCGGCATGTATGTGCTGGGTGAAAATCCAGCCATGTCCGATCCTGATGTGGCCCATGCGCGGGATGCTCTGGCCAAGCTCGAACATCTGGTGGTGCAGGATATTTTCATCACCGAAACCGCCAATTATGCCGATGTCATCTTACCGGCCGCTGCCTTTGCGGAGAAGAGCGGCACAGTCACCAATACAAACCGGCAGGTGCAATTGGGCCGGCCCGCGGTCCCCCCACCCGGCGAGGCGCGCGCGGATTGGTGGATCGAAGTGGAGTTGGCCAAACGGCTCGGTCTCGGCTGGGGCTATACCCACCCCAGTGAGGTTTTCGCTGAGATGAAGCTCACTATGAAATCTTTTGACAATATCAGCTGGGAGCGTCTGGAACGTGAGAATGCGGTAACCTACCCATCGCTCTCCCCGACAGACCCCGGCCAGCCAATCGTCTTTGGCGATGGCTTCCCGCGGTTGGATGGGCGTGCGCGCTTCACTCCAGCAGATTTGATTGCCCCCGATGATGTGCCAGATGCGCAATATCCGATGATCCTGACCACGGGCCGGCAGCTCGAACATTGGCATACGGGGTCTATGACCCGCCGCTCAAAGGTGCTGGATACTGTGGAGCCAGAGGCCAATTGCTCACTACATCCCTCCACCCTACGCAAGCTGGGCGTGGCACCGGGCGGCTTGGTCCGCTTGACCACCAAACGCGGCAGTATCGAGATCATGGCCCGCGAGGATCGCGCCGTGGCGCCCGATATGGTCTTTTTGCCCTTCGCCTTTGTGGAGGCAGCGGCCAATCTGCTGACTAATTCCGCAGTGGACCCCTTTGGCAAAATCCCAGAGTTCAAATTCTCCGCGGTGAAGGTGGAAAATCCCAAGGATCAAATCGCCGCTGAATAGCGTCAAATAGACATGCGAAATTTGAGCCTGAGCGCCAAGGCCATGAGAAACAAAAAGAACGGGCTGAGGACCGCAGCGATGGTGCTGAGAAAATGCAACGCCGTCGATGCGGCGCGTATAGCGTTAAGGGTGTGCTCTTCGACATAGGCATGACCACTGACAAGCGGCAGCATGCGCCCGCCCGTGTGGTAAAGAACATCCCAGGTCGCGATCGCCGCCTCATGTGCGGCACATCCTCGCCAGGCGAAAAAGGTGACAAACCAAAGCCCCAGCAGCGCCAGAGTCGGTCGGCCAACCGAGGTGCCATGGTCACAAATCCACCCATAGGCTTTGAGCAGCTCAAGCTGCCCGATAATTTCTGCCAAAATACGGCCCGGTTTGGTATCACGCATCAGTTCAAATCACTTTGTCATCAAATATCGCCAGCGAAATGCGCTGGCCGGGGCGAGCCTGCAAACTAATTTGACAAATGTCAATATATCAGAGGCTTGGCATCGCATCCTCGAGACAACCGCTCTTGATCTCCTGCCCACAATCGCCCAGCATGGGCTATGATTACCCGCTCTCACATCAAGGATGATGCGCCCAGCGTCGCGGTCTATTCCGACTGCGAGCGATATCGCTATGCCTTGACCCGCGTGTGGGATCCGCTCGGGCCGCGGTTGAGCTTTGTTATGCTCAACCCCTCCACCGCCACCGAGGTGCAAAACGACCCCACGGTTGAGCGCTGCGAACGCCGGGCGCAAGCCTTGGGGTTTGGCGGATTTCGGGTGACCAATATCTTTGCCTGGCGCGACACCGACCCGCGCAAGATGCGCGCCGCCGCCGATCCCATCGGCCCGGACAATGACGCCGCGATACTTGAGGCTTGTGATTGGGGCGATCAGGTGATTGCCGCTTGGGGCACCCATGGGGCGCATTTGAACCGCGGGCCGCAGGTCGAGGCGCTCTTGCGCGCGTCAGGCCGAATGATGCTGCATTTGGGCCTGTCAAAGGCTGGGCATCCCAAACATCCGCTCTATATCGCCTATACCCAACAGCCCGAGGTTTGGACATGATTGAAGGTTTCACAAAAACGGTCATCCACTGCAACGGCGTGGATCTGGCCGTGCATCGCGCGGGTCACGGCACCCCCCTTCTGTTGATCCACGGGTTTCCGCAAAATCACATGTGTTGGGAACGTGTGGCGCCGCAATTGGCGCAACACCATGATGTGATTATTCCCGATTTGCGTGGTTACGGCGAAAGCGATGCACCTGCGAATGATCCAGGCAACACCACCTATTCCAAGCGCACAATGGCGCAAGATATGGTCGATCTTCTCACCACGCTGGGAATTTCTCGCGCTAATGTCTTAGGCCATGACCGCGGCGCGCGGGTCGCCTATCGTTTTGCACTAGATCACCCAGAGCGGCTGGGCAAATTGGGCATCATCGAAATTGTGCCAACCGCCGATTTTTGGGCCAGCTGGACCGCCGATCTGGCGATGGCCGCCTATCATTGGACATTTCTGGCCCAGCCCGCCCCCTTTCCAGAGCGAATGATCGGGGCGGATCCCGTGGGGTATGTGGATTGGACCTTGGCGCAATGGACGCTGAGCAAAAGCCTTGATGCCTTTTCCCCTGCAGCGTTGGACAGTTACCGCGCGCAGGCGCTTGATCCCGCGCGGGTTCATGCCATGTGCGCAGATTATCGCGCCGGCGCCAGCTTCGACCGCGCATTGGATGAGGCCGATAAAGACGCCAAAAAGCAGATCACCGCACCGCTGCGGTTGCTCTATGGCGCTCATGGATTTCCTGCAAAAAGTGGCAATGCGGCGGATATTTGGCGCGGCTGGGCGCCTGCGGTGGAGGCCAGCGTCTGTGAAGCCGGGCATTTTGTGATGGAGGAAAATCCACAGGCGGTTCTTGCGGCTTTTGAGCCCTTCTTTGCGCCCTAGAGAATCCCCTTCCCTTTCGCAAAAAACTTCCCTATACGCAGCCATCGCTCAGATTCCTTGTGAGGCTTTGAGCGGTGCCTCCACGGGCCTTGCTGGACGACATCCCGGCTTGCGCCATAACCCTTAACCTTTAAAGGAGACCCCGATGTCGATTACTGCTGAAGAAAAAGCAAGGATCATGAAAGAATTCGCCATCAAAGAGGGCGACACAGGTTCACCTGAAGTTCAGGTTGCAATCTTGTCTTCGCGCATCACGACTTTGACTGAGCACTTCAAAACCCATAAAAAAGACAACCACGGTCGCCGTGGTTTGCTGAAAATGGTGGCCACACGTCGTAAGCTTCTGGATTATGCCCGCAGCAAAGACGAAGCCCGTTACCAAGATTTGATCAAACGTTTGGGCTTGCGCCGCTAAGCACCTGCTCAATCTGAAAATTGAAAACCGCATCCCTCGGGGTGCGGTTTTTTGCGTTTACAGGTAGCCCTTTTACGAAAGCGCTAGACAACTGGCCCTATCTGCTGGACAGATCTTCCATGCAATTGTCCAACCCGTCAAACCAGTTTGCGTCCCTCGCCGTGTTGATCGCGGCCGCCATTTGGGGCCTGTATTGGATACCGCTGCGCTATCTTGCTGGGCTGGGCGTCCGTGAAGACTGGGCCGTTGCCCTGATCAATATTCCCGCTGCTTGTGTCGCCCTCATCCTATTCCTTTGGCAGTTGCGCAGCCAACTGCCACATCTGCGCCGCGGGGCTTTGATCGGTATATTCATGGGGTTAACCGTGGCGCTTTTTACCATTGGTTTGGTGCTCTCTTCGGTGGTGCGTGTGACATTGCTTTTCTACCTCGCTCCGATTTGGTCAACGCTGATCGGCAGCTATTGGCTAAAAGAAGGTGTCACTCGCGGCCGCTGGATCGCCATTGCCATTGGCTTGCTCGGCCTTGGGTTTTTAGTGTCCCAAGGTGGCGGGCAAGTTCCTCTCAACATCGGTGATGTTCTGGGGTTCCTCTCGGGCATCACCTGGGCCGTGGGCGGGGCGATGATCAAACGCTATGGTGAGGTGCCCATGCCAACGTTGCTGCTGTTTCAATTCTGCCTCGCCTCTATCTTTGCAGTCTCCGGGCCAAGCCTGGCGCTTTTGCAACAAGTCGCCCCCGCCTCAACTGTGATTTCCATCGGGCTTATTCTGCCATCGATATTGATTATCTTCTGGGCACAAAAATTTCTTTTCCCTGGCAGAGTGGCCCTCTTGATGATGACCGAAGTCATTATCGCCACCCTCACCGCCAGCTGGATGCTCCCGCAGGAGGCCATGGGAATGCTGGAATGGATCGGAGCTTGCCTCATTGTTGGGGCCTGTGTGGTAGAGATCTTTGAAGCGCCTGCGCCCCAAGACGCTCCGACCTAAGCTGCGAACTCCGCCGCTGATCCAAGCCCCCCCTTCCCCCGCAGCAATTATTGCTATAAACGCGCGCTATCTGAAACGCGGCGCGCGGACTCCAGCGCCCGAAAACAAGATATCGGGGTCGGCGGCAATGGGGCCGCCATGTGATAGGCCAAACGGCCGTTTAGGAAAACATAGATGTTTACAGAAACTAAAAAATCCATTCAGTGGGGCGAAGAAACCCTTACTTTGGAAACAGGTAAGGTTGCCCGTCAAGCCGACGGCACCGTCATTGCAACTTTGGGTGAAACCTCAGTTATGGCGAACGTAACATTCGCCAAAAGCCAAAAACCCGGTCAGGACTTTTTCCCTCTGACCGTACATTATAACGAAAAATATTATGCTGCCGGTAAAATTCCAGGTGGCTTTTTCAAACGTGAAGCGCGTCCAACGGAAAAAGAGACGCTGACATCACGTTTGATCGATCGCCCCATCCGGCCTTTGTTTGTGCCGGGCTTCAAGAACGAAGTCTTGGTGATCTGTACCGTTCTGTCGCATGACTTGGTCAATGACCCAGACATGGTTGCTATGATCGCGGCCTCAGCAGCTCTGACCATCTCAGGCGCGCCATTCATGGGTCCAATCGCCGGGGCACGCGTGGGCTTTGTAGATGGTGACTACGTTCTCAATCCAACGATTGATGACATGCACAATCTGCGCCAGAATCCGGAGCAGCGTTTGGACCTGGTTGTGGCCGGTACCAAAGATGCGGTTATGATGGTTGAATCCGAAGCCTATGAGCTGTCTGAAGATGAGATGCTCGGCGCGATTGCTTTTGCACATGAGCAAATCCAACCCGTGATCGATCTGATCGTCGATTTGGCGGAAGATTGCGCGAAAGAGCCTTTTGACTTCCAAGCACCAGATTACAGCGACCTCTCGGCCGCCGTATCTGCCGCTGGTGAAGAGGCCATGCGTGCCGCTTACGCAATCACCGACAAGCAAGAACGCAACTCTGCGGTTGCAACAGCGAAAGATGCGATCAAAGCCAACCTCAGCGAGGAACAATTGGCCGATGAAAACCTAGGGTCTGCTTTGAAAAAGCTGGAATCCAAAGTTCTGCGCGGCGATGTTGTGAAAAACGGCAAACGCATTGATGGCCGCGCCTTGGATACGGTCCGGGCAATCAATTGCGAAACAGGTCTGTTGCCACGCACACATGGCTCCGCTTTGTTCACCCGTGGTGAAACGCAGGGTCTGGTCGTAACCACCTTGGGCACCGGCGACGACGAGCAAATGATCGATGCGTTGCACGGCACTTACAAATCCAACTTCCTGCTGCATTATAACTTCCCTCCCTATTCTGTGGGTGAAGTGGGCCGCTTCGGCCCTCCAGGCCGCCGCGAAATTGGGCATGGTAAATTGGCATGGCGCGCGCTTCAGGCAGTATTACCTGCGGCAACCGACTTCCCCTATACCATCCGTTTGGTCTCCGAGATCACCGAATCCAACGGCTCGTCCTCTATGGCATCGGTCTGTGGCGGCTCGCTGTCCATGATGGACGCTGGCGTGCCTTTGAAAGCGCCGGTTGCCGGTGTGGCCATGGGTCTGGTCTTGGAAGAAGACGGCGAATATGCCGTTTTGACCGATATCTTGGGCGATGAAGATCACCTGGGCGACATGGACTTCAAAGTGGCCGGCACAGAAGCTGGGATCACCTCATTGCAAATGGACATCAAAGTGGCCGGCATCACGCAGGACATTATGAAAAAAGCCTTGGCACAAGCCAAAGATGGCCGTTTGCATATCTTGGGTGAAATGGGCAAATCCATCTCAGGCGCACAGGAATTCTCTGTTCACGCACCGCGGATTGAAACCATGCAAATCCCAACCGATAAGATCCGTGAAGTCATCGGCTCTGGCGGTAAAGTGATCCGCGAAATTGTCGAGGTCTCCGGCGCGAAAGTTGATATCAACGACGAAGGCGTAATCAAAATCGCCAGCCCGAATGGCGATAGCATCAAAACAGCTTACGACATGATCCATGCGATCGTGGCGGAACCTGAAGAAAATGCGATCTACAAAGGCAAAGTTGTCAAAGTTGTCGACTTCGGCGCATTTGTAAACTTCTTCGGTAAGCGCGATGGTCTGGTGCATGTCAGCCAAATCGAAAACCGCCGTTTGAACCACCCCTCCGATGTTCTCAAAGAAGGTCAAGAAGTTTGGGTCAAACTGTTGGGTTTTGATGATCGCGGCAAGGTGCGTTTGGCCATGAAAATGGTCAACCAAGAGACCGGCGAAGAAATCGTAGCCGATGAGGCCAGCGAAGGCTAAATCGCCCAGAGCAATATCTTAAAAGCCCCGCCTTTGGTGGGGCTTTTTTGGTTTTAGGAAAACCACACCATTAGTATTTTCACAAAAACGCATGCGCTGAAGTCTCCTCCTACGATGGCACCACCGGACACATTGAGCGTGGATAGTTCAGAAAAAAGTGCTGCTGCCGGCATCTTCAATGCTTGCGAAATTCACCCGGCAATGACATTCTCGCTCGAATTCAGTACTTGCAGGAGGCAAAGATGATTGAGAAGCGCCAATTTTATACTAACGGCCAATGGGTTAACCCAGCGACAGCGCATGACTTTGATGTCATCGATCCAAGCACAGAAGACGTGGTTGGGGTGATTTCTTTGGGCAGTCAGGCGGATACGGATGCCGCGGTCGCAGCTGCAAAAGCCGCCTTTCCCAGCTGGTCCCAAACCAGCAAGGCAGAGCGCTTGGACCTGTTAGAAAAATTGCTTGAAGTTTACCAAGCCCGGCAGGCCGATATGGCCGCAGCGATCAGCCTAGAAATGGGCGCGCCGCAAAAATTATCACGCAATCAGCAGGTTGGCGCTGGGACATGGCATTTGCAAGGCTTTATCAATGCCTTCAAAGATTTCGAATTTGATCGCCCGCTCGGCGCGCAAGCGCCCAATGAGCGCACTATGATGGAACCCATTGGTGTGACCGCTTTGATCACCCCTTGGAATTGGCCCATGAACCAAATTGTGCTCAAGGCCGTGCCCGCGCTGGCCGCTGGCTGCACCATGGTTTTGAAACCCTCCGAAATTGCGCCGCTCTCGGGCCTATTGTTTGCTGAGATGATTCATGAGGCAGGCTTCCCCGCCGGTGTGTTCAACCTCGTCAACGGCGATGGTCTGGGCGTTGGCTCGCAGCTGTCTGTGCATCCTGATGTGGATATGGTCAGCTTCACAGGTTCATCCCGTGCGGGCATCGCCATTTCCAAAGCCGCCGCCGATACACTCAAACGTGTGAGCCTCGAGCTGGGCGGAAAAGGTGCAAATATCATTTTCGCCAATGCTGCTGATGATGCGGTGACCAATGGAGTCGCCCGCTGCATGCGCAATTCCGGCCAATCGTGCAACGCCCCAACCCGTATGTTGGTAGAGCGCTCTCGCTACGCCCAAGCGCTGGAGCAAGCCGCGGCCGCAGCCGAGGCTACTAAAGTTGGCCCCGCGTCTGAAGAAGGCGGCCATATCGGTCCTGTGGTCAGTCAGATGCAATTTGACAAAATCCAAAACCTAATCGAGGTGGGTATAAAAGAAGATGGTGCCACAGTGATCGCAGGTGGGCTTGGTCGCCCGGAAGGGTTGAACCGCGGCTATTATGTCCGCCCGACCATCTTTGCGGATGTGGACAACACGGCCCGTATAAACCGCGAAGAAATCTTTGGCCCTGTCATGACCATCATGCCCTTTGATACCGAAGAGGAAGCCATCGCAATTGCCAATGATACGCCCTATGGTTTGACCAATTACATCCAATGCGGCGATCAAGAACAACGTCAGCGTGTCGCGCGGCAGTTACGCTCAGGCATGGTCGAAACCAATTCTGTCGGCTTTGGCATGGGCAGCCCATTTGGCGGCTACAAGCAATCGGGCAATGGCCGCGAAGGCGGTATTTTCGGCCTGCATGAGTTCATGGAAATCAAAGCTGTGAGCTGCTGGGAAGACAGTTAAGTCATACACCTAAAGCCCATCAAAATTCCCGCTCTCTGGACAAGCGATCAGCGCAGGGATCGGGATTTTGATGGACACCTATGATGCCGATTGCAACATGCATCGTCACTGAGCAGGTCTAGCCGATGTTTTAGAACGTGGCTTTAGAATGGTATTTTGGCGCGGAAATCCATCAATTCGCCACCATCTGGATGACGTAGACGCAAGCGGTGGGAATGCAGCATCAGGCGCGGGGCCGCTTGGCTTTCCGGCGTGCCATAAAACGGATCGCCCAAAATCGGATGCCCAAGAGCTAGCATATGTACCCTAAGTTGATGCGAGCGACCCGTTTTTGGACTTAACTTGACGCGCGTTTCTTGAGCGCCCCTTTTAATCACCTGCCAATCGGTCTGTGCCGCGCGGCCAGTCTCATGGCAAATC
>Ga0209196_1002959_pt1 | contig 10555 bp, 5 predicted proteins | sample COGITO_mtgs_1105_5_FD_184801 | JGI IMG/M metagenome (GOLD analysis project Ga0209196, IMG submission 184801) | Pelagic marine microbial communities from North Sea - COGITO_mtgs_110509 (SPAdes) (version 2) | ecosystem: Environmental > Aquatic > Marine > Epipelagic ... | reverse complement strand
TACAATGGTATACAGCAGGGGCTAAAGCTACATTACGACAATTGGGTGATATTGGTATAGATTCTTATGCAGAATTTCTTATACCAAGCTTAGGAGTTGCCGCGGGGTCCCTTATTGCGTGTATCGCATCGGGTGGTGCCTTGTGTACGCTTATATCCACGTTAGCTGGCCCGGCAAGCGCAGCCGCATTTGTTGTCGCAGCAGCCCACGCATATTCTAGGATTAATATTAAACTTACAGAGTTGGGACTAGGCGATATAAAGACATTAGGGCGCTCTTTTAAAGAGGCTGCTAAGGGAGTTATGGACAATAGTATAGATATAGAAAGGAACAGTATGTCGTTTATACAAACGTTTAATAGAAACTTTATAGATATCATGGGTGTTGAAATTACCGAGGAAAATTTTAGCGATGACAGCGATATAATATACTACAACGGGGTTAAATTAGAAAAGGGGGCTGATTGGATTATAGAGGGCACTCAACCAGAAAGATGTATTAGAATAAAAATAGGTATTTCTACTAATGAATTAGACGAAAGTGCTAATAATAAATTATGTAAAAAATTAAGTGAATTTAAATATTTACCAACACAAAGAATTGATATGAATGCGAAAATAACAGCATGGAAGAACGAAGGTATTATTGGTAGGAAAAAATTATTCAAATTACTAGATTTATATCAAAGTTTATCTTCGCCTGAGTTTGAAGGAATACTCTCTATGGTTGGACAAGAAGCCTTTCACCAAATGAGTTCTAGTAGCTATGGAGTCGGAATAGAACATACTTTGTTGAAAAAAGACTCCGTGTTTATGTCAGGGGTAAAAGAGCTTTGGGGATTACCAGCTGCGAATTTAAATGAACTTTTAAATAAAAAACCCTCTACATTAAATACTTATGCGGACAGACAAACTATAGATTATTATATACAAGGTGGGAATTGGAAATTTTACGAAAAAAGTGGGGATACAAGCTTATTAGGGACAGCCGAAGGTATATTCGATATAGCAGGAATATTTGCGAATAGTGATCTTAGCGGAGAATGGAGCGGTTTTAAAGATGATTTGAGCGGACTTATGAGTAATATAAAAGTGGATTTAAAAGAAGCTGTTGCTAAGGGACTATCTAAGGATACTTTTACTGATATAGTAGGCACAATTAAAGATGAATTCAGAGAATTTAATAATCTATTTGGGTTTTCTGCATTTATTGATGGACTTAAATCCTTATATACAGGAAGACGTCCTTACCCAGACGCAATAGACCAGCCTTCAAATGAAAAAATTATGCGGTCTTTCGGGAATTTAGTAGATAGTTTTAAAAAGCACAAGGAATCGCTGAATAAATTATCTACAAAGTTTAGGTGTATGGCTATTAAAATTGCTACAAATAGTAACCGCCCAGATTCCGGAATAACTAAATCTACTGCCAGTTATATATTTGGTAAAGATACTATGTTAACATTTTTGGTAGGACAAATTCAAGAATCGTATAAAATGGAAAATCAAAAAGACTTATCTCTAAAAACATCGTTAAATGATGAAATAAATATTATATACGGCGAGGATAGCTTACAAGATTCAGGAACTATATTTACAGCTACCGATAAAATCCAAGAATATTTTTATAAGCGTATGTCACTCCAAATATGTTCTCAATATGTAAGAACCCCTCGTTTGAAACAGGTACTTAGTGGTGTTGTTAATAATGCAATAGCCATGCCCATAAATATGATAAGAGGGCAATTATATAATATGGAGACTATGGTGAGGGGGATAGGTTCGCTTATACTTCCAATAACTCCGGTGCAGCGTGAACACCCCTACACTCTTTTAGCCCAAAGAACGCTTAGAGATATTATGAGTAATTCATATCCAAATGATCGTACAATTTTAAAGCCTAAGGTGGGTAATCTTATAATAAATTCATTTACTCCCACATGTATAGACGACATTCTCCCAGACGGAACCCCCGACCCAACACAAACAGCCATAAAAAAGAAAGAGATATTACTCCAAGATATAATAGCAATGGAGGTAGATAATCCCGGTTTAAAGAAATTTTTATGTAATACGGTGTATTATGAAGTCGCGGCGCAAACACCAGACACATATAAATTTGCCGAAGGTACAGAAAGTTTACTTTATTCGGCTACATGGAAAAGTATATGCCCTCAAGTAAAAAAAAGTAATATTATAGCTTCTCCTGGATATATGGTAGAAGGTGACGACGGGAAAATGGTTCATATATTAGAATACTTTTTATCAAGTCTTCCGGGTCAAACTGATAATGACCGCGCAAAAAAATTTAAAAATGATATGGAGCAATCACCAACCAATTTATGGAATAGGGTTATTACCCAAGATAATTTGGACAAATTTAGTGAGATGATAGGGACCCCAAATAAATTTAAATTAAATACAATTAAACCCGAAGATGCTGTAGATATTTTTATAATAATGTTCGATTGGGAGATTAGTAAGAAGACATCTTTACAACAAATTCCATTTTTCAATCAAATTGAAAAAAATAAATTCCCCGAAATCGATTTAGGTGGAACCGAACAGGAAAAAGCTGAATCATTATTCGATGCAAATAAAAAATTTATTTTAAAAACACCTAAACCTAAATTAAAATTTTCAGAATCCTTTTTAAGTTATGTGAAAAAGAAAATTTTCAGACATATAAATCGGGAAGAACAAAATAATGTTCAACCAAATATGTGGGTTGACTTTGTAAAAAATTCAGTCGATGTTGGGAATGGGATTGTGAAAGACATACCTGGGGTGCCTGGTAATGAGAAAATAATCGAGACCACTTTCGGAAAGTCTAACCCGTGGACATTCATTTATTTAGGTGGATTTAATGGAGAACCATATGCCATAAATAAAAATTTTAATAAAAATACTAAGTTACCACTTAATACGGGTGACGACTCAAAGCAATATTTAATGGAATTAAATGAAATCTTAAATAAGCTCAAAGAACCTGATACTACTGGTGATATACCTGAATCCGAATTAGCTACTTTTAAAGCCTTTGTAAAAGAGTCTATAGATTATTTATATCCGGGTAATGGAAAAACAAAAACCGAGTTTGACGCCGTTATATCCACGAGTTTAGGGCGCATTGACAAACAAAGTATTGCTAATGCGGGGCAAGTATTCTTTAAAGAAGTGATGTTTGATATAATCACAGAGTTACAAATCAAGGATGGACAGGAGGCAGTTTCTTGTTCTGGAAGTTCCAAAAAAAATTGTAAAATGGATTATATAAGTAGTCATTCTGAAATGTTTAATCTAATGGAGAAAAATAATTCGTGGAGTAGGTATATTAGTCAGGGGGGCAACCCTGATGTAACGATTTTATTCAAAGCCACAAAAAGTGGAACAAAATATAATATTAATGGTTTTGCTTTAGACGGAAGATTATGGGATGAAGCGCAAAAAATGATGAGAGAGGGAGCCGCCGCCAAAAATTTTATAGACATCTTCTGGAGAGAAGGACCACCTTATAATATAGCAGAGTTAAAGGAAAATATATCAAGCTTAAAATATATCGGAGGGAATGTACCAGGGACTAATTTTAATATAATAAAACAATATTCTACAACAGGGAAAGTGGATATATTCGATAAAATAGTTGATATGATATCAAAGAATAAAAAAGTATATACTAAATCCGAATTACTAGAAGAGACTGAGCGTATTCTTAAACTGTTTTATCCACAAAAGACAGATATTTTCGATGATGATGTCAAAACCAGAATAATAGAAATATTTGACGAAAAGATGAAAAGATTTACATCAGAGGTATCAAAGGTACACCAAGAAAATATAGCTTATATAAACGATTATGAAAATAAACCCTGGAAATATTCAGATGTATGTAGGGACACTACCAGTAAATTGAAAAAAGTTTATACAGACTACAATACGGTATATCCAACTGGAGACAATAAATATTGTAATTTTGATAGTTTAGACGGTGCAGAAAGCTGGGACATAGCCAAAATACAAACTTTCATGGAAACTCAAAAAAAATTATTAGTCTACCCCCCTAAACCAGAATATATTGCGGATGATTTGGTTTGGGGCGATTCCATTACTGATGACGTCTACAAAATTTTAAGAGGAAACTTGCTTAATAGTATAATTATTCCACCTTTAATAAAAAAACGTTCACATAATATCAGTACTATATTAGGTAACCAAGTTAGCGACGAAACATTTAAAAGTATATTAAACTTAGGAACTATAGATATTATAAGTATTAATACAGATTTAATAGAATTATTAAGTATAACAAAACCCGGAACTGTTACATCTGAATTACCTATTACTGGGAATAGAGTATTCGAAGAATATTTTGGGGAATCTCTTATTAATGGTATGGTAGACACTATAACAACACCAGAAACATATAAGTTGGTCTCGGATTCTATTGAAATAATATTGACGAATTTTAACCCCCCTCCAAATAACGATATGGTATTTAATAAAAAATATCTTTTACAATTTGGAGAAAAAACTAAAGAACTAAAAAATAAACTCAAAAATAAAATTATAGAGAATTTAGCTTCTATAGAAGAACCAACTGATGATAACTTAAAAGTAGCGAAAATGAAACTTGGTTATATGGGATATACTGATGAAGATATTAAAGATTTTCTCAAAGAAACTGAAACTAAGTCTGCTCAAAAAGCTGCCGAAAAAAAACAAGAAACTATATCCGAAATAATTATACAGGTATTAATGGGTGATATAGAACTTAGTGATGTTAATAATAAATTAAATTCGAAAGGATTAGGTAGTATTATATTTAAGGTTGATGGGGTTTTATCTAAAAATAAATGTTTAATAGAATTAGAAAAACTATGTAAAGCAGCTAACATAACTAATATATGTATCGATAAGAAACTTTTTTTCAAGAAAAAAACTAGCGAAATATTAGAATTTAATAAAGAAGATAACTATGACGAAACCTTAAAAAAACTGAATCGAGTGGGTTGGTCTGAGTCGGGCGCCGCAAGATTAATAGATTTATTAAAAGAATATAGAATTCGTATGTCTAAATTAACTCACTATCTTGAAAAAAAAGACTTAAAAATAATAATAGACGACGGTGTAGCTCTATTTGATAAAATTAAAATGAGTAGAATTAAATTAAAAGATAGTCGAACTGGTAAAATAGGCGCGAATTTTTTTGGGTGGGGGGGTAACGATAAAAAATTAAATATAGAGATTATATTGGGTAGAGTCGGTAATACTAATAAATGGGTTTCTTCTAATTTAAAGAATAAAAAAGGTGTCCATCTTTATAAATTAACATATGAGGTTGATGATTACTTCGACAATCCGAGGGGTCCTTGGAGAAAGAGTTCTATACCTTCAGTAGAAACCGTTTATGAAATGAAGGAACTTACTACTGAGGAAAAGGAAACGGATGAGACTGCTGGAATCGATGAGGAAAAGGAAGCGGACGAATCTGAAATAATTGATAAACAACAAAGTGGAGTTAATGGGAAATGGGGTATCCACCCTGGTGGTAAAGTTCATTACGAGATCCACCCAGATGATTTTAAGCATTATAAATGGCTTAGTTTTCCTGGGAACGGAAAAGTAGTAACATCTCAGGTGGATACTACTGAAAAATTATGGTTCTACTCAGTCGACGGGAGACAGTATGCCACTAACGATTTAGCGGAATACAACCTAACTCGTGGACCCCCAACTAATAAGGTTTTAGAAGTTATAGTCCCCGAAAGATTAATAAAATTACTCCCAAAGAGTGGTGGTGGTATAGACATAAATACAAACATATATAACAATTCGCCTAAAATAAACATAACTACCAGTAATGATGACCTGGATAACAATTGTACAATTGTATAATAAGTAAATATCTATTATAAAAATAATTTTTAATAATAAATATTTTAGAGTATTCCAGCGAGTATATTTTTACAATTTTCTATAGTAACCGAGGACCCCCCGGATAAAACTGTTTGTACAACGTTTTGGGGAAGTTCTTTAGTTATTTGTGGAACTATTGCTCCACTTAATTTAGAAATAAGTTTTCCACCAGAGAGAGAATTGCTTGATGAAAATTTATTAAAAAAGAAATAAAATAATTGTAATGCAATAACTAAAATTAAACCTACTAAAATGAATTTCATATATATTATATATATTATATAAAATTTTTTTACAAATTAATCACATTCAATTCTTTTAATTTGAAAAAGCATTTTTTAGTTATTTCCACATCATATTTAGAATCATGGAATAATTCGTGGTCGACATTAATATTTAATACACCCGAAAGTTCTGCTAATTTAGGCCATTTATAACCACCATATTTTGAACCATACCCAGTTTTTTTTATTTTACAGAATTCAACGGTTGATTTCATAGTACAAAAACTGCGGGCTAAGGCTATAGTTTTACTATGTCTTTTATGTAGAAGTGTAGAGATATCAAATTCTATATTGTGTCCGATAATGACAGTATTGTTATCAATACAGTTTTTAATTGCCTGAATACACGACGCTATCGAGACGCCTTCTTTATTCACAAAATCTACATCCCATGGACATTCCCCGATTGACCCCCCCCATTGTATTTTCTTAACACCCTTTATAAATTCCGAATATGAATTCAAAAGATTTCCATCACAATCCAGATGTTGAAAGGATACTTGAATTGGCGTTTGTGACGGTGGGCGGAATGTTCCGATACCATTCGTTTCTATATCAAGAACAAGATAGTTAGTCATTTTAATAAAATAAAATATATACTTTGTTAAGTCAAATTTTTATTTATATTTTCATAATTTTCTATGTGGAATACAACTATTTTTAAACATAATCTATTCTATATATAATTGGAGAGTAACGATATTAAAGTTTCTTAAATTAAATACTGTTTAGTTCACCAATATATTTTATATTAAACTATCAAAGGTGGTATATAAAATATAAATTTGATTATTTTAACTTAAATATAAGTCACGATATAAAATATATAATGTCAAAAGTAGAAGGATTATCTGTTGGTATTGATTTGGGAACTACTTATTCTTGCGTTGGCTGTTGGCAACATGGACAAGTAGAGATTATTTCGAATGAAATGGGTTATAGGACTACTCCGTCATATGTAGCCTTCACCGATGAAGGTGAAAGGCTTATTGGTGAATCCGCCAAAAGTCAAGTTTCGATTAATCCAGTAAACACGGTATTTGATGCTAAACGACTAATTGGGCGTAGTTTTGATGATGCAGCAGTTCAGAAAGATATGAAAACTTGGCCCTTTAAAGTAATAAGTAAAAATAATATGCCTTTGATTCAAGTTACTCATAATGGCGAAGAGAAAACATTTAGACCGGAAGAAATCTCTAGCATGGTTCTTATTAAAATGAAGGAAATTGCTGAGAATTATTTAGGCAACGAGGTTAAAAACGCAATCATTACTGTCCCCGCATACTTTAATGATTCACAGCGAGCTTCGACTATGGATGCTGGTAAAATTGCAGGACTTAATGTCATGAGAATTATAAATGAACCTACAGCAGCCGCTATAGCATACGGACTTACTAAGAAAGATGATGAAGAACGCAACGTACTTATTTTTGACCTGGGGGGTGGTACATTTGATGTATCTCTGCTTTCTATAGACGAGGGTATTTTCGAAGTAACGGCTACCGCTGGAGATACTCATTTGGGAGGAGAAGATTTTGATTCTAATATGGTAAATTATTTTGCTAAAGAATTTAAAAAGAAAACCCGAGGGAAGGATTTAACTAAGAACCCCCGTTCTTTACAGCGGCTCCGGACGTCGTGTGAAAGGGCAAAGCGCACCCTTTCCACAGCAACAACGGCGTTTATCGAAATAGATGCTTTGTTCGATGGTGTAGATTTTAATTCCTCCATTTCAAGGGCAAAGTTTGAGGAAATTAATATGGCTCTGTTTAAAAAAACTCTGGACCCCGTGGATAAAGTTATTAAGGATGCTAAAATCTCTAAGCGCTCTGTCGACGATATTGTGTTGGTAGGTGGATCTACCAGAATTCCTAAAGTGCGAGAATTACTAAGTAATTATTTTAATGGCAAAGAACTATGCGATAGCATTAATCCAGACGAGGCAGTCGCCTATGGTGCAACAGTCCAAGCTGCTATTCTTTCTGGGATTAAAGATGAAAAAATTAATGATGTAGTTTTGCTAGACGTTGTTCCTCTTTCGTTGGGACTTGAAACCGCTGGTGGAGTAATGACTACACTTATCCCACGAAATACCACAAAGCCTACTAAAAAGGAACAAACCTTTTCGACTTATGCCGACAATCAACCAGGTGTCCTCATTCAGGTTTATGAGGGAGAGCGAACTCTGACACGCGATAACAACCTTTTGGGTAAATTTACTCTTCAAGGTATTCCACCTATGCCTCGCGGAGTTCCTCAGATTGTTGTGACATACGATATTGATGCGGATGGAATTCTTAATGTTTCTGCTAAAGAAACTTCAACTGGAAAGGATGAGAACATTAGAATTACGAATGATGGAAATCGGTTGTCTGCTGCAGAAATTGAAAGGATGATACGGGAAGCCGAAGAAAATAAAGAAAAAGATGAGCAGATTAAAAAACAAATCGAAGCGAAGAGTAAACTAGAAAATTATTTATACAGCGTTAAAGGTTCGCTTAATGATGAAAGTCTGGCTGAAAAATTCTCAGAAGAGGATAAGACGCTAATTACCGAAACGGTCGAAGAAAATATGAATTGGTTAAATACCAATCAATCGGCTGAGGTGGAGGAGTATGAGTCTAGATATACAGAGGCAAGTAATAAGATTTCACCAATTATGAGTAAACTTGGTGGTGGAGGGGCTCCTGGTGGAATGCCCGGTGGAATGCCCGGTGGAATGCCAGGTGGAATGCCCGACATGTCTAATATGACCCCCGAACAAAAAGCTCAAATGGAGGAGCTTATGAAGAATATGGCTGCTGGTGGCGGGATGCCTGGTGGGATGCCAGACGGACCAGGTGCCGGCCCAACAAGCGAGCCAGTAAATGAACCAAGTATAGAAGAGGTAGATTAAGATACTACCATTAAATCACCCAATAATAGTTTTTTTTATATTTGTTTATAATAAATATGAAAATAAATTTGTGCAAACCTCTTTTAGTCTATGTAATATACTATTTAATAAGTTTTATTTCAGGGTTTATATTATTCCCGGACATTAAGAAGGTATTATCAATAAAATATCTCATTTCCACGTCTATTACATTTACTCTGCATTGTTTAGTGTTATACTTTTTATGTTCAAAAAAATATATTAAAACCGCTTGGGTGATAGCCATAATACCCATCATATTAGGGATTGTGGTCACTATATTAGCACTCAGTCTTAAATTAGCTAGTTCAAAAAAACAAACAGAAAATAATGAATGAACCTCTCTATATCGTTCATTTTATATCTGTCCTTGAAACTCATATCTCCCACCGTCATCATGCCAGTTTTCTTCCTCATCTTCAACGTCTTCCACTAAATAATTATTTTTAAAACTATTAATTTCATCAGCCATCATTTTAATTTTTTGTTCTAATTCAGTAAAATGATCGGTATTTTTAAAATTATTTTTTGTATTTACGCGTTTAGTTAGAATAACTAATATTAAGATAATATAATTGAAAAGGTCCATTTTTATCTAATGAAAATAAATAAATTTATTTATCAAATTAATAATTTAATTTAATAATTATAAAAAATACTTTGATTTCAGAAAAAAATTCATCTTATTTATTATAAATAATTATCTCTTTAAATATAAATGGTATATAGAAAAATTAAAGTTGGAGTTTTAATACGAGCCCCATATATTTATAGAACAAAAACGGACGGCGATGACCACTATTCGGGATTTTTATTTGAAGTATGGCAGTTAATAGCCAAACAAAATAAATTAACGAGTGTATATACTACTATAGAGGGGTCAAATTATTCTAAGATTATGAGAGAACAGGGTGATAAATTTGATATTATTATAGGGAATATATCTAATAGCGTAGCCAGATACAATTATGTAAATTTTTCTTACCCAATTAAAATTAATAAGATAGGTATTATGAGAAAGAAAAAATTTAAAACCATATCTTTTTTATTAAAGTTTGTAAAAAATTTAACCATCCCACTTATAATATTAGTAACCACAGGTATTGTTCTTGGATTAGTATTGTGGTATATGGACCCAGATAGAACCTTTATCGAAAATGAGATGGGTAAAAAACTTACTTCTGGTTGGCGAAAACCTTTATTGAGCACCGTAGCATCTATGTTTGGTGAAATGGGGGGAGTTGTCGAAAGATCCGATTTATCTTTTTATAGTATATCGGCCATTTTAATAATTATGATAATCTCTTATTTTTCTACTATTTATTTCCAAGCGATGACCATCGGGGATATGATTAGTTTTGATAATGATTCCATAATAGATTCTAAGGGTATAAAGAATGTAACTATACTTACTATTAAAGGTACAGCGTTAGCTAAAGTTG
>Ga0209196_1002956_pt1 | contig 10566 bp, 6 predicted proteins | sample COGITO_mtgs_1105_5_FD_184801 | JGI IMG/M metagenome (GOLD analysis project Ga0209196, IMG submission 184801) | Pelagic marine microbial communities from North Sea - COGITO_mtgs_110509 (SPAdes) (version 2) | ecosystem: Environmental > Aquatic > Marine > Epipelagic ... | reverse complement strand
TGCATCTACTTGACGCCAAATTTTAAGTGTTAAATTCATAATGTCTCTATTATTTATAACTTCTTTCTTTAACTTCTATATTCTCGTAAGCCAATTCTTCTTTGTGTAAAACAGCATCTTTTGGCTCACCTTTATATTCCCAAGCAGAAACAAACTGAAATTCTTTAATTCTTTTTGCCTCACCGTCTTCTGTTTGATGCTCTTCTCTAAAGTGTCCTCCGGCAGACTCTTCTCTTACTAAAGCGTCTTTTGCGAATAATTCTCCTAATTCAAGGAAATCTGCTACTCTACCTGCTTTCGCTAATTGCTCGTTATATTCTGTGCTCGTTCCGGGTACATTTACGTGCTGCCAGAAGTCTTTTCTAAGTGCAGAAATTTCTTCAATAGCTATTTCTAAACCTTCCGCATTTCTAGACATCCCACATTTGTCCCACATAATTTTACCTAATTTCTTGTGGTAATAATCTACAGAATGCGTTCCTTCATTGTTAATAAAGAATTCAATTCTTTCTGTTACTTCTTTTTCTGCGGCTTCAAATTCTGAACTTTCAGTGGAGATTTTACCAGTTCTAATATCATCTGCTAAGTAATCTCCAATCGTATATGGCAATACAAAATACCCATCTGCTAACCCTTGCATTAATGCAGAAGCCCCTAATCTATTTGCTCCATGATCAGAGAAATTTGCTTCTCCAATTGCGTAACAACCAGGTATTGTAGTCATCAAATTATAATCTACCCAAACACCACCCATTGTATAGTGCACTGCAGGATAAATCATCATTGGTGTTTCATACGGATTCTCGTCTACGATCTTCTCGTACATCTGAAATAAATTTCCATATTTAGCCTTTACAATTTCTTGCCCTAATTCTTTTATTTTTGCTTCAGAAGGGTTTGAAATATTCTGAATCTTTGCTTGTTCTTTTCCGTAACGTTCAAAAGATGCCGCAAAATCTAAGTATACTGCTTCACCAGTTGCATTTACTCCATAACCTGCATCACAACGCTCTTTTGCTGCTCTAGATGCAACATCTCGTGGCACTAGGTTCCCAAATGCTGGATAACGTCTTTCTAAATAATAATCTCTTTGATCTTCCGTTAATTCTGTTGGTTTTTTACTTCCTTCTCTAATTGCCTTTACATCGTCTAAATTCTTTGGAACCCAGATTCTACCGTCATTTCTCAATGACTCTGACATTAACGTTAACTTCGATTGATAATCTCCAGATCTAGGAATACATGTTGGGTGAATTTGTGTGTAACAAGGATTTGCAAAATAGGCTCCTTTTTTATGCACTTTCCAACCTGCAGTTACATTAGAACCCATTGCATTGGTAGATAAGAAATATACATTTCCGTAACCCCCTGAAGCAATAACAACTGCATGTGCAGAATGTCTTTCAATTTCTCCTGTAACTAAATTTCTTGCTATAATTCCTCTTGCTTTTCCGTCTACAACAACAACATCTAACATTTCATGACGATTGAACATTTCAATCTTTCCACGAGCAATTTGTCTGTTCATTGCAGAATAAGCTCCTAATAATAATTGTTGTCCTGTTTGCCCTTTTGCGTAGAAGGTTCTAGAAACTAAAACACCCCCAAAAGAACGGTTGTCTAACAAACCGCCATAATCACGTGCAAAAGGAACTCCTTGTGCCACACATTGATCGATGATATTTGCAGAAACCTCTGCCAACCTATATACGTTTGCCTCACGAGAACGGTAATCTCCTCCTTTTACAGTGTCATAAAACAATCTGTAAGTAGAATCTCCATCTCCTTGATAATTTTTTGCTGCATTAATTCCTCCTTGTGCTGCAATTGAATGCGCTCTTCTTGGAGAATCTTGGTAAGCAAATGCTTTTACGTTATAACCTAATTCTGCTAACGTTGCAGAGGCAGAACCACCTGCTAAACCTGTACCAACAACAATCACATCAATATGACGTTTATTTGCAGGATTTACAAGATTAATATGGTTTTTATAATCTGTCCATTTATCTTTAATGGGACCTTTTGGTATTTTTGAATCTAAAGCCATAATTGTATACGATTAATGGTTTAAGTAATGATAAAGAGCAATAAAAATAAAACCTGCTGGAATTATAATAGCATATGCTTTACCAATATTTTGTAGTGTTTTCTTTCTTCCTGCAGTACCTCCCATAGATTGAAATGCTGAAGTAAAACCATGTGCTAAGTGCAATCCTAAAAGCACAAAGCAAAATACATAAGCACCAACTCTTAATGGGTTTGCAAATTTATGAACCAATTCTTCGTGGTAACGGAACCCCTCTATCCCTTCCATTGTGCCAGACCAATCTCCTTGTATAAATTTTGTATTGATTTCTGGAAACCAAAAATCAATAAAGTGTAAAAGGATAAAAGCTAATATTGTAATCCCACTCCAAATCATGTTTCTGCTCATCCAAGATGAATTTGCAGCACCATTGTTTTTTGCATACGATACTTTTCTTGCTTTAGAATTTCTTAATTCTAAAATGAAGCCCATAACAAAATGAAATACAACCGCAAAAATTAATACAGGCTGCAATGCAAACTGAACTAAAGGATTTGTACCCATAAAATGAGATACTTCGTTAAAAGTGTCTGGACTTAAAACTGATAAAATATTTATTGCTAAATGCTGAAGTAGAAAGAACATTAAGAAAAACGCAGAAAGCGCCATTGCTACTTTTCTTCCAATTGAAGATTTAAAAAATCCACTCATTGTATAATTAATTAAAATTTTGAGTACAAAAATACACCTAAAGAATTTTGGTTGCAAAGAATTTATAACGTTTTCGCTAAAATTTAGAACAATTTTAAATAGCTTCCTTTTCACTTAAGCTAAAAGAAATGTTAAAAAAACAACTAGTGTTTGTTATTACTTTGAGGCAATCACTAGAAATAAGGACTAAAATGCACTACGTGTTTTTTGTTTCTACTTTTAAGACCTCACCAATTTTAAAAAACCGTGAGGTCTATTGCGTTATTTTACTTAATCTCAAAGGTCTTTTTAGATTTTTCAATTTTTACAGTGTAAACTCCTTTTGGTAAATAAAAAACACCATTTTTAGCTTCCTTTAATTCACCATTTTTACTTAATTTTTCAAAAGCTATTTTTCCTTTTTCAGAAAAGGAAACATCAAAATCAGCTTCATTAAACCCTTTATCTGCAACAACAGAAATTGAATTCACTTTTATAGCTCCCAAATAGATAGCTACCGTTATTTTTTTACTTGAATTTGAATAAAAAGGAATTTTAACTTCTGGCGTATTTGCTATTCTCCATTGACTCCAAGAACGACCCCAATTTTTACTTTTTCTAACATTTTCAATTGCAAACACATGCATAGATTTTGCTAATACAGCAGTCTTCATTTTTTGAAGTGCAGCAACGTTTGCTTTGTATAAGCTTCTACCGTGCGTTCCTACAATTAAATGCTTTGCTGTTGGTTGTATTACCAAATCATGTACTGCAACATTTGGTAAATTATTACTAAATGCTTCCCAAGAACCTCCGCCATTTAAAGAAACATACAAACCATTATCTGTACCTACATATAACATGTTTTCATTTTCAGAATCTTCTCTAATTACATTTACTGCAGCTACAGGAAGTGAATTTCCAATATTTTTCCATGTTTGTCCATAATCATCAGAAACATACACATAGGCTGTAAAATCGTCAAAACGATACCCATTTAAAGTCGCATATACACGCTCTTTTTTAAATTTTGAAGCAATTACCCGAGACACCCATAAATTTTGAGGTAAATTATTAGAAATGCCAACCCAGCTACCTCCGCCATTTTTAGTTATATTGATGTTTCCGTCATCTGATCCTGTATAAATTAATCCAAATTTAAATGGACTTTCAGATATTGAAGTCAAGGTTCCATAAGCCACATTTCCTTTTTTACCACCAGTGGTTAAATCTTCAGAAATTGTTTCCCAATCGTCTCCTTTATTCAATGATCTGTGCAATTTATTTCCTCCTAAATATAAAATATCTTGGTTGTGTTTTGATAAATGAATGGGTGTTTGCCAATTAAAACGATACGGGTTGTCACCTAACACGTGTTTTGGTTGAATGTATTTTTGTGTGCCTGCTGCTCGATTAATTCTGTAGTAATTTCCAAACTGATATCCAGTATACACAATATCAGGGTTTCTATCATCTACCTGAACTTGCATGCCGTCTCCGCCCATAATAGATTCGTACGGATTTTGACCAGATTGTTTCCAACCTTTGTTAATTTTTGAATTATTGTATGCAACCCAAACACCGTTGTCTTGCAAACCGCCATATACTTTATAATTTTTCTGATTGTCTGCATACACCGAATAAAATTGCCCAACTGCGGGGTCGTTTAACTTCGTCCAGTTTTTACCATCATCATAAGACATATTTAAACCCCCATCATTCCCATTTAAAATATGACCCGATTTTATAGGATTTATCCATAATGCTTGATGATCTGAATGCACATTTTCTTTACTAATTGAAGTAAATGTTTTTCCGCCATCTTTAGACTTTATAATTGGAACACCTAAAACGTATATTCCGCTTTCATCTTGCAGGTCTACTCTAATTTCACCAAAATAATAGCCATAAGAACTGTATACACCATCTAGAAAATTATCATGTGTTTTCTTCCAAGAAATACCGCCATTTGTTGTTTTAAAAACTTCTGCACCTATTACTTGGGTGTCAAATAACATCGCATTTGCATCTTCTAAATACTTTGCCAAGTCTATTGGTTTTAAAGAGCCAACACGTAACATTTGTTTTACATTTTCTGCTCTGTATTTTTCTTGAAAGCCATTATCTTTTAAATATGTGTTTAGTTTTTTATCTCCTAAGTTTAAAAAATCTGCAGAAGACATTGTTTTAAAATCTTCTTTAGAAAGGTCGTCTGAAGCTTTTTTAGCTTCATCTTTTGGTCTTCTAAACTGGCTATCATGCAAAGCATATACCGTGTTTTCATTAAAAACAGCCAATCCAATTCTACCTACACCGTCACCTGTTGGAAATCCGCTTTTATCTGCAATCTTAGTCCAAGAGTTTCCTGCATCTATACTTTTGTAAATACTCGAACTATTTCCATCCCCATCAAAATTCCATGCTTTACGTTCTCTTTCCCAAGAAGCAGCATACATAATATTAAAGTTTTCTGGTGCAACTGCAACATCAATAACTCCTGTATTTTCGCTTATAAATAGGGTTTTTGTCCATGTTTCTCCGCTATTTATTGTTTTGAATATTCCTCTTTCTAAGTTTGAAGAGTATAAGTGCCCAATAACCCCCACAATAACCTCATCTGTATTGTTAGGGTTAATTAAAATTCTACTTACATGATGTGAATCTAACAACCCAACATTTATCCAAGTTTCCCCATTATCTGTAGACTTTAACATCCCAATTCCGGCATAACTAGAGCGTGATGAATTTTTCTCACCCGTACCTACCCAAATAGTTCCAGAAGCCCAATCTACTGCAATATCACCAATATTTTGCGTTGGAGAATTGTCTAAAACAGGTGTAAAAGTTGTTCCGTTGTTGTTTGTATACCACAAACCTCCAGATGCGTATCCTACATAGAATTCTGCTGTATTATTAGGATTTACAGCAACATCTGCCACACGACCACTCATAACCGTTGGCCCAATGTTGGTAAATGAAACATTTTTTACTAGTGAAGATTTCATCATTTGATGCTTCTTCTTAAGGGAGTTTTTTATAATGTCTGAGTTTGTTGGGGTTTGTGCGGTTAATACGAATGAAAAACAAAGCATTAAAAGTGTGAAAAAAGATTTCATAAGAGCTTAGGTTTAATTTAAAAAATTGAAATTACCACTTGTAATTTCAATATCAAAATAATTAACATAAAATTGAGTTCTCATAAATATTTTTCTCCAACTTTAAAGAATGTATCTTTGTGGGTTGAAACAACTACATAAAGTTGCTTTCGTAAATATTATTTATGACATTTAAAGATTTAGGTTTATCTCCACCGTTGGTAAAAGCAGTTGAAGAGAAAGGATATACCAAACCATCACCAATTCAAGAAAAAGCAATTCCACATATATTAGCAGGAAAAGACATTTTAGCTTCGGCACAAACAGGAACAGGAAAAACAGCAGGTTTTACTTTACCTGTTTTACAGCATTTAGTAGCAACAAGGCACCCAAAATACAGGCCTTTACGTGTTTTAGTGCTAACACCAACAAGAGAATTGGCTGCACAAGTGCAAGACAACGTAAGAGAATATAGTAAATATGTAGATATTAAATCTGCAGTAGTTTTTGGTGGTGTAAACGCAAAACCACAAATTGCAACCTTAAGAAGTGGTGTAGACATTTTAGTAGCAACACCGGGTAGATTACTAGATTTACATGATAGAAAAGCGCTTTCATTTAAAAGAATTGAAGTTTTAATTTTAGATGAAGCAGACAGAATGTTAGACATGGGTTTTGTTAGAGACATTAACAAGATTATAAGCTACATGCCTGCTGAGCGTCAAAACTTGATGTTCTCTGCAACCTTTTCTAATGATATTAAAAAGTTAGCCTCTGGTATTTTAAGAAACCCTGTTTCTGTAGAAACGGCTCCGCAAAATTCAACAGCAAAAAAAGTAACCCACAAGGTTTATAAGGTTGATAAAAGCAAAAAAACAGAGTTTACTATAAAGTTAATAAAAGAAGGGAATTGGAATCAGGTTTTAATCTTTACAAGGACAAAACACGGTGCCAATAAATTAACTGAAAAGTTGGTAAAAGCAGGAATTTCTGCAGCCGCTATTCACGGAAATAAAAGTCAAGGTGCAAGAACAAAAGCATTAAAAAACTTTAAAGATAATTCTATTAAAATTTTAGTTGCTACAGATATTGCAGCGCGTGGTTTAGACATTCCTTTATTGCCGCATGTTGTTAATTTTGAATTGCCAAATGTACCAGAAGATTATGTGCATAGAATTGGTAGAACAGGAAGAGCAGGAGCTGCCGGAGAAGCAATTTCTTTAGTATGTAGTGAAGAGAGTGAATACCAAAGTGAAATAGAAAAATTACTAAATGAGAAATTAGCTTCTACTATTGTAGAAGGTTTTGAACCAACAGATACAGATCCTCCAAAAAGAGCAGCATCACAAAGTAAAGGTTCTTTTGGTAAAAAGAATAAAGGAGGAGGTTCTCAAGGGAACAAGCCAAAAAGCAAACCTCATTTTAAAGGAAACAAACCTTCTGAACCTTCTGGAAGAGGAAGGTCTAATCCACCTAAAAAGAAGCGTTATTAAAACATAAGTAACTTCTTTAATTATATACTTCAAACCTTTTCTGTTTTTAAAAGCAGAGAGGGTTTTTTAATTATTGCTACCTTTGTATTTCAATATAAATTTACTTGTATGAAATACGATAAAATAGATCCACAGTTATTTATAAAAAACCGTAAAAACTTTGCTTCACAAATGAAGCCAAATAGTTTAGCTGTTTTCAATTCAAATGATGTCTATCCAATAAGTGCAGATAGCACAATGCCATTTGAACAGCAAAGAGATCTCTTTTATTTAAGTGGTGTAGATCAAGAGGCAAGTGTATTAATGTTGTTTCCTGATTGTCCGAATGAAAATTTAAGAGAAGTTTTGTTTGTTACAGAAACCAATGCGCATATTGCTGTTTGGGAAGGTGAAAAATTAACAAAAAAAGCAACAACTGATACCTCTGGTGTTGCAACAATATATTGGTTACAAAATCTAGAAAAAGTATTGTTTGAAATGACTTCTTACGCAGATACTTTTTATATAAATACCAATGAACATTATAGAGCAAATGTAGAAACTGAAACGCGTGAAGATCGTTTTACAAAATGGTTATTAGCAAAATACCCTGCACATTCTGTAGCTAAAAGCAATCCTATTTTACAAAGATTGCGCGCTGTAAAAGACCCAATTGAATTGGCTTTAATGCAACAGGCCTGCGATATTACAGAAAAAGGATTTCGTAGACTTTTAAACTTTACAAAACCAGGTGTTTGGGAATATGAAATTGAGGCTGAATTGGTGCATGAATTTATTAGAAATCGCTCTAAAGGATTTGCATATACACCTATCATTGCTGCAGGAAACAACGCAAACGTTTTACATTATATAGAAAACAATAGGCAATGTAAAAGTGGAGATCTAATTTTATTAGATGTTGCTGCAGAATACGCAAATTACGCATCAGATTTAACAAGAACAATTCCTGTTTCTGGAAAATTTTCTGAAAGACAAAAAGCAGTTTATAATGCTGTAAACCGTGTTAAAAAAGAAGCAACAAACATGTTACTTCCCGGAACTTTATGGAAAGAATACCATGTAGAAGTAGGTCAAATTATGACTTCAGAATTACTAAAACTAGGCTTACTAGACAAAGCTGATATTCAAAATGAAGATAAAAACTGGCCCGCATACAAGCAATACTTTATGCACGGAACTTCGCACCACATTGGTTTAGATACCCATGATTACGGACTGCTACACGAACCAATGCAAGCAAATAATGTATTTACTGTAGAACCTGGAATTTATATTCCTAAAGAGGGTTTTGGTATTCGTTTAGAAGATGATGTTGTCATTCAAGAAAAAGGAACACCGTTTAATTTAATGGGAAATATACCTATTGAAGCAGATGAGATTGAAGATATTATGCAAGGTTAAACGATACATGTATAAGACAAAGCGGGTTGAAAAACTCGCTTTTTTTTATGTCAAAGAATTTATAAAACCTATGGTGTGATTGTTAAACCTTTCTGGTTGTTCTACATTTACAACATGGCCACAATTGTCTATTACAAAAAGTGAAGCCGTAAGATGTTTTGAAACAATGTTTTTTATGGAAGGTAAAAACAAATGATCTTCTGCGCCCATCACATATAAAGTAGGAATTTGAATATCTTTTGTTCTAAAAAACCTTAATAATGGGTTGATTTCTGATGTTAATTTAAACCAACGGATAAATTCTTTTTGGTATAGTTTCTTTGCTTCGTTTACAAATAACAATCTAGATTTCTTATGGTTTTTCTTTGGCATAATAATAAATGCAAAGAGCTTATAAAGTAGCATGTAAGGAACCACAGACTTAAAGATATTACCAACTTTCATAAGCACTTGAGAGCGAAAGTTCATCTTTATGATAGCACCACCCATAATCATACTCTTTACCAATTCTGGTCTTTTTTCAGCTAGATTTCTAATTAGAATTGTACCTAAAGAAATACCAATAAAATGCGACTTTTCTATCTTGAGCGCATCTATAACCTCTACAATATCTAAAGTAATAGAATCGAAGGTATACTTGGCCTTAAAAGTATCTTTTAGTTTTATTTTGCTATTTCCATGGCCTCGTAAATCTAAAATTAGCACATTAAAGTGTTTTCTAAAATCGCGTACTTGTTTAAACCAAATAGAACTGCTACCTCCTGCACCATGCACAAAAGTTACCCATTCTTTGGAAGTTGTATGCGAATATAAATAGTAATTTAACACTGTTTTTCTTTCAAGTTAGAGAACAAAAATAACCTATTTATATTTTATAAGATAAAATAGTGTATTTATTAACGTTTTAAAAATTGCGATAAAATTGAATTTACTAGTGTTCTTTCTTTTGAACTAGATTTAGTATCACAAAAACCAACAAAGCAGGCAATACCCAACCTAAACTGTTTTCTGCAAAAGGAATACTGCTTTTAATTCCGGTTAAATTTTCTCTAGGAATAATAAACCCAAGAAAATCTGTAATACTAAAAATAAAAGTTACTAAAACTACGCCTCTAAACACCAATTTAGATGCATATTTTTCTGGCAGCGTGTTTAATACAATAAGGATAATAGTTATTGGATATAAAAACATGAGTGCGGGCACTGCTAATGTAATTATAAAATCTACTTGATAACTACCCACAATAATTCCAATGATAGAAGATATTGCAGCAGTAATAATATATACTTTTTTAGAATTATTAAAAACACCTTTTATATAATCTGCAGTTCCTGTTACAATACCAACCGCAGTGGTAAAACATGCCAACGCAACCAAAATACTTAAAAAAGTAGTTCCGAAATTGCCCAAGGTTTGTGTACTTAAACCTGCCAAAACTTCGGTTCTAGATGCATTTTCTGCAAATGTTGATGCATACAAAGCACCTGCTAAAATTAAACCCCCATAGATGAATAGCAAGCCTGTACCTGCTATAAAACCTGCTTTTCGAATTAAGGTTCTTTTTGCTTCAAAGGTAGTATGATTGCTATAGTCTAAAGAAATAATAATTACGGCTCCTACGACCACACCGGCAATGGCATCAAAGGTTTGATACCCTTCTAAAATACCATCTATAAATGGATTTTCAAAACCAGATATTCCTAAAATAGCTGGAGAAACAAAGAAAGAAAGACCAATAATTACCAATAAGATAAGCACAATTATAGGTGTTAAAAAAGTACCAATTAAACTAATAATTCTAGATCTATTTATCGCAAATAGAAATACTAATAGAAAATAAACAATACTTGTTAGAATTGG
>Ga0209196_1002937_pt1 | contig 10619 bp, 12 predicted proteins | sample COGITO_mtgs_1105_5_FD_184801 | JGI IMG/M metagenome (GOLD analysis project Ga0209196, IMG submission 184801) | Pelagic marine microbial communities from North Sea - COGITO_mtgs_110509 (SPAdes) (version 2) | ecosystem: Environmental > Aquatic > Marine > Epipelagic ... | reverse complement strand
CTAATAGCCCCGTTAATCGGGGCTTTTTTTTGTGGGTCACAGGATTTTACTATCCAATATCATCCATTGACATCCTTTATACATGGCGGTACTTTTGGCGGTATATATTTACTTGTGAATGAAATTCACATCATCTATGAGCTTAACTGCTGTTCAAATAAAAGAAGCCAAGGCTTCACAAAAGGATTACAAGCTTTCAGACGCTGAAGGTATGTTTTTATTAGTGAAAAGCAATGGTAATAAATACTGGCGTCTAGATTATCGGTTTGCCGGAAAGCGCAAAACCTATGCTATGGGTGTTTATCCACAGGTGTCTCTAAAGCAGGCTAGAGAGTCTCGCTTTAACGCCAAAATGTTATTGTCTGAAGGCAAAGACCCAAGTCAAATCGAGCGAGAGAGTAAGCGTCATAGCAGCGTGCCTACCTTTGAAGAAATTGCATTAAGGTGGTGGCACCATGAAAAAGACAAATGGAAACCTAATCACGCTGATAGGGTAATAAAACGTTTAAAAGACAATAGCTTCGCGACTCTTGGTAGGCAGCCTGCAGATAAGATAAGCCCTCTTCAGGTTATCGCTTTGCTATTCAGCACGGGATAGTGATGACCAATCCTGCTGGCGATTTAGATGGAATTGTTAAGTATCGAAAGGTTGTGCCTCGTCCGTCATTGCCAAAGAATGAGCTACCTTTATTCCTTCATTGTCTTGAGGGCTATTCTAGTGGAGAAAGGGTTTTGACTCAGTTGAGCGTAAAGCTACTGGTGCTTTTGTTCGCTCAATAGAACTTCGGGGTGCTAAGTGGGACGAGTTCGACTTTGAAGATTGGATTTTGACGACTAATCAGGGTAATTACCTACATAATAATTCAGCCACTTGTTACAGTTGGAATGAGGCTTCCAGGGGTGCCAGTGTCACATATAAGTTTAAAGTGCAATTCCAGCGCTGCAGTTTGGAGTTCCCCGTGGCGAGTTGTAAGTAAATTTTGCAGTATGACTTTTTTGATTTTGGGAGTAGTAATTCCAACTATTTTTGAGTCTAAACATAAGCATAGATGCTTAATTTTAGAGTCTAAGTCTATCCCTGATGAATTTTTGTAGCCATCGGAGGTATCTACCGCGCCCCAGCGCTCTGTGCGTTAGACAGAACATGCGAGTAATATATATCCCCTCAAACCTACCCTTTTGATAAAGCCTAAACCCAGTTATTTATTTGCTTGCGGGGTGCTTCTGTCTGGTTCCGTCAAGGTTTTCGACAAATATCCCGTTGGAATTATGAATGCTCACTTTCTCCATTTGATAACTCTTGAATTCACCGGAATTCACGCGATCTTCGATAGCTGTCACAGCCGTCGTCATATCAGCTATATCAATGTTTTTTAAAATATTTGGTCCATATTTCCACCACTTTATGTTCATTAACCGATCTATTAAGTCGGCGGAAAATTTGTACCTGATATGTCTTGCAGGAACACCCCCGACGATTTCATACGCATCTACGTTTTTGGTGACCACTGCCCCTGCTGCAATTACGGCTCCGTCGCCTATCTTAACCCCTCTATAAATCGTCACATTACCACCAATCCAAACGTCATTACCTATCTCGATCCGGGCTTTTCCCAGTTCTTTCGCTTGAACTTTTTTCACTTCTTCTAATAGGTTGTTATTCTCATGATAATTTGAGTACGCATGGGCCCACTTACTATCGGCATTCACAAATAAAATGTGTGGAGAAACTGATTTTATTGAATGCTCAGGCATGCCGCACACCAGATTTGGGCCAATCGCACAAAAGCGACCGATTTTATTCACCGTCCTGCAGTAAGCGTTATCATTAAAATAAGTAAACGCTCCTATTTCATTGACCTGAATTCGCCCTCCCTGAAAGCGAACTGGCGCTTCCAAGAGCATCTCGTTCGACATCCCCCAAGCGCCAAGATGGGTATCCACCCTGATATCCACCGCGTTTCTTTTGTTACCGATTGGGATAATGGTTCCACGTTTTAAGAGCATCTTTCCCTCACTGAAATAATCTTGAATTTCCGGAGCCTTAAACAGCTAGGATTAACCTGACACATTTTCACGCCATCCCCCGATGCTTGTTTAACCGACATTTCCCAAGTTTGTATTATGAGCTTGCCCGTTTTAGTTGACGTTTTCAACTCTGACGGCGGTGTTGGCAACAAGATCATCGATTTTGAGGCCAATTTTGAAGCACTAATTCCAGAGCTTTAAGAAAGCTGTAATAATAGTAGCCAAAGTAACGAAGGCTCTCTTAATTGCGACAGCAACCTTCATGAGTCAAAAGCAGGGCACTGTAGTTTAGAAATAAATTTATGCACCTAATTAAGCGCATTTTGAACCTCTATAACCATAGGTGGTATCTCTCTCGTTTCAGGCTCTACTTCTTTCCAGCCTGCCCTACATTTCAAGTAGAAAATAATTGCTCTTAGAGAGCCTTTTTCAATCTCATTCATAAGCGCATTGCTCACTTTCGTAATCGCTTTTGCCCTCCCTTTACGGAGGGCTGTGTCAAATGTCTCATTGTCTGCCTTGCGGCGGCTCAGTGTGGAACGTGAAATACCCAGAGAATCAGCAATTTGCTGCTCAGTGAGGCCAAGAGCGGCTAAATCTTCGATAGATTGGATGTCTATATTTTTTGTATTTGCCATGATTCTTTGTACGTGATTGACAGTATCTATTATACGCGGAATAAGATGTGAAAAAACGGTATTTATGACGGTATATATATTTTATATAAAAAGTAAATCTATATAAAACATTAGCTTATACATTATATTCAAGTCCGGCCTTGGGCACCAACTCAAAGACCAGTATTTTTTACTGGCGACCTAATAGCCCCGTATATCGGGGCTTTTTTGTGTCTTATGAAAAGTTACTGTCTATTAATGTCCATTGACATGCGGCATTTGTGGCGGTATTTTTGACGGTATCTTAATTCAATAGCAAGATATGCCGCCGAATATGCCTATTACCGCCATTCAAGTTAAAGAAGCCAAGCCGTCTGATAAGGACTACAAAATATCGGATTCCGATGGCATGCATTTATTGGTCAAAACGAATGGTAGAAAATACTGGCGACTGGATTAACGATTTGCTGGGAAACGTAAAACCTTTGCGATAGGTGTGTTTCAGCTAGTGTCACTCAAATCGGCGAGAGAGAGTCGTCATGAGGCGAAAAAATTGTTGGCCGAAGGCGTCGACCCCAGTCAAGTTAAGAAAGAGCGCAGACGGCAGAGTACCGTGCCGACATTTGAGGAGATTGCCGTTAAGTGGTGGCATCACGAGCGTGATAAGTGGGCGGATAGTCACGCTGACCGAGTAATGAAGCGATTAGCTGATAATAGTTTTAAGGCTCTTGGTAGGTTGCCTGCAGACCAAGTTACTCCCCTACAGGTAATCGATGTTATTAAAAAAATTGAGGCCAGAGACACGCTTGATGTTGCCAATAGAGTCAAGCAATGTATCAAAGCGGTTTATCGCTACGCGATTCAGCACGGAATCGTGACAACCAATCCCGCTGGCGACCTCGACGGCATTGTAAAAGCTCGAAAGGTTACCCACCGGCCTTCATTGCCTAAGAAAGAGCTGCCAGAGTTTCTAAATTGTCTGGAGGGCTATTCAAAAAGAGGGCGGATTCTAACGCAGTTGAGTATCGAGCTGTTGGTGCTGACCTTCGTTCGATCAGAAGAGATTCGCGGAGCAAGGTGGGAGGAATTTGATCTTGAAGCTAACCTTTGGCGAATCCCTGCCGAGCGCATGAAAATGAAGGTAGAGCATCTGGTACCTCTGTCGCAGCAGTCCATTGATGTAATTCAGCGGATTAGAGTTATCACGGGGCGCTATGAGCTAGTATTTCCCTCAGAGGTTAACCGAACCAAAACAATGTCTGATAATACGATGCGACAAGCTGTTTTTAGAATGGGATTCGATGGCAAAACGTTGGGCAAGAGCAAGGCTGTCCCCCATGGTTTTCGTGCGACAGCGTCATCCATCCTAAATGAGGAAGGCTTTAATCCTGACGCTATTGAGCGACAGCTCGCGCATGAAGAGCGCAATGGTGTTAGGGCGGCATACACGCACCATGCGAGGTATATTGATGAGCGGACTAAAATGATGCAATGGTGGGGCGATTTTTTAGATGCTCAAGCCTCTAGTTATTGCGCAGAGCATAGTTAACGTCAAATGAAAAAGCGCACGACAATCAAAAGAAAGACGGGGAAACGAAATCAGCATCAAAGCATGCTGGTGACTGAAAAATCGCACTTTGTAAATGAAATGCCGACAAGTGGCGAGCTTAAAAATCTTAATGAAGGATGGGATGTTGATGCTCTGGTTGAGTCGCTGAAATGCTCTGCACTAGCGTTTCTGGTTGACAGAAACGTTCCTATTGGCGATGCGCCACACGGTACCGCAGGCGTTCTCCCTCCAGATTTTGTTGCTCTCTATGAGCATATAGCGGGTGTCAGTGCTGCGTTCACTTTACTGTTTGAGCTCCATTGTTTTAGCCTTGTTCGGCATCAACACAGTGAGCGTGCCTACTCTCATCTCTTGAGAGCGGCTCAATGTGTTGAGTTTGTGTCAGTTTCAAAGCTAGAGGCTGGTTATCTTGCAGGTGCTGCACGAGTTGGCGACTCCGAAAAAACAGACAAAAAGCTAGAGCGCCAAAAGATCTTATTAAAACACTATGGTGGTCTTCGTGCAGAAGGTAAATCCAAGCAGGAGGCTAGGCGTCTAGCCTGCGCGCGTAGCAAGATACCTATGTCAACCGTAAAAAAATGGTTTTCATTAGAGCAAATCGAAAAGGCGTGCCATCAATTCACGTGATACGGCTCGCTCACATCATCCTAGTCGGACATTAATCGTCAAAGGTAGTCAGACAATGTCCAATACTAAAACGTTATTTTCTCGACCAATCAATTTCAATGACAGAATCCTTAGATGGCCAGAGGTAGAGAACCGAATAGGGATATGCCGCTCACAAGCTCATTTGCTGGTCTCAAAAGGTGAATTTCCGCCGCCAATTAAACTGGGTGCGCGAGCGAGCGGCTGGTTGGAGTCTGAGATTAATCTTTGGTTGACGCAGCGAATAGCGGCTTGTCGTTCTAACTATCATGCTGACTCATAGAACTTACATGCCTGTTAGTGAATACTCTGGCTGTAGCCCAGTTAAAGATATTAGTGGACAGTCTTGGCTCTGTGACCTTGGTTTTGCACCCCCTTTTTTAAACGTATTTTGTATATGGCTTACTGCTAGATATGGGGTTGCCGCTTGCTCGACCAAATTCACTAACGAGGTAATTAATAATATCTAACCTATTTGAGATAAGAACATGAAGCATATTCACTGCGAGGATTGGTATTGGTTTAACGACTATGCGTGGCGAGTAAATGCACGTAAAAGTGGCCTGTATACGCATATCTTGAGGCCAATCCTCAGTCAGTTTAATAATATGTTGGTCAAGCATACTAAGGTTTTTGTATACCGTTTTGATATTCGAGTTGCTGGTTATACGGAAGACAATAAAGTCATCAGTGACTTGATTAGGCGATTAAAGAAAAGAATTAAGGCTCGCTATAGGACCGCTGACATAGGTTATTGCTGGGTCAGGGAGCAGGAGAGGTCTAAGCATCAGCACTATCACCTTGTCTTTCTCTTAGATGGTCAAAAAGTTCGCCATCCTTATCAGCTCAATAAGTGGATAGCTGCATACTCAGAGTTTTTCGACCTGAAGCCGTATTGGGCTGGATATCATAATATACGCCGAGATCAGGCTGACTATGAAATGAAGGCGCAACAAGCGTGCTATCACATCAGCTACTTAGCTAAGTCTAGAGGGAAGGGTTATAGATCAGCATATACTCAGGATTATGGGGTTAGTAGATGTCTCTATTTGCTTGTAAATAGGTAAGTTTTACTGCACAATTTCTTCCTTTTGCTTAACATCGAATTTGGCTATCTGCAGAGATGCACTCATGTGTTTAAAAAAGTACCAGCTAAAACTATTCTCGCTCTTTTTTTTGAGTCTTTTATCTCTCTTCAGCTTCGCTGTTGACACAGATAATGATGGTGTATCGGCCTATGACGAGTTTATAGAAGGCACTATCCCCGCAGGCTCATTGGATGTCGATGGTAACGGTCAATATGACGCTTTAACGGACGGTTTACTGTTGCTGAGAGGAATGTTTGGCCTAAGCGAGGGTGCGCTGATAAGCGGAGCTGTGGCCTCTGATGCGGCCTATACGTCTTCAAGCGAAATTGTCTCCCGAATAGAAATGCTTGGTGATCTTGTTGATGTTGATGGTAACGATAGGGTCGATGCATTGACTGACGGGCTTATTATCTTGCGTTATCTGTTTGGTCTCAGGGGTGATGTTCTTATTAATGGCGTTATTGCATCCGATGCTACGATAACCTCTATCAGCGCCATTCACTCGGTACTTGAGGGACTAATGCCTGAGCCTCTAACAACTCTTCTCAGCAAGAGTTTAAGATCGAGTGTTCAAGGCTGCTCATCTATTGTTGAGGGGAATACAAGCCTCTGCAGCCTCGCTGGTCTTGACTTGAATAAAAGTGGGCTAACATTAGAGCTGCTTGGTGAAGACAGTGATGATTTTGTATTGGAAACTGATGGGCAGATCAGCTTTGTTGCGGCGCCAAGTTTTGCGACACCCTCTGATATCAATGTTGATAATGTTTATAACCTAGTTGTGCGCTTATCAAATGGTGAGGAGAGCACCACCGAAAATCTGTCTGTGAACGTGGTCAGCGAGTGTGATGTTTATGTAAATAGTGCAGTTACAGATGAATTTCGCTATTGCTGGCAGGAGTCGCAGGTGACCCCTAGTGGGTATGAGTATTCAGCCGCTATAAATACACCGTTAAAGGTAGCGTTTTCTAATGACACCATCGCAGTACCGTCTTCCTCGGCTGCCGAAGAGTTATTCTTTGACTACGGTATTGTGTTAAGTAATGAGGACAAGACTTGGGGCATTGCTGAAGCCTATGCCGTAAAAGAAGTCCTTAAAAAAATTCCTCAGGATTTCCCGGAAAAAACTAATGACTTAAGGCGAGCTGACAGTAAATGGATCTTGACTGATAGATTTATTGTCGATGACATAGATATCCGGATAGAAGCAGATGGTACCTACCTACTTACACTCTCGAATTCGGTCTTTTCTAATGCTACGCCTCGTATAGCTGAGGTTGAGGGTAAGCGAGGCGTCTATTTTTCAAACCGACTTCATCATTCATTGGTCCGCTATATAACCAATAACGGTAATAATACGTCGGCGGTAAACAAAATTTTGACAGATAGATTTGCTGTCAGTGTGGAGATACCTGATTACACTGAGCTGACAGGTGAACCTGCAACTCGGTTTCAGTCATTTCACCCAGAAGAACTAATATCTATTATTAATATGTTTGAAGAAATGCCTTCTGGAATGCACAAAATAGCGGGTTTAAATTATCTTGTACGAAGGCTAGATGGTTTGGTTAACCCCTATTATCCTGAAGCGCCAGCTATTGCCTGGGTTGGGTCTGGTTATATTGAATTTATGGAGGTGGGGCTAGGGAGTGATAGTCTAGATTACACTCATCGGCTTATTATTCATGAAAAGGCGCATTTTTTATGGGGTAAAGTTTTTGATGATAACCTAAAAGAAGATTGGATAAATTTGGGCGGATGGTATGAGTGCGCAGAGAAAACTAGTGGTTGGTGCTCAACACAGCAAACACAGTTTGTTAGTGCCTACGCTCATTTGAAAAATCCCGATGAAGATATGGCCGAAAGTATTTCTTTCTTTTTGGTTAATCCTGATAAACTTCGATCTAGAGCGCCTGATAAGTACACTTTTGTTCGTGACCGAATTATGCAGGGCAATATCTACCTGTCTCAAATCAGGGACGATTTAACCTTCGAGGTTTTTAACCTTTTCCCCGACTATGTCTACCCGGGAAAGATCAAATTAATCAAGGTTTCTGTTCTCGGTGGTGCGTATGAAGATAAGCATGTCAGTGTATCTCTCAAGCTTCACTCCAACGAGTTGGCTGTCGATGGCGCTACTCAAGGGCAAACCAGAATAACCAGTGAAGCTGTTCCTGAAACCTTTATTGATTTTTGGATGTATACCCCTGCAGGGATGGAAACATCAGATAGTCTTTCTGGTTCTTTTATTATTCCTTCAAGAGCAAAATCAGGCTATTGGTCTCCAGAACAAATTGTCGTGTGGGACAATCAGGGAAATTCTAGGATGTCGGGCGCCAATGATTTTGGTTGGCGCCTGTATGTGGATAATCCATTGGAAGATATTACAGCGCCAATATACATCCAAAACAGCATGGAACTTAGTGTTGGTAGCAGAGTTTTAGAAGATGAAAGTGTGCCAACTATTATCGCTGTTTGGGATTACGATGAGGCTAATATTGCGCCATCGCAATTTTGTTATGGTGCGATCAACGATGAGTTAATAAGCACCTATTCACTAGAGGCCTATGGAAATGTTATCGATGGTAAATGTTATCTAGAATATTTGATGCCCGATTACATGCCAAGTGAAACCTACAGAATAAACTATATGCGTATGATAGATGTTGCAGGCAATGAGAGCGAAAATTACTTTAGCAGTCCACAAGGCATCGACCAGGGACTCTGGTCAGATGATAGCGCCGATGAACCGTCTCCGTCGGTAACGTTGACTAGTAGTAATCCCGATATTATTGCTCCTGAGTTAGATGTTAATAGTATTTCAGTCACAGCAATCGCATCGAATCCAGAACAGCCCAATGGCGAGACAATCCTTACCGTTAATTTCAAGATTCGCGATAATATTTCTGGTTACACTATGGGAGGGTTTCGCATTAGAGATCCCCAAGGAATTACGCATCATTACTGGCACTACAGTCCGGACAGAGATAATCTTTTCCCGTCTTCCTTTGATACAGTTTGGCGAGCATTCACAGCAACAGTAGTTCTTCCCGCTGGCTCCGCTCCAGGAATATGGGGATTGGCTGAATTCGCAGTTAGGGATCGAGCCAACAACTTTAAAGTGTACGATTTTACAGAAATTATCACATTTGAGGTTGATGCCGCTGCGAGTGACTAGTCGCCATATTAAGTGTCATCGTAGATGTTAAAAGTAATGCCGTTATTGCATTCGATGCTACGATAACGTCGGCTGGTGGAGTTGGCGCTAAAATGGAAAGTTTGATGCCCGCACTGTAAAGGTACTTTGCGGGCTAGTGTGTTCGGGTATTTCGCGATCGTAAAGATCGCCTAGCGCTGGTATTAATGAAATCTAATTTGTAGCGTCAGTATGAACACTGATCATCATGGGCGGTATTTCTTTGATCTCTGGCTCTTCCTCTCTCCAGCCAGCCCTGCACTTCAGATAAAAGATAATCGCTCTTAGAGAGCCGTTCTCGACCTCCTGCATCAGTGCGCTACTAACCTTCACAATTGCTTTGGCCTTGCCTTTCCTTAATATTGCCTCAAATGTGTCATCATCAGCTTTACGACGGCTTAGGGTGGACCGAGAGATGCCAAGTGAGTCAGCAATCTGTTGGTCTGTTAGGCCGAGAGATGCGAGTTCTTCAGCTGCTTGGAGGTCTATAGTGTTGGTATTCGCCATTACGTCGTTGTACTCTGATTACCAGACTTTATTGTACTCTCCTAATACAAATATTTGACGGTATTTATGGCGGTACTTCCATTATATTTAATAATAAATATTTGTTTAATCAATTACTTATAATTGTTATTCGATTCCGGCCTTGGGCACCAACTCAAAGACCAGTAATTTTTTACTGGCAATCAAAAAGCTCCGCCAGTCGGGGCTTTTTTTGTGTCTAAAAAAAGCCATATAAATGACATCAGTTTGCCATCCAAACTTCATTTTTGTGTCACTTCATTGTCATTGGAACAGACTATTTTAACCGGACTAAATTTTTAGTCTTTTGGGGAAGATAATGAAGAAGTTAAATTTGTGTTTGGCACTACTTACCGCTTCCAGCGTTATGGCGATATCTGCTGTAGCTCAGGATGCATCATCAATTGAAGAAGTCACGGTAGTGGGAAGCAAGGCTACACTGATCTCTGCTATAGAAAAACAGCGTGAATCCAATAACCTGATCTCTGTTGTAGATTCCGATGCAATGGGCAGCTTTGCTGATACCACTGCTGCTGAAGCAATCCGCAGACTGCCTGGTATCTCTATCGAAAACGACCAGTCAGAAGGCCGTTATGTCACTATTCGTGGTTTGAGTTCAGACCTTAACTCAATCGCTGTCAACGGCGCATCCATGGTGGCACCGGAAAATGGTCGCAGCGTGATGCTCGACGGTCTGCCTACAGAACTTCTGGATTCCATTACAGTGGCCAAGTCGCTGACCCCTGAAATGGATTCGGACTCAATTGGTGGACGTGTTGATTTCAACACCAAGAAGCCATCAGAGTTGGAAGACCGACTGCTAAAGCTGAAAGCACAGAACAACTTTAACGAGTACGCCGCAGAAAAGCTCAATCCAAAGCTGGCCCTGACCTATGGCGATAAGATCAATGACCAGGCTGCCCACGTGATTGGCCTGACCTACTCGAGCAAGG
>Ga0209196_1002917_pt1 | contig 10681 bp, 10 predicted proteins | sample COGITO_mtgs_1105_5_FD_184801 | JGI IMG/M metagenome (GOLD analysis project Ga0209196, IMG submission 184801) | Pelagic marine microbial communities from North Sea - COGITO_mtgs_110509 (SPAdes) (version 2) | ecosystem: Environmental > Aquatic > Marine > Epipelagic ... | reverse complement strand
GCTTAGAGCAACCAGAGATCTAGCACCAATGGCAGAAGTAGGGCAGGCAAGTAAAAGATCGAGGCAAAGAAGAGCTTGCGAGCGGCCGTGTCGCGTTGATCGACGTTGAGGAATGCGATCGCTGGGCGCAGGTAATAGATGCCGGCCACAATGGCGATCACTCCATAGATCCATGTCGCGTAGCCCAATAGCACGGGCAGTAAAGTGCAGACGATCAGGGCTAGGCAGAAGACGAACGATTGAATTGCAACTTTGCGGCCAGTGTCGTCAGCATTCGATAGCATCACAAAGCCGCCCTGCGCGTAGTCTTTACGGTGCGTCCATGCGATCGCGAAAAAGTGCGGCATCTGCCAGAGAAACAAAATCGCAAACAAGATCCAGCCGAGCGTCGTGATCTGACCTTCCGCAGCGGCCCAGCCTATGAGTGGCGGTAGTGCGCCAGGGATCGCTCCGACTAAAGTGTTCCAAGTCGTGAAGCGCTTTAGCGGCGTATACAGTAACACATAGGAGGCGATTGTCACCGCGGTCAATGTGCCAGCCAGTAGATTCGCCCCTTTGTAGAGTAGTAAGCAGCCGAGAATGCTTAGCCCCATCCCGTAAATAAATGCGTGTATCGGTGCGATGCGTCCTGCTGGGATCGCACGGTCCTTGGTACGTACCATTTTAGCGTCGGCTTCGCGCTCCAGCCACTGATTGAGCACTGCTGCCCCACCAGCCGCCAGCGAAGTGCCGATGAGCAGGCTGAACAGCACGCTGAAGTCACGTGTCGGATCAGCGGACAAATAGCCAGCCACTGCGGTGACCACTGACATGAAGCTCAAGCGCGGTTTAGTCAGCTCATAAAAGTCTTCGACGCGAGCGCGCAACGAAATCTCCGATTCTGCAGCACCGGTGAGAGGAGAGGATTCTGTAGTTTGATGACTCAACTGGTACGTCAGCGATAGAGTGGTGTGTTTGTGTGAATTGAAGCTGACTAGATAATGGGCTTCGGAACCACGGAGCGATGAGCTAGAAAAGTTAAGCCCCACGTGCTGGCAAGTAGAAAAGCACCGACGAGGTGATGAATCGTTGCGACATAAGGATTTCTTACAGTCCAGATAGTCAGGGCGCCGAGATAAACCTGCACAAAGAGAAGACCTATCACAGTCAGAATCCCGAAGATTAGAGCCTTTCGCGTGTTCGGATTTGCCCACAGCTTACTTAAATAAATTAGTAGGAAAAGCGTCACGATGACTGCACCAACACGGTGAGCGAAGTGGATGCTCACATCGAAATTCCAATAGCCGGGTAATAAGCTCCCTGGGCGGGCCATCGGGAATTGGGCGATCGCTAGACCAGCTTCCGCCTGGCGCATGATTGCTCCGATTAAAATTTGTAGAAAGATTGCGATGGTACTGGCGATTCCCCAGCGTTTTAGTGAAGCAGGTACGGGGCGAACAAATCCGCTCTGGCGCTCGATCCAAGCTCTCGAACTGCCAAGTGTCAGTGCGATCAGAATCCCGAGCACGATCATGGCGCCACAGGCGTGGATCACTGCGAAGCTTTGAGCAACCAGATTGTGCTCCGCCATTGTGTTAAGGGTATCGAAGCGCACGCGGGCTCCACCCAAAACTCCTTGCAAAACGACAACGAGCACTAACACGCGGGCTAGTTGGCGCATCCATGCACGTTCTTCCCGCAGCCATATTAGCAGCAGAAGGCCGAGGGAGAGGAAGCCTATAATCATGCCGAGCAGGCGATGGCTGTGCTCCGCAAGCATATCGGATTGAATCGTCCAATCTTGCGGGTTCAGGGAGCCATTTGACAGCGGCCAGTCCAAAAAAGCCATGCCCGCACGAATACTGGTCGTAAAGCCGCCTGCGAATAGCAGCGGCGTGATCCAGCAAAGTGCGAAGACGCAGAAAGCAAAGAGCCAAGGTTGATACTCGGCAGTGCGTTTAAATGTTAAGGCGTTCATGGTCGGGGCAGACTGTGCGCACTTCGAAGTCGGGATCAAGCGGAAGATATAGTAAATTCGGTTGCGTGGATTGGGTTATGTACGTTAGTTTTAAGCTGAATTCACTTAGTTGCTATTTGTTATAAAACCAACTCCCCAAAGGGTATTTTGTTATTTGCCGTATTCTCACATCCCGAAACACGTACCCCGCTCTGCTCCGAATTATTTAATTTGAAATCTATGTTTCAGGCAACGACACTATTCGCTTAACTTATGAACAAGACTTTATTTTTTAATACCTTGATTGATACTCTACGTAAGGAAGCATTGCATGCTGTCAAAGCCTCGCAAGATGCCGCCGAATACGCGACCAGCGAAGAATCTCGTGCAGAATCACAATGGGATACGCAAGGCCTGGAAGCGTCCTATCTTGCCGCTGGTCAGGCTGGGCAAGCGAAACAGTGGGCCGATGCAGTCGAAGAGCTTCAGTCGGAACGCGAAGATTTGCTCAAAACAAATACTGATGTCTCGCTCGGGGCATTGTTTAAGTGCGACTTCGACGGATCTGAAGAGGTGTTCTTCTTTGCTGGTGTGGCTGGTGGCCAGGTGATCTCAATGGATCATATTGAGGTTACAGTGATCACAGCGCAATCGCCGTTGGCGGGGCGTTTGCGAGGTCATAAAGTCGGCGATACCTTTGCGCTACCAAATGCTAAGTTCGGCGAGATCCTGGCGATCGAGTAAATTAGAGCCTAGTGCTTGCGGCCGCTAAGTTTGTCGTGATGTGAGGCGCACTCGCATCATAGGTATCCGTCTTTAGTGCACTTCGCCGAGATCAGCTGTTCCGAGGCACCGCGTGTTAATCGCATGTTTGCGAATAAATCGGGCTATGGCAGGCCCTAGCTCACTAATATTATGATGTGAATCCACTCACTAGTTGATTCGATGCTCTAGGTCGCCGATCAAGTCTAGCAAGAAGGCGTTGTTTCCGCCCAGTGCCTCGGCTGCTTCGAGGGCCTCGGCGGTGTGTTTTTTTGCTTCGCGGTAAGCACCGTCGATGCCATGCAGTGCAACGTAAGTGCTCTTGTCGCTGGCGCTGTCGTTGCCAACTGGCTTGCCGAGCTCTTTGGCATTCGAAGTAGCGTCCAGTATGTCATCGACGATTTGAAAGGTCAGGCCGAGGTGGTAACCCACCGCTTCGATCTGCTGCAGCTGCTCTGCTGAGGGGCCGCAAAAACGCAACCCCATCGTTAATGCGGCAGTGAGTAGCGCGCCGGTTTTGTTTTCGTGAATGTAGCGCAGTGTTTCGGCATCGATTGGTTTACCTTCGTTGTCGATGTCTTCCATTTGTCCTCCGATCAAGTGTTCGCTGCTACTGGCGGTGGCGAGGTCGTGGACGAGTCCAATGGCGAGGCTCGGTTGTTGGGTGTAGCTCCGCGCCAGTAGCTGAAAGGCGTAGGTCAGTAGGGAGTCGCCGGCCAGCACTGCGGTGGCTTCGTCAAACTGTATGTGGCAGGAGGGGCGTCCACGACGGAGATCACTATCGTCGATTGAGGGCAGATCGTCATGAATGAGTGTGTAGGTGTGTAGGCACTCGATGGCAACTGCTGCTGCGAGTGGATCGGCTTGCGAAGGAAATAGTTCACTTGCCGCGATCACCAGCACAGGGCGAATGCGTTTGCCGCCAGCCTCCATAGAGTAGCGCACTGCTGCGTGTAACCGCTCGGGGCGGGTCGATGCGGTGGGAAGCAGTTGCTCAATACCGCGTTCCACTCGTTTTTGATAGGTTGCCAATTTTTCTTTTAATGCCTGATTCACTCAGTTACCTTGACTGAAACTAGCTATGAAGGAAAAGCCCATATTTGAAGAAGTTTTCGCCCAGCTGATCCATCAGCCGCATTTGGGCCGCAAATTATTAATTGGCAGTGCGCTGTCTTTTATACCGATCGTGAATCTCTTTGCGTTTGGTTATTTGTATCGTTTTGCCGCGCAGTTGCGGCGCACGGGCCAGCTGAGCCTGCCGGAATGGACTGATTGGGCCGGCTTGTTTGCGGATGGGTTGAAATTCGCAGTCGTGTGGTTGGCCTACTGGTTGCTGCCCTTAATTGTCGGAATGTTCATCGCGACTGGGTTCTGTGCGCTTGGGCTCGGTGCGTTGGCATACATATTCATGGCTTCGGTGTTTTTAGCCGCATCGGTGCTATTTTGCGCTGCGCTGTATCGTCTGCAGATGCGTTCCAACTACAGAGATTTGTTGGATGTGATGTTAATTGCCCGGATGAGTTACATGCAGGCTGTCGAGTTCATTCTGCCGGTGCTTGTTTTTGCTGGGATCTGTGCATTCGCTCTGCCGCTTTATGGTTTCGCCTTTTTTGCTGGATTTCTGTTGTTAGTGACTCAGACCAGCCTGTGTTACCGATCGCTTGAATCGGGAAAGTAACTTTTAAGCACCTTAATATTATGTCTGCTGCCAAAACTCCCAAAGAAGAAGGTCCCACTTTAGCTGGTATTTCCGTTTCTGCTGTCTTGCTGGCACTCGTCGGTGCCCTGTTAGGGTTTCTATACTTAGCTTCGGTGCCTCCGACATCCTTTAAATCTGTGGCAGACCTAAATGCCTATCTGGAAAAAAACCCTGAGCTGAAGTTGTTGGATGTATCTCATTTCGAAGGCCCAGTATCGAGAAGTCGCAGTTGGGAGCAAAAACGTGAGGTCTTACTGAATGGCAGTGCTACCACGGTCGAACTGACTGCGGGAGAGATCAATGCGTGGATGTCAGCTAAATTTCGTCAGCCCAGCGCAGCATCAGCAGCTGCGGATGAGACTGGTATTGTGATTCAGCCAGGGGTGCCGAACTTTTTTATCGATGCCTCTGCAGGAGTTTTTTTCAACTTGCCGACAGAGGTCTCGATCTATGGCAGCACACATGAGCGCATGATGATTGCACAAGGGCATTTTTCTGCGGGCCCAGAGGTGCAGTTTCAAATCAGTGCGCTGCGTGTGAATAATGCTGCGATCCCAGTAATTGCAGGGCTGGGTAAACAGTTGGTTCAGGTATTGTTGCAGGCCTATTCGGAGACTGATGAATTTGTCGCCTGCCAAAAAGCATGGGGAAAAGTTGAGTCTGTCGAACTGGTGGGAGACACGATGCGCTTGAAGCTTCGCTAATGAAATCGTGCACTGGTTTCCAGTTCTTGCTTTGTCTCGTTCTCGGTTTTCTGCCTCGCTTCGGTGTGGCGCAACCTAGCGAGAGCTTGGACTTTGTCGAGGGTCGCTATTTCGAGGTGGTAGGCACCGACAATCGCTCCGTGTCCTTTGTTAATACGCTTGGTGAGCATATCGTCGAACTATGTGCGAGTTACTTGCAGGTGGGCAGCCATGAATTCCCTCAGCGCATCTTCGTAGCGCTACGCCCCGAAGAGCACGTCGAGTTTGATGGTGATTATCAAATAAATACTAGGGCGAGGGGGCAGGTCAGCCTGGATTTTCGATGGGAGTCCGCGCTCAACTTGGAGACAGTATGCCGCGCGCTGACCGAGGCCTATATTGTGCGCTATGCGAATTTTAACTATGGTCCTGAGGCGAGTGAGCGCATCCGTTATTGGGTGATGTCTGCGCTCGGCTCGCAGAGTTATTTGAGCTTACGGCCTGCGCAGCAGGGCCAGTATATTCAGGAGGCGCGGCAGGCAGGATTATTAAAGATCACTTCACTACTTTCATTGGAATGGGGGGTCGGTCGCGAGGGCGAATTGTCTCCGCGGCAAGGCTATTGGGTGCTGTATGCAATGCGTCAGCGCGGTATACTGCGATCTGATATCGGTGCATTACTAGATCGAGCGGTGGCGGGGCAGGACGTGTCCGATGCACTTGAAGTGGCGATTCAACCGACCGATGTCGACCAACAACCAAGCACTTTGGATATATGGTGGCAGCGCCAGATGGTCCAGTATTTATCTCAGGATACTGAGCACTACGAGAGCCTGGATGCGTCGCGGGTGTGGATTGCAGAGTTGGCCAATTTCGATACCTATCGTGCCTCAGGTGGTGACTTGAAAACCCTTATGGGCTTGTGGGAGCAGCGTGATAATCAGAGCTTGCGCGCTATCCTTACGGCTCGCCGTGAGATTATTGCCCTACGCCTTGAGCGCGTGAACCCCGCCTATTTTAATTCTGCTCAGTCCTTAGGCGCTCTCTACGAGACCGCACTTGAATCATATCGTCGATTTGAGTTTATCCATGCTTTCACCACTTATCTCAGCGATTGGGAAGATACTAAGCGGCTGCACGATATGACAGATGAGCTGCTGGATGCACCATTGAGCGAGTAGTGGACTGCGTGGCGCAGATACGGCTTCGCACTACCGTGATCTCTCTGTCCTGCCTAGATTTTTTTGTCAGATTTAAGCGCTTCTTGGGCGGTCTTTTTTCAGATCGTTTGCCCAGGACAGGTTAAGAATTATCACTTACATCAGCAGACCAATCAGAATCTTTGCGATCAATATCATCACGATTAAGGCTACAGGATAGGCGGATACATAACTGATCACTGGTACCTGTGAATCGGTCTTCGAAGTGATAGCTCCAAGAGCCGGGGTCGATGTCATACCGCCGCAAATACCACCGAGGGCTTGGAGTGGATCCAGCTTGAAGAGCTTACGAGCCAGTGGCCATGCGAGCATGAGCGGTACGACGCTAACGAGCATGCCGAGGCCAAACAGTGTGATGCCATACTGCTCTACTGTGGCTACTAGCGAGACGCCGCCTTCAACGCCTGCATTGGCAAGGAAGAAGACTAGGCCTAGGTCTTGCAGCAGCAGACGGGTCGGGCGTGGGATATGGCCGACGATGCGGCCGACTTTACCGAAGTGCCCAAGCAAGAGTGCAACCAAGAGTGGGCCACCGGCGAGACCGAGTGTAATGGGTGTGCTCCCAGGCAGACCGATTGGAATCAAGCCAGCGACGATGCCGAGCGTCAGCCCAGCAGAGAGTGAGAGTAGGTCGGTCGAATCAGTCGCTGTGCTACGGTGGCCGATCGCTTTGGCAAAGACTTTGAGGTCTTCAGTGCGCCCGACTGTGGTGAGATTGTCGTGGGTCTCAATAAGTGTGGCCGTGTTTGGCACGAAGGTCAGTCCACCACGAGTGACACGTGTGATGACCACGCCGTAGTGCTTGAGTGGTGCAAGCTCGTGGATCGATTGACCTGCGATCTTATGGTCAGTTACGAGGAGGTTCTGGCGCTCGTTCTCCACATCTTTCAATAGTTGGCGATCACTGCGGTGGCCGAGGGTGTCGATCGCGATGGTGATTTCCTTACTGCGTCCGACTAACAGCAGGAGTTGCCCTTGGCTAAATTCATCACCGTAGCTGAGTGGCATGAGTTGGCCTTCTTTGTAGACGCGTGAGATCTGGCAGGCGTTGAGGTTATTAATGCCAGCTTCAGCAATTTTTTTGCCGATAAAATTTTGGTTGGTCACTTCGACTAGCACCGTGACGACACGTTCATCGATATTGTCATCCGCTTCGTGCTCGGCGGCGATGGCGTCGAGGTCATGCTTCAAGAGACGTGGTAGCAACTGCACAAACAGTACGACACCGATCACGCCAAAGGGGTATGCGATCCCGTAGCCGATACTGACACCTGAGGCGGCGTCTGCTAAACTTTCTGTGGCAGCAGCGAGTGCCGGCGTGCTAGTCAATGCGCCAGCGAAGATACCAGTTGCCAAATCTACTGGTAGATCTAGAAGCTTCGCGCCTGCCCAAGTGATCGCACCGCCAATCGCGACGATGACCAGCGCCAGTTTTCCCAGCGTCGCACCTTCGCGGGCGACCGATGCGAAAAAGCGTCCACCCGCACCGATCCCAACGCAATAGACGAACAGCACAAGTCCGAGTGTGCCGATGCCGTCGGGGATGCTATAGCCGAGGTGGCCAGCGAGTAGGGCGGTAAATAGAACGCCTGAACTGCCGAGGTTGATCCCTTTGATTGAGATGTTACCGAGTAGTAACCCCGACGCAATAATCGCGAACAGCGCGATGAGCGGCTGATCGAGTAGCAGTTGATTGATAGCTTCTAGATTCATGACTAATGCGACTATTGGAATGGCTGAAATGATTCGATATAATCGCAGTGTTTTGGTATTAGCTAGCGTTGATCAGTGCTTGAAAAGCGCTTTCATCGAGTATCTGAAGTTCGAGTTTTACTGCCTTGGCATATTTTGAGCCACTGGCTTCGCCTGCGATTACGTAGTCGGTCTTTTTACTAACACTCGAGCTGGCGCGTCCGCCGACCTTTTCAATCATCGCGCTGGCTTCACTGCGGGTGAGGTTGGGCAGAGATCCTGTGAGCACGAAGATCTTACCCGCGAGTGCACTGTCGCCAGTTTCGATGCGAGCGGACTGGAAGTTGAGCCCGTAGTCACGTAGTCGATCAATCAATGTGACGTGGTCTGGCTCTGTGAACCAAGCATGTAGGCTTTGCGCCATGATCGAACCGACACCGTCGACTTCTTCGAGTTGTTCCTCTGTCGCGCTGGCGATGGCATCGAGAGATTCGAAGTGTGCTTCGAGATCTTTGGCTGATTGTTTGCCCACGTGTGGAATGCCGAGGCCGTGGATCAGTTGCCAGAGTGCGCGTGTCTTACTCGTTTCGAGCGCTGCGATGAGATTGGTCGCCGATTTTTCGGCAAACTTCTCGAGTCCAAGCAGTTGCTCGGTGTTGAGCGTATAGAGATCGGCTTGGTTCTTGGCGAGTCCGCGCGAGACGAGTTGCTCAACCACAGCCGTACCAAGGTTTTCGATGTCCATACAGGCGCGACTGGCGAAGTGCTGTAGTGCGCGTTGCTGGCGGATGGGGTCGTCCTTACTTGTGATGCGCCAGACCGCTTCGGTGGGATCGCGTTCGGCGACGATGCCGAGTGATGCTAAATGCGCACCAAAGTCGAAGGGTTGGCTGTCGGCTGGGCGCTTGCTTTCGATCACACCCAGCACTTGTGGGATGATCTCGCCAGCTTTTTGCACTAACACGGTATCACCAGGTCGAATGTCTTTGCGTTGGATCTCGTCTTCGTTGTGTAGCGTCGCGCGCGAGACGGTGGTGCCAGCAAGTTGCACTGGTTCGAGAATTGCCACGGGCGTGACGGCTCCAGTGCGGCCAATCTGGAGACTGATTTCTTTGAGTAAAGTTTCTGCGCGTTCGGCTTCGAATTTGTAGGCAATCGCCCAACGTGGGGCTTTGGAGGTGAAGCCTGCTTCATCTTGTAGGCGGAAGTCGTCGAGTTTTCGAATTTGTAGGCAATCGCCCAACGTGGGGCTTTGGAGGTGAAGCCTGCTTCATCTTGTAGGCGGAAGTCGTCGAGTTTGACGACAGCACCATCGGTAGGGTAGCTGAAATCCTGGCGGAGTGTATCCAATTCTTCAATACTAGTCCAAGCCTTTTCGATGCCGTCGGATAGCCAGATTTTTTCTAATACAGAGAAGCCCCAGCCTTTGAGCTTTTCTTGGATCTCGGCTTGATGACTGAAGTAGCGGGCAGGTTCACATGCGCCGACGCCATAGAGCACCATATCAAGTTTGCGAGCGCTCGCTTCAGCGGGATCCAGTAGTTTGATCGTGCCCGCTGCGAGGTTGCGCGGGTTGGCGTAGAGTTGTTGGTCTGCGGCTTCGCGAATTGCGTTGATGCGCTCAAATTCTTCGTGGCGCATATAGATCTCGCCGCGCACTTCGAGGATGTCGGGCGCGTTTTCAATAGTGGTAGGGAGTCCTGCAATAGGCCGGACGTTCGACGTGATGTCGTCGCCTTCGGCGCCATTGCCGCGTGAGACCGCGCGCACGAATTGGCCGTGCTCGTAAGTGAGACTGACTGCCACTCCGTCGATCTTTGGTTCGACCAAATAGTTGAGTGTCTGATCTGGGAAACGTTTTTCGAGGCGGCGGCCGAATTCGATCAACTCTTCCATACTGTAAGTGTTATCAAGGCTGAGCATCGGCACGCGGTGCGTGTAGCTTACGAAGGCCTCGAGCCGGTCGTCACCGACGGATTGTGTCGGCGAGTCGCCGAAATTAAATTCAGGGCTGGCCGCTTCGAGTGTGGCGAGTTCGGCCTTTAGCCGATCGTAGGCCTGATCGTCGATGCTCGGTGTGGCATCTTTATAGTAAAGGCGATCATGCTTGGCGATCTCGGCGCGTAGCTTGACGATGTCTTTTTGTGGGTTGGGCATGGTGCGTTCGTAGCTGAATTCTAAAGAAAGGGGACTATTGTTTGAGCGCGGCTTCGAGGCAGTAGGTCACCGAGATTCCTGTGCGATAGTTGCCTGCCAGATGGAGGCCTGGGTGATCTTGTTCGATGCGCTCCATATCTGCGAGTTGAGCTGCATAGCCTAGCTTGTATTGTGGGATGGCTTTGTCCCAGTGCTTGTGGTGCACGAAAGTGGGTTCACCTGTGATGCCGAGGAGCTGTTTTAACTCCGGTAGCACGGTTCTTTGGAGTGTTTTGGTGTCCGCGGTCGCGCACTCGGGCTGGCGCTCGCCGCCGACGAATACGGTGAGTAGTACTTCGCCTTTGGGGGCGCGTTGCGCAAAGATACTGGAGGGAAACAGCACTCCGAGGATCTTGCGACCTTCGCACTCTGGCACGAGTACACCGAAGCCGTCAATCGGGTGCGCGACGTCGGCGCGTTTAAAGCCGAGACTTAGCACTGAGACCGGCGGATAATCGATTGCATAGAGGCGGCGAAGTTCACCTTGAAGGGC
>Ga0209196_1002912_pt1 | contig 10695 bp, 21 predicted proteins | sample COGITO_mtgs_1105_5_FD_184801 | JGI IMG/M metagenome (GOLD analysis project Ga0209196, IMG submission 184801) | Pelagic marine microbial communities from North Sea - COGITO_mtgs_110509 (SPAdes) (version 2) | ecosystem: Environmental > Aquatic > Marine > Epipelagic ... | reverse complement strand
AACGACGGCATGACTTCCTGCGGTTCGGACACTGCATACTTTATAGACGCGTTAACGCAAGCATATGGTGGGCGCGTGCAGACAATGTCCAAATGGGACAACAGTATTACGACAGATTGTGTTAAAGAGGAAGAGGTTGATAACTTAATCGCTTACACCTGCGCTTGGATACGCCTCAAGGCGGCTCGCCAGTCTGACCATTTTGAGTATGGTATGTATAGACTAGAAAGTTTCGTCAATCTTGTCTCGTGTGGAGTCAGACCAGAAACTATACCTGCACCCGAGATTAAGGGTAAGGCACTAAGTTCTTTTATCAAACAGTACCTTAAATCCAACGAGGAAATAACACAGCTTCGCCAAGACCTCGCACAAAAAATTGAGCGCGGTGAACAACTAACAATTAACTTACAAGCAAAATAGGAGTAGCCAATGGCATACGTAAGAAAAACTGATACCCTCGTTAACGACATTCGGTGGAAGATCCGCCGCATGAGCGACAAGGCTATTGAAGCCACCGGCACTGATAAACTTGAAACCGGTTCGCCCATACACCAAGAGCTTGTCGAAACCGCACTTACTGCTGCGTGGAGCGACGCGCCGACTTTACGTGGTAAACTACCAGACGCATGGTTGAATAAGTATAAACGCTTTGACGTGGTATTTAAACGCCCCGATGGTACAAAAGTCCACGCCGATCTATACCCGAGCGTCGATAGATTTCGTATTCCTGGTGGCGACAACACTCACCTTCACACGACTCTAATCGTGGAAACAAGTCATTGCACCCCAGAAGCCTTGGCATGGGTACAAGCATCGTCCGAGCGTAAAGCCAACCGAGAAAAAATTAAGTCACAGTTCCAAACTATTGAGTACCAACTCATGGAATACATGGACTTACACGCGTCGCTCAACACTGCGATCAAAGATATGCCCGAGCTAGAAATGTATGTCCCAGAGATATACCTAGACAAGTTCAGAGCCCCATCTGAACCGCGAAAGGCTAAAGCGAAGAAAGTAAATTCAGCATCAGAGTTGAATATAGATGTTAACGCGTTAACATCGGCGGCAATCGCACACAGAATTACCTCAACCAACTAAGGAGTATAACATGGCTAAAGTTAATATATCAGACGAAGCACGTCGCGCAGGTATACCACCGAACGTGGTGCACAATCGTATGCACAAAGGTTGGACACTTGAACGTGCCCTAGAAACGCCAGTGCGTACAAAGCGAAAGCATAAAAAAATCAAAGCTATCAAAGTGGAGAAAGTAGACTTTCCGTTTACATCGCCTGACACGCGGACATTCGACGACGCCATACGTAATCTAATTATATGTGCGCTCGTGATGATTGGCATCTTCGGCATCGCTGTCATTTTATGACTGAACAAGAACTTAATGAGTTACTGGACGCTGTATTTAAAAAGGCGTTCGGTAACAAATGGTAAGGAGAAACCATGACGCGTGAACAGTACGAAGATGCCTACCGCATCGCGTGGCAGAAGCAAGCTAAATTAGATAAGGAGGTCAATCCTACTTTGAAGCTACGTCAGAAGCCAGTCAAACCTATTGGCGGCAGTCGAGAAAGCGGTGCTCGTGGTGGACAAGCAAACAGGCCAAGACCCTATGTTTCTGCCAGTTAGTCATTGCCCAGAATGTAAAATCAAGATGCAAACCAACGACTCGCGTTTGCATTTCAAGTTCGGCTTCCCAACCGTACGGCGTCGTCGAGAGTGCAGCGCTTGCGGATTCAGGGCGGCGACCATCGAGATACCACTCGACATGGCAAACGATATTTTTAACGAGGAGGATGAATAATGACTACAGAAGAAACCAAACTCATAAACACCATGGTCGATTTCTTAATAAACGACGGCGACATGGGTTGCCTACCAAACATGTGTGAAGATGGTAGTGGGTGGGTTGCTTACCAAGCCGCGCTTAAATTCAAAAGGCTACGCAAGGAGAATGAATAATGAGCAACGCTGAACTGATTGCTATGCTTGAAGAACGCGCCACTTGCGAGTGGGATATAACAAACATCGACGAAGGTATCCTAACTGTAAATTTTTACGTCGATGAAACTCAGGAGGATGAATAATGACTAAAGAAACTAAAGCTTACCATGTAAGTTTCGCACCATATTCTGAAGTCGAATATACTTTCGACGTCGAAGCTAAAGACGCTGACGAAGCGCGAGAATTAGCGAGCGATGATTTCAAATTTGATATAGGCGGTGATCGCTTTAAAGATTTTGAGTGTGTAAAAATAGAAACCTTTAACGAAGAAACTGAAGAATGGGGTGAGGTGTAATGAGTAAAACTTATATTGGGGTGTGGGAGTGTACCTTCTACAAGAGTGATGCCGACGGCAACGAACTAAAGAACGCCGATGGTAGTATCAAACTATTCGATGCACCTAAATTAGATATGTCTCACTTTGCGGAGTACGTAGACGACGATGATCTAGTCGAGGTGCAACCATGAGACTGTATACCAACAACGAAGGCGGTTGGGCGGGTACTCAAGCCGATGCAAAGGTTTTGGGTAAGTTCGAACAAGTCGAAGTACCAACAGATAAGGCTACGCTGTTGGAGTTCTTGAACACTCATGCAGTCGGTGCCGTCGCGACGCCCAGGCCCCTGGCTCATCCAACGACGCAAAATAAAATATCACCCATTGATGATCTTAATCTTAAAGAGGCATTTAAAAATGCGGGCTTAACTAGGGAATATCTTAGAAGGGTTTACGATAAGATAGAGAAGGAAATTGAATGAAGTATCGCGTGTATATATCTCAGTTAAACGTTTACACAATCGAAGCTGATAGTGCCGAAGCCGCGCAAGAAGAAGCCACGACGGGGCGCATTTGGGACGACGAAGAAGACCCCACACGCGGGTACGAATGTCACATAGATGTAGAGGAGTGTATTGAATGAAAATAGCAACCGTTGATCTTGAGACGTACTGGGCTGTTGGCCACTCGTTGACTAAGATGTCGCCGATAAAATACTGTATGCACCCAGACACAGAGATCATCAGTTGTGCATTTAAGTTTGATAACGAACCAACCGTCGTTGTGTTCGGTGAACAGGCTGTTGTCGACTACTGCAATAGCGTCGACTGGTCAGAGTATTGGGTCGTCGGGCATAACATGTCGGGCTTTGATGCGATGATCTTATCGTGGCGTCTTGGCGTTAAGCCAAAGCTCTGGGGTTGTACGCTTGCAATGGCAAGACCCATCCACGCAAAAGATGTTGGGCTCTCATTGGCAAAACTCGTCGCGCACTACTCGCTGGGGTATAAAGACCAGACGGCATTGATCGCCACTAAGGGTAAACACCTATGTGATTTTACTGAGCAAGAGATTGCTGAGATGAAGATATACAATGCCGCCGACGTCGATCAGTGCTACGGTCTACTGCGACGACTCATACCTCAAACCCAAAAGAACGAGGTTAAACTAATCGACATGACTATCCGTATGCTTATAGAGCCGCACTTCAATACAGATGTAGAACTACTTGCTAACACGTTGGCAGAGGAAAGCGCACGCAAACAGGCGATGCTAATCGAAGCCGCACGTCAGTTAGGTGTCAAAGAAAGTGGTATGACAGACGATGAAAGTGCCGAAGCGGCATTGAAACTTTTGTCTAGTTCTGCTAAGTTCGCCACGTTCCTGCGAACCATAGGCGTGGACGTTCCCACAAAGGTTTCTAATACTACTGGCAAAGATATACCTGCTCTGGCAAAGACTGACGAAGCTTTCCTTGCTTTGCAGGAACACGACAATCCGCTCGTCGCTAACGCAGCTCAAGCACGTCTCGACGCGAAGTCCACAATTTTGCAGACGCGTATTCAAGCGTTCATGGCTGCAAGCGACGCACACCCCGACAAACAAGTGCCGATACCTCTGAAATATTACGGTGCCGATACGACAGGTCGGTGGTCTGGTTGGGGGTATAATCCACAGAACCTACCACGCGTAAATCCATATAGCCCGAAGCCATCGGATGCTTTGCGCAAGTCGCTCGTCGCTCCCGCAGGTTACAAAGTCGTCGTCGCAGACTTATCCGGCATCGAACTACGGGTGAACCATTTCTTGTGGAAAGTCCCTGCGAGTATGGAGTTGTACCAAGCTGACCCCGAGAAGGCTGACCTATATAAAGACTTTGCAAGTAAGTTGTATGACGTGCCTGTAGACCAAGTTACTAAGGTGCAAAGGCAAGTTGGTAAGGTTGCTCACCTCGGGCTCGGGTTTGGTGCCGGACATGTGACATTCCAGAAAGTTGCTAAACTTATGGGCGGCGTTGACATCACAGAACAAGAGAGCCGTGAGATCGTAGAGACATGGCGCGGTTCGTACTCAGAGATCGTGCGTGGTTGGAAGACATGTCACGCTTGCTTACCCACAATTATGCGTGGTGCCACAGGTGCGTCCGTCGATCCCTGGGGAATGGTCACGCCGGTACCCGAAGGTTTGAAGACGCCAAAAGGATTGATACGTTACCCTGACTTGCGCACCGAACGAAACGAAGACGACAACCGTATGGAGTTTATGTATGGCAACGGACGTAACAAAGCGCGTATCTATGCCGGAAAGATCGACGAGAATATAGTACAGCACCTCGCTCGGTGTGTGATCGCAGACAACGCGTTAACTGTACAACAGGTTACAGGTTTAAACCCTGCGCTGATGGTGCACGACGAACTTGTATATGTTGTGCCAAACGAGGAAGCGCAGAGCGTACTAGACACAGTGCAAAACGTAATGAGAACACCACCGGACTGGTGGCCAGAACTCGTCACGTGGAGCGAAGGAGATATTGCCGACACATACGGCGATGCAAAATAATGTATTCACATGGTTGCACATGAACGCAATTGATGCTACATACATGTATACACATTTACCTAGGGAGGGTTAAATGACACAATCAAGTATCTTCACTTGGAGCTACATCAACAATCAGGTTTGTGGTAGACAAGTTAGGAAAGCAATAAAAGCTCGGGCGTGTACCGGACTTAGCCCCCTAACTGTTACTAACATCCACAACCGTCCTGTTTCATCTTGGTGTAACACTACGCAAGCTCCACCGTCGCGCAAATATGACACCGCTATCAATTTTGGATATAATAATTGGCAGATCGCCAATCCGTCATAACATGGAGCTATAATGAATACCGCAAGTGATAATTTAGAAAGCGTAACTGCTGCTTTATTACGAAACCCAGACAAATCAGCCGAATGGCTTAACTTAGCAGACAAATACGCAAAGGCTTACTTAGAAGACCCAAAAATATTTTTACTGCCAACCGCACATGAGTTTTTACGACCAATAATAGTTAGATACTCAAACGATTTAGAAGGACTTACAGAATATATAGAAACAATTCGAGACTCGTTTGACCGAAAAAGCGCGCAGTGGTTAGCAATACAACGCGTGTACCGACGTATTAACGGCAGGCACGTTCAACAACTACGACGCAACCGATCTAATCGTGCAGTCGAAAAAGCAACCGAGTTATTCGGTTCGATTGAATACCAACTGAGACTACAATGGGTCGCTAACTTAGAAAACGATTGGGCGAAACGACGCTTAGTATTTTTAGACGCACACCGCGATAAATATAAAAATGGGCGTATACCAGAAGATGAAAGAGTAGAACTGTTAGCCGAATTTTGGAATGACATTGATACTGAAATTTATGAAGGGAGATTAAAGAAGTGGAATTAAAACAAGCATGGAGTTACTCTGCGCTGACGTCCTACGAGACTTGCCCACGACGCTTTCAACTCACCAGAGTTACGAAGCAAGTTGTGGAACCTCAAACGACGGCTACGCTGTGGGGTAACAAAGTGCATAAAGCGCTTGAAGACTTTGCTAATGGCAAGAAACCCCTGCCCGAAGACATGCAGGAGTATGGTAAGTACGTGCGTAAGATACAATCGTACGAAGGAAAGCGCATCGTCGAAGAGCGTGTAGCTCTCGACAGCAAACTACGACCCACCACATGGATGGCTAAAGATGTGTGGGTACGTGGTATAATTGACATAGGCGTTATCGGTTCAGAGCGCGCTTATGTACTCGATTGGAAGACCGGCAAACACAGGCCAGATTCCGACCAGTTAAAACTTTTTGCTGCATTAACTTTTGCTTTATACCCTTGGATCGAGACTGTTGTTACAGGTTTTATCTGGTTAAAGGCAGGAAAGTTTGACAAAGAGGTGTTTACGCGTGCACAGTTACCAGAGATATGGAATGATTTCTCACCAAGACTTGAGAGGTTAGCTGTATCTCACGATAAAGATAAGTGGCTACCGAACCCCTCGGGATTATGCAAAAATTGGTGCCCAGTTGGCATGAAGTTATGTGAGTTCTGTGGAAAATAGAAATAAGACATAGAAAGTCACGGACTATAGGATGTGACAGATAAAGGGAAAAACGGTGCAGGAAGAAAAGCAACCGAAAAAAGATTTAACGGAACTAACAAACGAGGAAATATATGAGTATGGCACAATGTTGGAAGCAGTCACACCACTTGAAAACGAGTTGTTACGTAGGTTAGAATACTACATACAAACTTATGGTGATTACCTTGGGAGCTATAACCAAGAGGATATTTTATGACACCCGAAGGCAAAGTTAAAAAGAAGGTCAAAGAGTACCTACAATCTATTGGCGCGTGGTACTACATGCCGGTGTCAAATGGTATGGGTCGCTCTGGTTGCCCTGATATACTTGTATGCCACAAAGGATTATTTATGGCGTTCGAAACAAAATCTCCAGGGAAAATCAAGAATGTAACACCTAACCAAGAACGTGAAATTAATGCGATCACACGTGCTAACGGGTTAGCACATGTCGTCGACGACGTAGAACAAGTAAAGGAATACATACGTGAAAAAATCAAGCAAACAGGAATTGAAGACGAAGAAAGCGTACAACGCACGACCTGATGTAATGAAGCGTCGCGTCGCTCAAAACAAAGCCAGGAGGCAAGCGATAGCGGCCGGTCGAGCCAAGGTGGGAGACGGCAAGCACGTCGATCACATCAAACCTTTGAAGGCCGGTGGTAGCACAAAGAAATCAAACACTCGTGTCATACCAGCAAGTAAAAACCAAGGGTGGCGCGGTAGACAACCGGGCATGTACACGAAAAAGAAATGACGAGAGACTACAACGTCGGCAAGTCCGACTACTCCAAACGACGTATTCAGCCGTGGGATATATGGCTCGAGTATAATTTAAATCCTTGGGATGCAGACATCGTTAAGCGCATTTTACGGGACAAAGGCGAACGCCGCCTCGATTATGAAAAAATTAAACACATCTGCGACGAGCGCATCAGACAGATAGATGAAGGAGATAACAATGTTAGTTTGGCCACAGAAGAACGCACTCATACTAAATCTGCGTGACCCGTCTAGCATCCTAAATGTTATTCCTTCTGCAAAGCAGTTTGCCGTTAAAGGTAAGCCGTTCGTTGCGGTACCGCATAAAACAACAGAAACAAAAATGCTACGCAACTTAGGGTACGACGCCCCTGCCCCAATACGAGATAATTATAACTGGCCGGGGCGGTTCACACCGTTCTTCGCTCAGAAAGAAGCCGCCGCTTTTTTATCCATGAACAAACGTGCGTTCAACCTCAGTGAACTCGGTACTGGAAAGTCGTTGGCGTCACTCTGGGCTTACGATTACTTGCGTAGCATCGGTCAACTGAATAAAGCGTTGGTGGTTTCTCCACTCTCAACGCTTGAGCGGACATGGGCTGACGAGATATTTCAGCACTTCCCACATCTGACATGCTCGGTGCTGTATGGGTCTCGCGACAAACGCATCAAGATGTTAGATTTAGACGCGGACGTCTACATAATAAACCACGATGGCGTTAAGATTATCGAGCCTCACCTCAAAGACCGCACCGATATTGACCTCGTTATCCTCGACGAGATCGCGCAAGCAGCCCGCAACGCCGGAACGGATCGGTGGAAAACAATCAACCGAGTAGTCAACCGCCACAAAGAACCGCGTGCTTGTTGGGGAATGTCCGGCACGCCGACGCCTAACGGGCCGACCGACGCGTGGGCGCAGTGCAGACTGATCGTCCCAGAAAATGTGCCGCCCTATTTTAATCGCTTTAAAGGGACAGTGATGAAACAGTTGTCCCAGTTCCAATGGATAAACAAACCCGAAGCCACTGAAATAGTTCACAAGGTAATGCAGCCGTCGGTTCGATTCACCAGAGACGAGTGCGTCGACTTACCACCACTCTTATATGAAACACGGCAAGTACCCCTGACGAAAGAACAGAATAAAGCATACAAAGAAATGGTATCGCGTCTGCGCGCCGAAGCCGAAGAGGGAGAGATCACCGCCGTCAACGAAGCAGTTAAGATGGGCAAGCTCGTGCAGATTGCTTGCGGTGTGGTCTACGCTAACGACGGCACCGAAGTTACAATACCCTCGAGCCCGCGCATAGAAGAAACGCGAAACATTATTAACCAAGCTGAAGGTAAAGTAATAGTGTTCGTACCTTATGTATCCTCCGTTAACCGCGTGGCAGAAGAACTGAAGAAAGACTTCACCGTTGAAGTTATCCACGGGGGTGTGAAGAAATCAGAGCGAGATAGAATATTCGGAGCCTTCCAAAAAGGCAAAGAACTAAAAGTATTAGTGGCACAACCGGCCGCTATGAGCCACGGTCTAACACTGACTGCGGCGTCGACCATCGTGTGGTACTCATGCGTGACGTCGAACGAAACCTTCGAACAAGCTAACGGTCGTATCAATAGACCCGGGCAGAAAATGAACAACTTTATCATTATGTTGGAGGGTACACCCGTCGAGAAACGTATCTACACTCGGCTCAAAAATAAGCAAAAGATGCAGGGCGCATTGCTCGATGAAGTTAAAGCAACGCGCGCTAAGTTAATAGCTTGACATGCGTACACGTAAGCACTAATCTGTTTACCTGTATACACATATGATTGGAAATCGTACAGATGAATTTATTAAAACCAGACGAAGTTTCTAAGAAACTCGGCATCACTAAAGCGGCGCTACCTGCCCTGCGCCGTCGAGAAGATAGCTTCCCCCAACCGATAAGGGTCTCGCAGAAAGTGCTTAGGTGGGACGAAGCTGACATCGACGAATGGCTAACTGATAAAAAGGAGAATGAACATGGCAAAGATAACAGAACTTGATGATGTTTCGTTATTAAAAATATTTATAGGACTGCGTGACCGCAGAGCGCAGCGAAAAGCTGCATACAACGCCGACGACATCGGCGATAAAGAAAAACAAAACAAGATCGAAGTAGAGTTTCTACAGAGATTTCAAACTCGTGGCATAGATAACGTGTCGGCGCGTGAAGTTGGAACTGCTTACAGGTCTACACGTTCATCTGCCACAGTGGCAGATTGGGATACACTTCTTGACCACGTCAAGGACAACGACGCTTGGGAAATGCTTGAGCGGCGTGTGAACAAAACTGCTGTGGAGCAATTCAAAGCAGTAAACGACGACTTACCACCAGGAATCAACTGGTCGGAAACTCAAGTGGTTAATTTTAGGCGCAAATAAATGTTAACAATGGATGATCTACCAGTCGAAGCCGTGGTGTTACCACAGGTTTACAAAGCTCGACACTATCAGTCACTCGAGGGCGAACAGCTATGCTCGTCAGACGACGGTGTATTTCCTTCCAATAACGCGACTGAACCACAAGCTAAGAAATGTTCTGTGTGCTTCCAAAATACATGGGGATCACGGATTACACCGTTTGGCAAACGGGGAAAGGCTTGCGCAGAAAGCGTAAAACTAACCCTTCGCAAACCAAACTCTGATTACGCAGAAACGTTTCGCGTTCCTGCCGCGAGCGTACGGACGTATCGCGAGTATGAAGACCACGTCACGAGCAGAGGCGAACAACTAATACGCGTCATAACTAAAATTGACGTTACTAATATAGATCAGCGGGCAACGCTGACATTTAAAGTCACACGCTTTTTGAGCGACGACGAACTCACTACTATTCAACAGCCGAAACGAACAGATAGTCCGTTTGTTTCAAGAGATGGCTACACTTATTAATCAAACCCCGAGAGGAATACCCTATGGCTACATCAAACTCAGTTCACATTTTAAACAATGTAGAAGCACTATACCCACGGCTTAACACAACGTATAAGTACGACACAAAAGCCAACGACGGCAAAGGACAGTCAGTTCCGTGCGAGCCGTTAGACGAAGGCGCGAAGTACGAGTTAAACTATCGTATGGATAAAGACCAAGCAGTCGGTCTCTACAAAGACATGAAAGCTGCTTACAACGCACGCAAAGCCGCTAATTGGCCAGAAATGCCATCGGCGAAAGAAGTTTTTGAGGTGCAAGAAGATGGCACTTTTGTTGCAAAGTCTAGCTTAAAAGGCTCGTACAACAACGAGCTTACTCGTAAGCCACGCCAGTTCGATGCGCGTAACCAATTACTTCCTGATGATTTTCAGTTGACTACAGGTTCCACAATTAACTCGCAGTTGGCGTTGATCCCCTACTCTAGCAATAACGGCAACGGCGTATCGCTAAGACTTCGCGCAGTGCAAGTTGTGAAGTTCAAAGAGGTCGAACAGTCGAGCCCCTTTGGCGAAGTAGATGGTTTCAGTGGATCAGAAGGTGGTGGCTTTGGTGAC
>Ga0209196_1002899_pt1 | contig 10729 bp, 6 predicted proteins | sample COGITO_mtgs_1105_5_FD_184801 | JGI IMG/M metagenome (GOLD analysis project Ga0209196, IMG submission 184801) | Pelagic marine microbial communities from North Sea - COGITO_mtgs_110509 (SPAdes) (version 2) | ecosystem: Environmental > Aquatic > Marine > Epipelagic ... | reverse complement strand
TTGAAGACATGACCCTTGCCCTGCTTGTTGAACCAGATCCAAGATGGACTTTGCCCCTTGAGTTTCGGGTCTTTTGCAAACTGCGCGTTGAGCTGGGCGGCACTGCTTACTGGGAAGTTGGTCCCGATGCCCTTGAGGGTCTCTGGCTTTGCAAGCACTGAGGCTTCCCATTGCTTTCGTGCCTTACCGAGATAAATCTCAGGAAAGAGCCTGTGTTGCTCAAGCATGTCGATGCGTTCCTCGCAGTCCTTCTTGAAAGCATTCTTGTCCTGCAAGATAGGCTCCACCTGCATGACCGGGTTGGTGTTGCCACCACCACCCGCTCCCAGACCGGGTTCGCTGGAGTGGTTAAAGAAGGCAAAAAAGCGGTAGTAGTCTTTTTGTGAGATCGGATCGTACTTGTGATCGTGACACTGGGCGCACTTCACGGTGAGTCCAAGGAATGCAGTACTGACGGTATCGATCTTGTCCGCGATGGAAGAAACTCGGTATTCCTCCGCGATGATGCCGCCCTCGTGGGTGTTCATGCTGTTGCGCAGGAATCCGGTGGCCACCTTCTGCATCACACTGGCGTTAGGCAGCAGATCGCCCGCCACTTGCTCGCGGATAAATTGGTCATAAGGCATGTTTTTCTGAAAGGCCTGGATCACCCAGTCCCGCCACGCCCACATCTCACGGTGGTCATCCACCGAGTAGCCATTGGTATCTGCGTAACGAGCCACATCCAGCCAATCGAGCGTAAGCCGCTCGGCAAAGGCGTCAGTAGCCAACAGTCTGTCGATGGTGGCCGCGTAAGCCGCCTCGGGGTTGGCTACAAAGGCATCAACTTCCTCTAGGCTGGGTGGAGTACCGGTGAGGTCGAGATGAAGGCGGCGCACCAAGGTCTCCGGGGATGCGGGTGGCGAAAAGCCCATGCCTTTTTTCTGCAGCCGTGTCGCAATAAATTGATCAATGGGATGATCACTGCCAGAGAGCGCTGCCTCCTTGGGGAGCTCGGGGCGTTTAACTGGCTCATAGGCCCAGTGCCCGGTGTAGGGGGCTCCCTCCGCAATCCACCTTTTGAGCAAGGCGATTTCCTCCGGCGTGATCGGTTTTTTGTGCTTGGGCGGCGGCATCAGCTTGTCCTCATCATCGCTGATGACGCGCTTGATGATCTCGCTATTTTCAGGATCGCCCGGCACGATGGCAAAATACCCACCAAGATCAGCAAAGGCACCTTCCTTGGTATCCATGCGGTAGTCTGCATCTCGATCCTGAGAATCGGGCCCATGACAGGCAAAGCACTTCGCCGAGAGGATCGGGCGGATGTCACGGCTGAAGTTCAGCGGCTCGGCCTCAGCTGCTTGGCTGCTACCGATAAGGCCGATACCACCAATGCTCGCCGTGGCTGCAAGTATAAGGCAATAAGCCCTGTATGATCCTGAAATTCGCATCGTAATGATTACGTCTATGTTGTTTTGATTCTATCGAGTTAATCAGCTTACCCCATCATGACTCAAGCCACAAATGCCATTGTGTCCTGAAAGTAAAGCAATCTAGACCATGCCGCAAGGTACGTAAATGCACATTATGACTATAGTTTTACACAAAATGACTACGGATTCTTAAGACCTTGGCTGCGGAATTCGCTTGGCGAGATGCCAACCGCTTTCTGAAAGTTGCGGCTGAGGTGGCTGTGGTCATAAAAACCGCAATCAATAGCAATGGATGAGATGGTGTCGTTGGTGCCGGAGAGCAGATTGCAAACAGCACGTATGCGCACGTTGAGAATGTGCTGGCTCGGCGAAATCTGGAACACCTTTTTGAAGCGCCGCTCGAACTGGCTGGGCGAGAGGTGTGCCACGGCTGCCAGGTCCTCGGTTTTGATGGGCTCGGCATAGTGCGCACGAACGTGTTCAAGCACCTCGTTCATCTCCATGTAGGGGCGCAGCTTTTCAGAGGCATCATCCATGCTGCGCGCAATGCAGGCCAGGCCAATCACTTGCCCATCGTGTGAGTAGAGCGGGATCTTTGTGGTGACAAACCAGTTGATCGAATTGTTCGGGTCAGGCGCCAATTCAACGCGGTCCAAAACGCTTTCACCCGTTTCAAAAACACGCCGATCATCCTCCACATAGGCATCGGCCCGATCCGGAGAAAAGATATCGTGATCCAGCTTGCCGACCATCTCATCCTCATGCTCAAAACCACAAAGACGAACCGCCAGCTCGTTGGCCATCATCACCCGACCATGGTTGTTTTTCACCACGAAATAAATGCCTGGCAGATAGTCAAACAACTGCTGCAGTTGTCCTGCACGCAGCTGATCGGTAAATTCCTGTGTGTCTTTGCTCATGCAAATATCAATTACAAGACCGGTGGCGGGCCGGCGGGCTTGCCTGTTTGTTTAACGATTGGGTACTTGGGCTTCCAGGTGGGGTGCTGCTGGCTGAGCCAAATATTGATCTTCTTGGATAATTGGGCAGCGATCTTGGGTTTGTCCGCGATCAGGTTACTGTCCTCTCCGATATCATCGCTGATGTTGTAGAGCTTCCAGGCATCGGCCTCGTAGAAGTAGAGCAGCTTGTAGCGCTTGCCACTGATTTCATCGATGGCCACAACACAGGGCTCTGCACGGATGTCCATGTAGCCGGGAAAGAGGTAGAAGATGGGAGCGCGTTTGTCGGCAGCATTTGGATTGCGCAGAACCTTGGCAAAGGACTCTCCGTCGAGCGGATGCTTGCCCTCGGAGGGGGTCCATTGATTTCCGGCGAGCTCGAGACAGGTGGGATAGAGGTCGATGCCGTGCACCATGCGTTCGGTCACAGTGTCCGCGGGGATCACACCCGGCCAGGAGACGATCCAAGGAACACGAATGCCGCCCTCGGTGAACATGCCTTTGACACCGCGCAGCGGATTGTTGTTAAAGTGGGTGCCGCCATTATCAGAGGTGAAGATGACCACGGTGTTGTCACGAATACTATCACTGCTATCGCCGTCACCGTCCGGGTCATCGAGTGTTTTGATCAGACGCCCCAGAGTCTGGTCCATGCCGGCGATGAAGCCGGCGAGCTCGGCTTTCTTTCCAGCCTTGATAGAGAGGCGCTCCATGGCATCAGCTTTCAGATCGGGGCGCGATTTCACCGGGCCGTGCACGGCGTAGGCGTGGAGCTGCAGGTAAAAAGGTTTACCCGTGGCGCTGAGCTTACCCACGGTTTCTTCCATGGCATCAGCGAGGGCGTCACAGACGTGCTTCGGCTGGCCGATCTGGCTGGCGGCAATGCTGTGCTTCTGCACGTAAGCCTCGGTGTAGGGTTCACCAAAGCGATCGAGGTCACCGCGTCCGAGTCCGGGGAAACTCCACTTACCCTTCTGCTCTTTGGCGAAGCAGACGGGCTGGTGCCCCTGACTATAGCCGCCGATGTTGATGTCAAAGCCCTGGTTCTCTGGCAGGGTGGCGTCCCCACCTTCATGACCGCCGGCGTGGTACTTGCCAACGTGGGCCGTGGCGTAGCCGTTCTTTTTCATCGCCTCGGCAATGGTAACTCCCGCGGCCGCAACATCCTCGTTTTGCTCAGGGCCTTTGAATTTGGCCTGCTCCTTGGAGATACCCGGCGCCTTGTATCGGTTCAGGTTGCCCACCACGTAGACCCCATTGTTGACCCGTGCCGGATACTGGCCGGAGAGGATGGCCGCTCTGCTCGGCGCACAGTTAGGCTGCATGTAGGCGTGGGTGAAGCTGAGCCCGTTTTTGGCGAGCTGGTCGACATTGGGCGTCAGGAACTCACCACTGTGAGTGCCCATAGTCGCCTTGGTAGCACTGAGCTGGTTCCAGCCAAGGTCATCGATCAGGTAGATGACGATGTTGGGCTTTTTCACTTCCTCAGCTGCTACGACGGGCATGCCTAGCCCCAGCACGATGGCCAATAAGACGGGAAAGCTTTTTAAGTCTGGGATCATGTTCATTCTGTTGTTCTGTATTACTTCGTTAGGTAAGCATCCGCCCAGCTGGCGTGATCGCCTCCCCCACCATTGCCGCCATCAGTGACGATCAGGGTAAGTTTTTGCGCACTCGTTAATGAAATATCAAGCGCTTTTGTTTGGTAGGAAGCATTGGGGATTTTCCCGCTCGTGAACACCTCCTTGTCATCGACCAGGATCTTCATCTCCACGAGCCCGCCCTTCTCCGTGCCAGGCACGACATGGAAGGTCTTGTACTTACCCTCGAGTGGAAAAACGAGCTTCGAGGGAGCATGGACACCGAGGCCGCGGTCGTAGCTCTTGCCACCGACACGGATCTTTTGCTTAGCCTCGACCGACATATCCTGCATCACCCGCCAGAAGCTATCGACTTCGCTAGCCATCGCCGGGGTCAGATAGTAGCGCCCCAGGGCATCAGGCTTGAGCTCGGGAATCACCCACTTGAATTCGGCAAAGATGACCTTGGTGATGTCTTCACCCGCCTTGGGCCTGATCCCGATCGTGCCGGCAGCTGACCAGTCACTCAGTGACACTGCGTTGTTGAGGAATAGGTTCGCGGGAATGGTCATCTGCTGCCACTCATTGGAAGCCGTGATATCGAGATCTTTTGAGTAGCCTTTGTCCACACTCATGATGAGCTTTTGCGGCTGGGTGCAGTAGAACTTGAAGCTGAGGCTGGCACCACGGGGTGCTTTGTACTTGGGGTCACTGAATTGGCTGCTGCTCGTGCCGCGGCGATTATCAATCGGGCGGAAGCCACTGATGCCCCCAACACCCTCGGCAGGGGCACTGTGCTTCCACCTGTCAGCACCACCGGGAAGTTCATTGGTCTTGGTATCCGTGGCAATGGCCTTGCCCAGCTTGGAGGGGATCACGGCCTCAAAGTCCGATGAGACAACACTATCATTCTGGTAGCGAATGTTTGCGTAGGAGAAGACATAGTCATCAACATCCATCACCGGCAGCTTGGCGATCCAGGTATCCCCCTTGCGCACGGATGGCACATCACGCCAGTAGCGCGCGATGTTGTTAGCTTCCCCAAGGCACTGGTAAATTTGCAGCTCTTTGATCTTCCCAGCATCGGCAGGAGTCAGGTGCAGCTCCGGCACGCCGTCTGCACCAAGCACGATCTTTGACTTGGGACGCGCGGGCCAGAAGTGCTCCTTGCCGAGCACGTGTTTCTCCAGCCAGAGCTTGCAGTTGTCTCCCAGCTTCTCGGTGTTGTGATGCCCACGTGCCTGAACGGCGAAATCCCATGGCACCTCCGGCTTGAATGCCGCAAAGGTATCCCCCGCTCGCTCGTGGCCACCGTGGTGGTCGTTAGAGCCATTGAGCCAGAGGCTGGCTGCAGTGATGTGCGGCGCATGTGCCTGCGGGGCGACGGCGGACAAAAACAGTTTCTGACCCGGTGATTGTTCAGGGGCTTGGTAGGGGTTGTTATACATCCACACCGCACGGTCCCGGTAGTAGGTGATCCAGCCGATACCGAAGTAGGCAACGATGGCTTTGACCCGCGGGTCCATGCCCAGGTTCCACATGATCGTACCACCATAGGAATACCCCTTGGCTCCGATACGCTCGGCATCGACTTCCTTCTGGGCAATCAAGTAGCTGAGTGCCCGGCGCTGAACGGCGTTCCACAGGTAGTGTGAGGTCGCCGTGGGGTCAGTGAGTTGGCTGCCGTCCGGCATGCGATCGTAAATGAGACTATAGCCCATCTTCTTGGCCTCCATGTGTCCGTGCCCCATGCCCTTGGGATACTTGGTGTGGTGAGGGCGCTGGGTGATTCCAGAATAGTCATGCGCCATCACAGCCCAGCCGTCATTGACATACTGCTTGTCAATGGCAGGCCCGCCCATCCAGCCGTGCACGTTCATCAGACCCGGCGCTTTTTTCGCCCCCGCTTTGACCGCGTACTTGCAGAAAACACGGACCTCTTCACCGTTGATGTAGGCAGAGATGTAGGCGTCTTTGTAATAGACTCCGTCTTTGGTTTCCTCACGAATGATCTCCTCCTTGTAGTCCCCAGCATCCGGGTCGTAATTTTTCCAAACCTCTGGTGGCGTAGGCAAATTACTTGCGGCATCAGCGATAGCAAATGGCGCAGCAGCGAGTGAGAGCAAGGCAATCAGTGCGCTAAAAAGGGAAACTTGTGAGATGATGATTGGGGCTTTCTGTACATTCATAGGTGCTAATTGCTTCACTTTATTTGTCAGTTGTCGGGCAGCAAGGCCAGAATTGTGACTATGATACGCAAATTACCTTTCTTTTATTTCCGTGTTTATTCGCATGGCGGGCTTGAAGGCAGGGTGTAATCCAAACAGCGGCCAGAGGTCCAGATAGCGGCCAGAGCCGACACGGGAACACCAAACCCTAAAATATCGGAGCTCAGATTGCACAGGTGATTTTAGCCTGAAATGCACATAATGATCAGCATAAATAAGAGCTGCTCAGCCTTTGTATTTGCGCTCACAAAAAGCCAGCGCTAACATAAAGCTCAAAATTTGATTCGACAAAGAGGCGAGGATTTATGATGATAAATCGATCAAGCACATGCCTTTACAATTTTTATTCTTTCAAACTCACCTGATAATCTCCTCAAGTAAAATACAGGAGCAGACAAACGACGCCCGCGGGATCAATGCGCATATTGATCTTTTTTTGCACATTTTGATCAAACCATAAATCCTCAGATTAATGCCCGAAGCCATGCAAGCCGAGCAACCCGAAGGCTTTTTTCAATATCTGCCGCCTAGTCAGTATGACCAGGTGATTGGCTTCTCTATCACCGACTTTGGCTGGACACATATCGAGCCCGGCATGCTCTACCCCCCTTGGCAGCACCCGACAGAATTCTCATTCACCAGCACGAAGGGTAGACTCCTGGATGAATATCAGCTTGTTTATATCACCCGCGGCCGAGGCACTTTTTGGTCAAGCATCACCGGTACTATTGAGATCAGCAAAGGCATGGCTTTTCTGCTCTTCCCAGGTGTTCGCCACAAATACAGCCCGGACCCCGAAACTGGTTGGAATGAACAATGGTTTGGCTTTAACGGGGATATGGCTCGTCGCATCATGGAGCACTACTTCGATCCGGCACATCCCGTACTTCAGCTGGGTATTCAATCCGAGCTGTTCGGCCTCTTTGAAAAGCTGCGCACGACTTCCCAATCTGGCACGGCTGGATTTCGCCGCATCATGGCCATCACCGCACAAGAAATCATCACCCGTCTCCATGTTGCCAGCCATGCCGACTCCGCCATCAATGACGACATCGAGTCAGCCTGCCTGCATATCGCGGAACATTTTAAGGAGTCCATTGATTTCGAGGCCTACGCCGAATCCATGGGACAAAGCTACTCGAGCTTTCGCAGGCACTTCAAGCAATATACCGGCCTGGCACCACACCAATACCAACTGGCGGCCAAGCTGCGCAATGCCAAGCAGCTACTGGATAACTCCAGTCTAAGCGTTAACGACATCGCACAGTCCTCCGGCTTCGAGAGCCCCTTTTACTTTTCCCGCTATTTCAAGACAGCCACCGGACTCTCCCCAAGTAAGTATCGAAAGCGCGCGGAGCTATCCGCAGACGACTAGCCGGATGCTTGGTGGCAATTTGCTACTGAAGCCCGAGCGGCAAACAAACTTCACCTTCTTGCGTCTCTTTGTTTTAGTCTCTTTGCGGATACTATCTGACGATCGAAGATCGCGTTGTGCTGCTCCATGCGGGCTCCAAATTCCTTCACTGCAGGCGCGATGATGCCGCTCACTTTCTCATCGAACATGGCTGCCTGCATGGCATCTCCCATTTTTTTCTCCATGGCCTTGTCGGCACTGAGCATTTTCTCATCAATACGCTCTTTCTCCTCCTCACTGGGGGTCTCGAGTTTGTCCAGGCGTGCCGCGATGGCTGCGATTTCATCGCCAATCCCGTTCAACTTTTTCACCGCCTCTTCGGCACTGGCCTTGTCCTTGGCTGAAACGATGGCCTCACCGAAATGGTTGAGCTGCACGATGAGTTCATCGGTGAGGCTATCCACCGTGTCTTGCTTGGCAACTTTGGCCTCAGCTGCTTCGGTCTTGGCTTGGCCGTTGGCCTCCGCTCCTGCGTCTTTCTTTTCCCCGAGAAAGTCCTTCAGCTTCTCGCTTTTCTTGATCCGCTCCAATTCCTCGTCATAGCTGCCATCGCCGGCAGTGTTTTTCTCCTGACATCCCACGCCGATAAGAAAAATGGCGCAGACAGCTGCCAGCTTGATGATTGTTTTCATGGGTAATAGCTTGTTTCTTGTTGATGCCTTGTTCCAGTTCACCGGGATTATCAGCATTTTTGTCAGCCTATGTGACAGACATCAGGACGCAATATTATTTTCACTAGCAGGCGACTGAACCGAATGCTTCAAGATGGTGCTAAATCTATTGAATCTCGATGGAGTCGCAGGGCAGCTAATTAGGTCATTACTCCTTAAGCTTTAGCACCGGCTCTCCCGTGAGATAGCCAAGTGAGGTGAGAAAGCGGTCCATGCGGATCAAGGTGTCTGCCATTGCGTCACGGCTGACCCACAGGTTATACCAGCCATGCTTCATGCCCTCATAGATGTGCAGGTCGCAGCGGCGACCGCTTTCCTTCATCAGGCGCTCAAAGCGTTTGGCGGTCTCAACCGGTATGTAGACATCCTCGGTTCCCAGAGCGACAAAGGTAGGTGGTGTCTGATCATCGATGTGCTCAATCGGAGAAATGTCTTTCCAGTACGGCTTCACCAGCTCGTGCGCGAATCCGCCGGGGCCGTTATCAAACACGGGGTTAAACAGGAGCAGCGCCTTGGGAATACAGCTCACTGAGGTATCTTCGCCCTCTTCATCAAAGGTAGATAATGAAGCGGTTGCCGCGGCAATATGCCCGCCGGCCGATCCACCACCAGCCACGATCCGGTCGGGATCGATGCCCAACTCAGCGGCATGAGTCTTGACCCAGCGCATGGCAGACTTGCCGTCCTTAACGCACTCCCTGGGCGAAGTGCCAAAGCGATTGATAGTCCGGTATTCCACCGAGATGCCCACCATGCCACGCAAAGCAACATAGCGGCTCTGGGGATAATAATGATCCGGCCCGCCGCCGTGCCATCCGCCACCGTGGAAAAAGACAGCCGCTGGTCGTTGATCGGATGCCTGCCATCCTTCTGGGAGAAAAACCTGTAGCTTCAGGTTAACCTGGGCTCCGTCCTTACCGGTGACCGTCTTATACTCCAGCGTCCTATCCGGCTTGAGTGGAAAACACTGCCAGCCGATTTGCTCCGGTGTGAATTTTTGATCAATACTTGTGGGTTGCTTAAGCTCGAGTGCCTCAATGGCGGCGAACCAGCGATCCGCCATGAGGTCATACTCTTTATTGAAGGGATGGTTATAGTTGTTGGAGTGTTTTCCCGGGGCCACGGGTGATTCGTAGTTGTTGAGGTCGGTCAGAAACAAGGAATACATGTCAACGGTACTCACCTTGTGTCCCTTGTTTGCAAACTCGGGAACAAGAGTGTCGCGAATGTAGCGGTTGTAATCATAGACCAGCTTGTTCTTGGCCAACTGTGTATCCACATAGGGGGTGATCTGCGCCACGATGAGGTGGGCATTGGGTTGATCGGTGACGATAGTTTCGACTAGGCCCCGAATCCTGGCCGGACTGTCTTTACTAATGCCATTGATGCCAATCATGAGCAGGATGAGGTCAGGATTACTTTTGCTCACCCATCCCTTAAGAGCGCCAATGGGAGCACCACCTCCGCCCTGATGATGATCCTGGCCAAGATCACGCAGATCAAACTCCGGTTTGTAGGTGCCGCCATGCGTAGGGTCTCCGCTCGTCTTGTCCCACGGCTGTGGGGAATCCCCGACAAAAGTGAAGTCATAGCCGGCACCCTTAAGCAGCGTGTAGAGCCTGCTGCGGTAACCAAACTTGAAGGGCTCTTTCCAGTGTGGGTTGTCGGTGTAGCCAACTGTAATCGAGTCGCCCAGGCACATGATGCGAAGGGGTTCTGCCTTGGCCTCCTCAACCACCGGGACTTGCCCCATAACGGCGGTGCTGGCAGCGGCCATCAATAAGGCACCGAGGGTGAGTTTCATGAGTTTTGCCATTCTATTTTCCATCCTCTTTTTCATCTTGGTATTGATCGTTTCTGAAGTGCTACCGCTCAGTCTTCATCATACGAAAAAACTGAGCCCTCTCTTGCAGTTGAATCGTTCAAGATTCGTGCGCTTAAAAGAACAACCATCCCCGATGAATTCTCCGAGAAAGTGGCGACTGGACTGGCCAGATGAGCTCAAAAAAAGCATCCCCCAAGGCAGGGGATGCTTTTACAGGAAAAATATTTTGCTGCCTTTACTTGCGGCGACGGCGAAGCATGAGAGCGACTCCGCCCAGGCCAAGCAGGGCTGTTGAGGATGGCTCGGGCACGGTCATTACAATCTGGATACCTTGCACGTAACTTTTCCAAGTTCCCGGTGCACCAGGATTGGCGGGATCGGTAATGGTGAGCGTGGATCCCGTGTAATCCTCATACAGGAACACGTTGGCTGTTGTCCAACCATCGCCAATGTTGTCATCACTGCTGAGCAAGTATCCGTTGGTTGCGTAAGAAGAGCCGTTATCAAAGCCATAGTAGGTATTGTTACTGATTCCGTCCGTTGCAGACAAACCACTGTAGGTGGCTTCCCCACGGTTGAAGTAAACGTAAATATCATAGCCTTTGTTGGGCTGAAGGCCTGAGATCGTGATTGC
>Ga0209196_1002879_pt1 | contig 10783 bp, 7 predicted proteins | sample COGITO_mtgs_1105_5_FD_184801 | JGI IMG/M metagenome (GOLD analysis project Ga0209196, IMG submission 184801) | Pelagic marine microbial communities from North Sea - COGITO_mtgs_110509 (SPAdes) (version 2) | ecosystem: Environmental > Aquatic > Marine > Epipelagic ... | reverse complement strand
ATGATTTAATTTTATCCCATATGAACTTAAATTCATCTTTGATTTTAGGTAATAGAATTAATATATTTTCGGATGTTTCTTCCCCTCCAGATTTAGCTAATGTAGATATAGCAATAATTGGAGTTAATGAATATAGAAATGGTATAAACTCTTTAGACGAAAATTTTTCTTTGAATGAAATCAGAAAAAAATTCTACAATTTATACCCTGGAAATTGGTCTCTGAATATTGCTGACCTTGGTGATTTAATATTGGGTGAAAATGTTTTTGACACCTACCAAGCGATGCAAAGTATTATTTCTGTCCTATTAAAAAATAATATTATCCCAGTTATTATTGGTGGAACACAAGACTTAACTTATGCTAATTACAGATCCTATGACTACTTAGAAAAGACAGTAAATGTAGTAAATATTGATTCAAATTTTGATTTAGGAGATTCCTCAAAACCTATTAAAAATAATAGTTTTTTAGGTAAGATTATTTTAGACAAGCCTCATAATTTATTCAATTATTCTGTTTTAGGATATCAAACATATTTTAATTCTCAAGAAGAAATAGACTTAATGGAAAAGTTATATTTTGAACCCTACAGATTAGGAGAATTAAATAATAGTATACAAAATGCTGAACCGATTTTAAGAGATGCTAATATTGTTACTTTGGACCTTAAAAGCATAAAATCATCTGAGTTAAGCTCCAAGCAAAAATTTTCACCAAATGGATTCGACGGTAAAGAAATATGTGCTATTTCAAGATATGCTGGTATAAGTAACAAAGTTTCATCATTTGGTATCTATGAATATTTGCCATCAATCGAAGATGAAGCTACAGAAATGTTAATAGCGCAAATTATGTGGTATTTTATTGAGGGGGTTAGCTGTAGAATTGTCGATAATAACTTTCACAAGGTTGAAGATTTTCAGAAATTCATTGTGTTAGTCGATAGCCAAGAGCTTGTGTTTTTAAAAAGTGTAAAATCTTCTAGATGGTGGGTTGAAATACCTTTTGCACAAAATTCAAATAATAAATTAGATGACCATTCGTTATTACCTTGTATGCATGAGGATTATTTAGATGCTAGTAAAGGAGTTATTCCAGAAAGATGGTTTAAAGCTCAGAAGAAAAACATAATTTAAGTATTATATTTTTAATCATTTTTTAAGTTTAAATTAACAAAAAAAGGGATTGCTTATATTTGTATATTAAAAATTATATAGATAAGTTTACGTGCTTTTTATAATCATGAAGCTAAATTATTTAAAAAATATGAAGAATGTTATCTTAAAAATCGTCTTATTGCTTGTAGTAATGAGTTGTGGATCAGGTGATAAGGGAGAGTTGGTAGGAGTTAAGGGAAAAAAGTATTTTTCTGAAAAACCTTTCGGAATGTCTCTTGTTCCTGGAGGTTCTTTTATTATGGGTAAATCTGATGACGATATCGCCGGTATAAATGATGCTCCCACTAAGACAGTTACTGTGAGATCGTTCTATATGGACGAAACAGAAATTACTAATTCTGAATACAGACAGTTTGTTTATTGGGTGAGGGATTCTATAATGAGAACAAAACTAGCAGAAGAAGCTGAATACTCTGATGCTGACCTTGAGGGTGATGGTATTGCACTTTATGCATATAAAGACGCAGATACTTCTGATTTAGGAGTTTACCAAAAATGGAGAAAAGAAAATACATTTGATAATAGACCACTTAATTGGGACGTTGACCTAATATTAGATAGAAATGACTACCCAGATGATATATATTTAGAGGTTGTTGAGGGTATGTTTATGGATGAGGATGAGGTATTTAATGATGTCAGAACATGGGATGTAAAACAATTTAAATTTAAGTATAAGGATAGTAGAGTTGCTGAATATTTAGAAGTTAAAGAAGACTTAATAAATCAACTTGCTAATGATAATCCACCAATTTTAAATCCAACTGATGAAGAACTTGAATTATTATTTGATGGTTTCAAAAGATCTAACTTTATTACTGATGAAGTTATAGAAGTTTATCCAGATACTACTGTATGGATTACGGATTTTAAATATTCTTATAATGAGCCAATGCATAATGATTATTTTTGGCATGATGCTTATAATGATTATCCAGTTGTCGGAATTACATGGAAACAAGCGAAGGCTTTTTGTGAATGGAGAACAATGAAAAAAAATTCTTTTCAAAAAACAAAAAATAAAGATTTAGTCCCTGAATTTAGACTTCCTACTGAAGCTGAATGGGAATATGCAGCAAGAGGTGGTTTACAAGGTGCTTCATTTCCGTGGGGTGGTCCTTACACTAAAAACGATAGAGGGTGTTTTATGGCTAACTTTAAACCAATGAGAGGTGACTATGCTGTTGATCAAGCTTTATACACAGTTGAAGGTGATGCTTATGATGCGAATGGTTTTGGACTCTTTAATATGTCAGGAAATGTTGCTGAATGGGTAGATTCATCTTACGAATCTGAAGCTTATGATTTTTCATCTACAATAAATCCTAACGTTAATAAGAGATTTAATAAGAAAAAAATAACCCGTGGTGGATCTTGGAAAGATGTAAAATATTATTTACAAGTTAGCACTAGAGATTATGAATACGAAGATATCCCTAGAAGTTTTATTGGGTTTAGAACAGTACATGATTATTTAGGTGCTGACTTAACTGCAAATGCACAAACAAATAGTTCAAGAATAAAGAGATAAATAATTAAATTATAAATTTTAATAAACATTAATATTATGGCAATTAAATTAAGTAAAAAAACAATGAATATGGCCTACGGTCTTGGAGCAGCAATTGTAATTATTGGTGCACTTATGAAAATCATTCATTTTAGTATTGACTCAATTGGTTTAACTGGTAACTTAATGCTAACAATTGGCTTAGTTACTGAAGCGATTATTTTTGCTCTATCTGCTTTTGACGTTCCAGAAGAAGACCCAAATTGGGCATTAGTTTACCCAGAATTAGAAGGTGGATCAACTTCAGGAAGTTCCAAAGAATCTCCACAAGGATTATTATCTAAAAAATTAGACGGTATACTAAAAGAAGCTAAAATTGATGCTTCTTTAGTTGGTAGTTTAAGTAGCAGTATTAAAGACATGGAAGCATCTGCAAAGTCTGGTGCAGATAGTGCAGATAGTTTAGCTAAAGTTAATAAGGAATTTGCGGATAATGCTGAAAAGCTTCAAAAGCAAATGGCATCTTTAGCAGCTAACTTAGAATCTTTAAATAATGTTTATGGTGGGGTATTAGGCGCTATGAATAACAAAAAATAGTTTTAATTTATTATAAATAATTAAAAAACACCAATATGGCTAGCGGAAAGGAAACCCCAAGACAAAAAATGATTAATTTGATGTATTTAGTATTTATAGCTATGCTAGCTTTAAATATGTCAAAAGAGGTCTTAACAGCATTTGGCATGATGAATGAACAAGTTGTTGAGTCAAATATTAATGCAACAGAAAGAAATAAAAAATTTAAACAAGGCTTAGATGAAAAAGCTGACGAACAACCAGGAAAGTATCTTTCACTTAAGAATAAAGCAGATTCTATTTCTACCTTAGCTGAAAACCTCTACCAACACATAGAAAATATTAAAACTAATTCATTAGTATCTGTTGAAGATCCAACCGATTATGAAATCATGGACAAATCTGAAACTATAGATGAAATGTTTTTTAATCCTGAGTCTTTTACCACAGAGGGTAAAGAGTTTTTAAATCAAATGAAAGTTTTCAGAGAAGGTGTTGCTGAAATTTTAAAAGATAATTTATCTCTCCAAGATATAGTTCAAGATGCCACAAGAAAATTCTCAACTGATGAAGTAACCAATTCTGAGGGTCTAAAGTTAGATTGGTTAGAATATCATTATCAAGGTTATCCATTAGTTGCATCGATAACTAAGTTTACTATGTTACAAGCCGATGTCAAGACTATTGAATCAGAATTACTTTCTGCAATGCTTCAGGGTAAATTAAAAATTGAAGCATCCTTAACTAATTTTGATGCTATTGTAGTACCAGATAAAACTGCATTCTTTTCTGGAGACAACTTTACAGGCAGAATTATATTAGGAAAAAATGATAAAACATTAAAGGCCGATAAAGTGCTTATAAATGGTGTGGAATTAGATCAATCTTCTATGCTAACTGGTCAAACAATTCTTGATTTCCCAGCTGGTGCAGTAGGTGAACGTGAAATTGCTGGTGAATTTCAATTTAAAGAAGGTGATTCTATAATCACTATTCCAGTTAACAGTACTTACGCAGTTGTTCCTAAACCAAATTCAGCTACTGTTTCAGCAGATAAAATGAATGTTGTTTATCAGGGAGTTAGAAATCCTTTTTCAATTTCATTTGCTGGAATTCCGGACAATAAAGTTGACCCACTTGCTACACCTGGTTTACGTAAAGGAAAATTAGTTGGTAAAAAAGAAAGAAAATCTGCTGGTGATTATGAATTAGATTTAAGAAAAATGCCCACAGCCTTAAAAGGTAAAAAAACCATAAATGTTAAAGTTGTTGGTACATTGCCTAGTGGAGAAAGAGTAGTTACGGAAGTGCCTTTTAGAATTAAGCCTATCCCTTCACCGTTAGGGTCAATTGATGGTGAAACTGGTTCTATGTCCATGAACAGAGCAGATCTAGCATCTGCAATTATTGATGCTCAGTTTAATGGCTTTGACTTTGATTTACCACTGTCTGTTGATAATTTCAAAATAAACATTCAAGGTAAAGGTGTGTTTATTTGTGAAGGTGATGAATTGAGCGCACAAGCAAAACAAGCTCTAAGAGGAGCCAGAAGAGGCTCTCAAATAACAATTACTGATATTGCACCAAAAGGAAGAGGTACAAGTACTATTATTCCTACTGCTGCTCCGTTAATCGTAACCCTAAAGAATTAATTATATGTTACTAAATAAAAAAGTCATATTCGTTTTTTCATTATTTATAGGTGTAAATCTAACATTTAGCCAGAGTAATCTATTAAATGCAAAAAACCCTGAAGAAATTGGTGTAAAAACATTGAGTCAATTAGATTTAGATGATGAATCTGTTTTAGAATATGGTTACATAGATGATAAAGATGTTCTTTTTTCCAGAACAGTTTGGGAAATTGTTGATTTAAGTGAGAGAATTAATTTCCCTTTTTTATATCCTACTGACACTACTTTAGTTGGTAATGAGAGAAGACCGCTAATATGGTATTTAATTAAAGGTATTGAAGAAGGTAAAATAGCTAGAATTTACGATGACGGTAAATTCAATTTTGAAGTAGACTCGTCGAGTGTATTTAAAAAATTGACTGATACAGTTATTAAAAGAAGAGGTATTAATAAAATGAACGATTTTGGCGGTTATAGAGATTTTGCACTTTATAATAATGTTGATTTTGGTGAGTTTACTTATGTTGATGAAGATTCTTTAAAAGAAACAAATGCACCACTTTATAATTCGTATTTAAAATTTAGAAAAGCTGCAGTATTGCCTTATTTAACTAAAGGTAGAGATTACGAAATAAACAACTTTTCGTATGATATGGTTACTCAGTATTTAATTAAAGGAGTTTGGTATTTTGATAAAATTCAAAGTGATTTAAGATACAGACCATTAGCTATTGCACCAGTTACCAGACAGGTAGCAAACATGGAACTTGATGCAAATGCATTCTATGAAGAAGATATTGAAAAAGTACCCATGTTTTGGGTCTATTATCCAGATGTTAGAAATGTATTAAAAAATGCTTATGTTTTTAGTCAAAAAAACAGCTCGGTAAGAAAATCTTTTGATGAATTAATTAATGCCAGAAGGTTTAATTCTGTTATATATCTTGAAGAAAATATGCAAGAAGATAGAGAAGTAAAAGAGTATATCTCTAAAAACTCTTTTATGCAACTTTTAGAGTCAGAGAGAATTAAAGAAAAAATTAGAAATTTTGAACATGATATGTGGAGCTGGTAATAACCTCTCACAATATAAAAAAAACGCTTATTATACAATAAGCGTTTTTTTTATACCATATTTTTAGCAGGATTAACTATTTAATCTATTTTTGCAACTGAATTTTTTTTATAAATATTTATGTTAAATATCCACAAAGCTTCTATATTTTTTCAAGGAGAGCCTCTTTTTAGTGACATTACTTTTAGATTAGGTAGTGGAAATAGGGTAGGTTTAATTGGTAAAAATGGTGCTGGTAAATCTACTTTGTTAAAAGTTATTTCTGGTGAAATAGAGGCAACTTCTGGGCAAATTGCTAAAGAAAAAGAGGTTAATATTGGGTTTTTAAAACAGGATATAGATTTTGAATTTGGTAGAACAGTTTTAGAGGAATCTTATTTAGCATTTTCTGAAATTATCGCTATTGAAAAGCAGCTTTCTTTTATAAATACTCAATTAGCAGAAAGAACAGATTATGAATCAGCTGAGTATAGCCAATTAATTGTTGATCTAAACGATTTACAGCATCAGTATGAGATAATTGGCGGTTATAGTTATCAAGGAACTACAGAAAAGATTTTACAAGGGTTAGGATTTTTACGTGCAGACTTTACTAAGTTGACTGATACCTTTTCTGGAGGTTGGAGAATGAGAATTGAACTTGCTAAGTTACTACTTCAGAACAATGATATTCTTTTACTTGATGAGCCAACAAATCATTTAGATATTGAAGCCATAATTTGGTTAGAGAATTTTTTAAAAAATTATGCTGGAGCTATTGTAATTGTATCACACGATAAGATGTTTTTAGATAATGTGACTAATAGGACTATAGAGATTTCTTTGGGTAAAATATATGACTACCCTAAGCCATACACACAGTTTTTAGTACTTAGAAATGAAATTAAAACCCAGCAGTTGGCTTCTCAAAAAAATCAAGCTAAACAAATTGCACAAACTGAAAAACTGATTGAAAAATTTCGAGCTAAAGCATCAAAGGCTACCATGGCTCAGTCGCTAATTAAAAAGCTAGAAAAAGTAGATCGAATTGAAGTAGACAAGGATGATAATAGTGTAATGAAATTAAGTTTTCCTATTTCTGTCACACCAGGAAAGGTAGTTGTTGAGGCTACAAATATTTCAAAAAATTATGGTGATTTAAGTGTTTTACAAAATATTAGTCTTTCTGTAGATAGAGATAGTAAAATAGCATTTGTTGGGCAAAATGGCCAGGGAAAATCTACACTTGCAAAGATAATTGTTGGAGATATCAAATCAGAAGGCGTTGTTAAGTTAGGTCATAATGTTCAAATTGGATATTTTGCTCAGAATCAAGCCGAATATCTAGATGGATCTAAAACTGTATTAGATACAATGATTGATGCTGCTAACGAAAAAAACAGAAGTAAAGTAAGAGACATATTAGGATCTTTTTTATTTAAAGGAGACGATGCTGATAAATTTGTTAGAGTATTATCTGGAGGAGAGAGAAATAGATTGGCTTTAGCTAAACTTTTATTGCAACCACTTAATGTGCTGATAATGGATGAGCCAACTAACCATTTAGATATCTTATCAAAAAATGTCCTAAAAGTTGCATTAAGCAAGTTTGAAGGCACTTTATTATTGGTTTCACACGATAGAGACTTCTTGCAGGGATTAGTGAATAAAGTTTATGAATTTAGAGATAAAAAGTTAAAAGAATACTTAGGGGATATAGATTATTACCTGGAGGAAAAGAAAGTCGAGAACTTAAGAGAAGTTGAATTAAAAACAAAAATTAAAGTTGATAAACCGCTAAGCAATAAGTTGTCGTATGATAATCAAAAGAAGTTAAAATCTCTAAATAACAAACTGTCTAAAGTTGAATCAAAAATAGGTTTATTAGAAAATGAAATTAAAGATTTGGATAATAAGTTAGAAGAAAACTATGACAAATTTGCAAATGAAGATGGGTTCTTTGATAATTATCAATCTAAAAAAAGTCAATTAAATATATTAATGAAGGATTGGGAGTTAATTCAAAACGAACTCTCTAAATTAACTTAAGAATTATATAGATGTTTAATGAATTATTCTTGTATAATTTAAAAAGCGTTGTATATTTGTAGACTATATCGCGGGATAGAGCAGTGGTAGCTCGTCGGGCTCATAACCCGAAGGTCACAGGTTCGAGTCCTGTTCCCGCTACTAAAACAATAAAACGGTTATACTTTTATAAAGTGTAACCGTTTTTTATTATAAATACAAAATCTTTATTGTTTGTAATTAGAATCATGACTATCCGTTATTTGCTTTGCTATTTCATGCAAGTCTGTATTGAATCCTGTTTCATAAGTATTGGTACTTAAATCTATATCATAGAGGCTATTTAACCACACAAGACCACCTGTTTGTTTAACAATCTCTCCTTGATGTCCTTTTGGATCTACGAATATTGACGTTTCAACTGCTCCTGACATTTCAATCTCATCCAATAATAAGTTATCGAGATTCATTTGCGCTAAATTGATACAAGCCCATCCGGTAGGAATGGTAAAAATAAGGGTAGACGTAAATTCAGCACGTAGCTCATCTACAAGAGAATTATGAATATTTTCCTTCACAAAATCTGTGTACACCTCTTGTATGTTACTAAAGCCCCTTTCTTCGGCCAACTGAGGCCAATTTGAAGGGTAATCAGGTGGCGGTATTGATAAAAAAATAGTAATGTCAGGATTATTTTGCAAGGCATATTCGATCCATTCTCTAAAACCATCTGTTGGATTATCTGGTAACTTTCCAGCTGTCATTCCAAAAAAGTCTATATTACCCTGGTCAAGAGTCATCTTTATTTGATTATGTGCTTCACTTGAAGTGTCGTTCCAAAAATTAAGGGGTCTTCCATTATCTCCTCCACGAAAAACCACAGTTGCATTATGATTTTCAAAACCAGCGTCAACAGCCATAGCATTAAGTTTCTGTGCATAGGGTTTAAAAAAGCTATTCCCAATAAGTAGCATATCGTATCCTCTTGTTTCTATAGGTTCTGGAGTTTCTTCGTTTACATTGCATGATAGAAATACGAACACTATAGCAGTTATTAAAATTTTCAATTTTCTCAAGTTATCTGCTCTTTATTTTATTAAACTTATTTATTTTTAAATGGTTTAGATAATTCTACCAATCAACATTCAACACATAATTCATTGGTTTCTATATATCTTTTTATTTTTGCTTTTTGTTTATCATGCAGCCAAATGTGAAGTTCAATTAATGAAAACCATTCTCTCGTATTAATATCACCAAACATAAAATGATATTGCTTATGCTCTTTACCACTCTTTTCTAAAATATCTTGTAGCTCATTTACTTCTTTGATGAAGGATAAGAAATCATTGATTAAATCATTTTTAACTCTTTTGGAAGGAGTGAAGGCTTCAACTAACGGCTTTGGAAATTCTTCCATTTTAATATGTACATTTTTCCTGTAACCTAAATTAAAAATTGCAATTCCATATTTGTTTTTACTTTTTTTTCTTTTAGCTGATTCTGTAATACTTTCTTTCAAGTTAGGAATTTGATAGCTTCGTGCTACTCTCATAACATGGTCGTATACCTCTGAAATTGACCACGATTTTTCAGTTGGTTTGATTTGAATGATCTCTTCATCCATCATTCTTAAATCAACTAACCATTCATTTGCTTTTCTGTTAAATTTATTAAGCATTTTTTTTGCATCCATCATGTTTTATTTATAAAATTATCTAAAGAAACTTTAGTTGAAATTTCTACTTCTTTTTAAGTTTTTTACTGCTTTTAGACTCTCGCTCCATGCAGATTTTAAATCAGTCAGTACTTCCTCAACTGAGGGAAGGTTGTCTTCAATTATTTTCTCTACATACAATACTATCGAAACTCTTTTCTAATTGATCCGCAAACCAAGTTTGCTTGATACTTTTGTCTTCTAAAACAGTTTTAATCTGTTAAATACGAAAAGTATTTTTACAATTATAGCAAATTTAAAGATAGTTCGCAATAAAAAAATAGGTTTAACCAACCGTTGCAGAAATTTTCAAAGAGTACTTAATTCCACTGGCAGATCGAATGGAAGTGGAGGTCGATTGGGGATACTTGACAATTCTCTGCAACCAGAGATAGATGATGACCTACCTTATTTCGATTTGTTTAATTTATAATTTTATCGATTAAAAAAGAAGTTTCAATAAAACTCTTCCGAGAGAATTCGAAGTTCGATATTTCAATAAAGTTATCTACTAAAACAATAAAACGGTTATACTATTATAAAGTGTAACCGTTTTTTTATTTTTACAGCATGTTAAAAAATATTATTTACATCTTTTCCTTACTTCTGTTTTTCTCGTGTACCAAATCGACTAAAACTTCTTCTATCAAGGTTGTTGGTGAGATGAGAGATGTGATGTGGAAAGGAGATTTAAAAGGTAAGATTGCAACAGATTCATTAAATTACAAAGATACCTATGGATTAGGACCTATTGAGTTTTTGAAAGGAGAGATAGTAGTATTTGAAGGACAAACATTTGTGTCGAAGGTTATTGACAGTGTTTCTCATCAGGTAACTAAAATTCCCTCAGTCAGGGCTCCCTTTTTTGTATACAGCACAAATAGTGATTTAAAAGTTGTTGAGCTTACTCTTGATAATTACTCGCTAAAAAAAATAGAAGAACACATTGATTCAGTTTATAAAAATTATGACCAACCTTTGTTAATACGTATTGATGGGGTTTTTAATAAAATGAAACTTCATAGTGTTAATTTACCTGATGGTGAGCAAGTATCATCGCCAGATGAAGCGCACCAAGGATTA
>Ga0209196_1002875_pt1 | contig 10806 bp, 2 predicted proteins | sample COGITO_mtgs_1105_5_FD_184801 | JGI IMG/M metagenome (GOLD analysis project Ga0209196, IMG submission 184801) | Pelagic marine microbial communities from North Sea - COGITO_mtgs_110509 (SPAdes) (version 2) | ecosystem: Environmental > Aquatic > Marine > Epipelagic ... | reverse complement strand
CAGGCGACTTAAGACTACAACAAGCAGAACTAGAAAAAGAAGCTATAGCTCGTTTAGACCAAGACTTTTACGAAGCGGTTAGAGTTAATACAGATATATACGACAAAGCTTTAGAGATGTCCAATGTGAAGGGTGCTGAACTCGTTCAGGCTGCTCAAGAAGGAGACCAAAGAGGTGTTGCTGCAACAGCAGGAAAAGTAAAGGAAATAGAACAAGCTGGATTAAGCGCTCTTTCTGATAAATTTTCTCAAGACAAAACAAACATAGATTTAGCTAGAGCCAAGGCTCAAGAACTGTCAGCTGCTGAAATAGCGGCCATGCAAGACGATAGAGCAGCAGCAGCAGGAGTTAGAGCAGACACTTTAATGGCTCAATCAGATAAGTTAAGAGGAGATGCTACGGCTAATTTTGTTACAGCAGGAACTGAAGCAATCATGAAAGGTGTTGGAATAGCTGGTGAGATTTCAGGAGCTAAAGCACAAGGAGCTATAGATAAGTTAGTTGCAGGAGGAATGAGTATTGTTGACGCTCAAAAAACTGTAGCCAATCAGTCTCAAAAAAACACGAGACTATTTAACAGAGGAGACTTAGATGTAGCGGCTTTTACAGGGGCTAAGCCCAAAGTAAATAATACCTCCTTAAGCCAAGATAAAACAGTAGTTGAGGAAACAGTATTAACCCCAGAGCTAACAGTAGCTGAGCAAACATTATTAACCAATGGGGATTTTGTTAATAGCAGAGCCAAAAGTCTTATTGAGAGGCAAGAAAAAGATGGTGGTAGCTTCTATAATCCTTTTTTAAAGGATTATGATGGAAGTATGTCTTCTTTATTAAGTGGTCTTGGAAAAATAGATTATGACTCTCTGGGGTTTTCTATAAACATAAACGAAAGGTACGGTAGATTTCCAAAATAAATTAACAAGATATGGGTAACGCATTAGACGCAGCTAAGTTTTCAGCATCACAAGGATTAACAGGGGTAAGTGACCCTACGTCCTCATTGTCAGCAATTACTGAAGGTATTAAAACTATTTCTGATTGGAAAACAAAAAGAGACGAAGCTAAAGAAAAGCTAAAGAAAGATACCGCTGACCAGTACCTAGAAGCAGAGAAGAAGGCGTATGAGAATATGCCTACCGATAAAACTTTTAAAAGCAATATTTTAGAGGGTTTAGATTCGTACAAGGAAAGACTGTATACTAACATGAAGTTAGTTCAAAGAGGTGTGGTAAGCGCTAATGACAATCTTATATTTCGTGAAAATGCCACTCAAGGTATTGGTGTAGTGTCAGATATGCAAAAGAACTACGCTAAAATACAAGAAAATTATTTAAAAGGAGCTAGAGGGTATACTGATGATAAAGGTAATTACGTACCCCCTATATATGGAGCAGGAGCAGCAGCCTTAAATGATATCCATGTTCAGCTAAATAATCCTGATTTATATAGCCTTACTTTTAATGAAAAAGGCTCTGCTGAAATTATAATGTATGAGACTGAAGTTAGTCCAAACAATATAATGGTTGCCAAAAAAGATGAAAATGGAAACAGAATTCCCATAGAAGGTGGGAAAATAAATGCAATGGCGTTTGATGGTGGTAACAATCAGGTGATGGAGCTTATAGATTTAGCTAAAGTAAGCACTCAACTAACTGGTGATGGAACTGTTTTTGCTAGAGACTTTCAAGATGTGATAAACACAAAAGGTTTGATGGGAGTCATAACGGATGACATTAAAGCAAATAAGAAAGACGGATTAGGCGACTTAATAAGTAGCACCGCTGTCTCAATGACTACTGGGGTAGATCAAAGATTTAGTATATTATCGGATAACGGACCACTAGATAAACGATCAAAAGGAATGAGTCCAAGGATGTATAAAATGTTAACACCTAAACAAAAAGCCGAAACAATTGAATACGATTACTTTAATTTTGAAACAGGCTTAATGGACAAGGGAGAAAAAACCAAGTACATACCTCTTGTGATGGGCGCTAATAATCAATATGTTCCTGAATTTAAGGATATAGATATGGAGGCTTCTACTAATCTAGCCGAATACTCCATATATAACTCATTAGAAAAAAGTGTTAAGAGTGCAGGTTCTCAAAGACAAAAACCTACTCCAACATCAGGAGCTGAGAAAAAATCTAAATCACAATACAACCTATTAAAGAAAGGTCTTAATGGTGACTACACTTCTCTTAAAACATTAATAGATGATGTTGCAAAAACTAATGCTAATGTAAAAGGATTTAGGGTAGACCCTGCAACTAAGGAGTTGATTATAATTAGAGCTGATGGTTCAGAAGAAGATCCTGTAGATTTAACAGGAAATTTTGTTCAGGCAGGAGAAAGGATAGCTGCTCAATTAGCAATAAGCGGAGAGGGGTTTGCTTCGTTAGGACTTGGTTCTAATTTACAAATATCAGATAAAGTAGTGGGTTATAATCCATACTCAAGAACAGCAGCGGCAACACCTTATGCTGCAATAGAAAACAAATACAGTCCTATTCTTTTAAAATCTTTTGCTGAAGTTGACGAAGGTGGTAGATCTTTTAGTCCAAGTCAAAGAAAAATAAATGCTGAAGCTCAAATTTCAACAATGATGAGAGACCTTGGTGTTACAGATGAGTTAGTGATAGGTGAATTAATAGAGAACAGCAGCGGAGTCGTTAGTGGTGGTATGGTATTTATAGGTGGTGTAGAGGTTGGTAATTTAACTGACGCTAAAACATTGCCAGGCATACTAAGAGCAATAACCAATAAGGCAAGAGGAAATGAAAATTCAGGTGATGATCCAGATGTGAATACAGAATGTGTAGACAACTTTAAAGTAATAGGAGGAGTAGTAACAAATCAACCGTGTTAATATAATTATGGATAAAATACAATTACCTGACGGAAGTTTAGTTTCTATAGAGCAAGCTCAATCATTGTTTAATGACCAATATCAAACATTTATTGATGATGGTACTTTAAAAATTGTTTCAGAAGAGCAGATGTCAAATAACATATTTATTTCTCCTGATGGTTCTGAAATGACAGAAAAACAGGCTAGAGATTTATATAAAAAACAATTTCAATCTTTTGTTAATGACGGAACTTTAAAAAAAAAAGGAGATACTCCTTCAGATGGTCAAGAGGTTCCTACGGAATCTATTACAGAGACGGAAACAATTCCTGGCTCTTCGGATTCTTTAGAAGAGCAAGATGAAGTAGCTGTAATACCTTTAGTGCAAGATGATAATGGTGACTTAGCACCATTTGTTGAAATCCCTCCTGTGAATCAACCTGATTCTGTAGTTGTTGACACCGAAGAGGTTGAAATTAACCCTGAATTATTAGAGCAATCAAAATCTAATTTGGAACTTTTAAACTCTGTTGGGTATATAGAGGCTAAAGGTCAAAATAGAAATATATTAGACGTTCTTAAGGAAAAGGGAGATGAAAGGGTAGATGACATCATAATGGAAAAAACATATCCTGTCATGGAAAACGGACAGGTTGTTTACAAAAAAGAAGAAGAGATAGCTCCAGATGTCTTGGATGCTATGAAGATTTACGACAAGTCAATAGATGACTCTTACAAGAAAAACTACGATGATGTGCAGGTTGACTTTGAAGACTTTCAAAGAGACGATATTCCTGACGCTGATAAACTACAATCTTTAAAGATAAACCTAGAAGATTACCTTAAATGGGATAAAGTAAACACAAGACAAGAGGGTTCTGTGTTTAAATTTTTTAAGACACTACTTACAAGTGAAGAGGGTGATGAGTTTGAAAAAGAACAAAGACAATACGAGAAAGTTCAATCCTACCAAGCTACAGTTTTAAATGGTATAACTAATGATTTAGAGAAAAATAAAGCGCAACAGAAACTAACAACAGACACTCAGGCTCTAAAAGAATTAAGAAAAGAAGAAGAGTTGTTGACAGGAAATTTTTATGAAACACTAGGAACAATCAACTCCGCAATAGATTTGTTTCCTAAATTTAAAGAACTAACAGAAGAAACAGATTTAAAAAAGAGAAGAAGACTTTTTTTTGCCGCAAAGAAAGGCGGTATGAATGAGTTTGAGGAAGGTGTAAGACAGAAGATAAGAATGGGTGGAGGGACTGCGGTTAATTATGCTACTAAGTTTTTTGCAGGTATCCCTGGATTTTTTGACCAAAGACTTTCTGCTGTGGGTTACGATAAAAAAGGTTTGTTGGCAGGATTAAGTGATATGCTTTCAGACTCAGCAGAACATTATGATATTGATTATGGCGCAACAAACAGATCTGCGTTTATAGACGGGAAACCTGTAACATATAAAGGAGAGGAGTTTTTTGTTGATAGTAATGGGAAGGTTTATGATAAAGAAACCAATCTACTAATGGATGGAATCATAGGTCAGGATGCTATAAAAGAAATACAACAAAGGTCTAAAAATGTTCCAAATGCTGAATTACAATTTACAGGAGGCTCTGTTCTTGATGGAACAACGGGAACTTTACTTAACTTGTTTGCATTAATTAAGTCAGGCGGTAAGGTTAATAAAGCCCTAAATCTTGAAAAACGATTGGGTAAAAAATTAGCAGGTAAGGTCGGTATGGGTCTTGCTTCTTTTACAAGCGGTGTTGTTGACAATGTAGAAGACATAAGGTCTCAGCTTATGGCTACTGGAATGAGTGAAAAGGAAGCTATGAATATAGCTGTAAATGCAGGTCAGGCTATATCTACTTTAGATGGGGTGTTCTCTGGAATAGCAGGTAGCAATGAAAAGCTATTAACAGGTTTTCAAGGAATCAAAGACCAAATAAAAAACTTAGCTATAAATAAAGGTAAGGACTTTACTAGAAAACAGTTTCAGCAAAAGTCAGTTGATTTATTAAAGGAAAATGCAAAAGAACTTTTTATAGAGGAGCTTCCAGTTTATTTTTCAGAAAAGGCTATAAACAACTTGGTCAATAGGCGTATTGGAAATGATGTTCTAGATGACAATATAACTAGAGCTGGTATTACAGAAACAGTTGTTATGACAATAGGGGCAACAAGCGCACTTGGTTCTAGAAAATTATTAACAGGAAACAAAAGAGCTGATTTAGTAAGGCTTGCTGCAAAAAATGTAGAAAACCTTCAAGAGACTTTAGATGCTTTGGTAAAGGAGGGTTCTTTAACTAAGAAAGAAGCCATGAGTGCATATACTGAGATATATAATATGCAGACAGCCGAAAACAAAACAAAAGGCACTATAGTTGTTTCTGAAAATATGCAGGAAGCCTCTGACCTGCTTACCCAAAGACAAAACTTAATAAATCAAAAACAAGGACTAGAAGGCCCTTTAAAGGAAAACATTGACAAAAGGATAGCAGATGTAGATGCTCAATTAAATGCTCTTTACAAAAGAGACAAACAACAAGCAAGAGATATAATAAAGGGTGAGCAAGAAGGGACTATAGAGGTTAAGGTGACAAAAGAAGAAGCCTTAGAGTCTCTTAAAATACAAAACGAAGCCAATGAGAGATTAGGGCTACCCACTGTATTAGAGTCGGATGAAAACATACTTAAAGAGCAAAACAAACTAATAAAAGAAAGACGAGCCTTAAAATTAACAGATGGGCCTGATTTTACAAAAGAGGCGGTAACGTCTTTAAAGGAAGAGGGTATAGATAATCCTACCCTAAATCAGGTAGCAGATAGAGTTGAACAACTAACTAAACAAAAAGAAGATGCCATTTCAAAGCCAAGCACAGAGGAGCAAGTGCTACCAGATGCTCCAACAAGCACAGAAGGAGGGAAAGACTCCGAAGTGGAATTGCAACAAGTGGGAGAAGGAGACGTTGAACAAGTCACTCCCGACACGCAAGTCCAAGAAGGTGAAACGCAAACCGATAAGTCTAGCGACAAGACTGCGGAGGGAAATGTTGAACAAGTAGCAGAACCTACCTCAACAGAGGAAGGTGTGAGTGTGAAAAAAGAATCTGAAACACAACCTAGTGAGGTAGTTTATGAAATGAATAAGACCGACAAAAAGATTTGGTCTAAGGATTTTGAAATTATAGACAACAGGAATGGTTTAGAGCTTGGCAAAGACGCAGGGAAATGGGTTGTATATAATAGAGTTACTGGAGAATCAGTTGATGCTAAAAGCAAAAAAGATGCTAAAGATATTGTAAATAATGCTCCTTCCTATGCAGGAATATTTGGTGATGGAACAACGGTTGATTCTGAAATGATTGTTACTCCTTCAAGTGAAACTAAAAAAGAATCTGAAGGTGCTTCTAAATTAAGAGATGCCTTAAGAAAAAGCGGTACAACTGTAAAAAGAAATACGGCTGAACAAATATCTAAACTCGGTAAGCAAATAGAAAACGCAAAGAAGGCGTTATCTAAAATACTTCCTGACGTTGAAATCATTATGCCTAGCTCTGAGGCTGAGTACAAGAGGTTAACTGGAGAGTCTGCAAATCAAAACTCAGGTGGTACTTACATTGATGGAAAGATTTATATAAATCCAAACAGAGCAAGCTCTAGGGTTGTATCTCATGAAGTATTTCATGCTGTACTACTTAGCAAGGGTATGTCTGAAGCTCAAGCAAAAGCTATAACAGAGAGAATGTTATCTGCGGTTAAGAAGTCAGCTAGTAAGGAACTTTTAGATAAGATAGATAAGTTTAGTAAAAGATATCCTGAAGCACTTCAGAGTGAGGAAAGTATTGCTGAACTTGTTGGTATACTAGCTTCGGAGTACGATACACTACCTAAGCCTTCTCAAAACATTGTAAAAAGATGGTTAGATAAATTAGCTAAGATATTTGGGCTGAAGCCATTTACAGATGTTGAGGTTGTTGATTTGTTAAACACACTAGCGAGTAAGGTAGAATCAGGTCAAGAGGTATCGGCTAAGGATGTTAAAATATTAAAAGGCAAAGACTCCAAGAATAAAACAGAGGCGCGTAAGTCACGTGACAAGTCGAACCTAGCGCCTAATGGAAAACCAAGTAATTTAAATACTGAACAATACAATATAGTAAGAACACCTGAGTTTAAGAATTGGTTTGGTGATTGGCAAACTGACCCTGAAAATGCGAGCAAGGTTGTAGATGAAAACGGTGAACCTAAAGTAGTATATCATGGAAGTCCAGCTGTAGATATAGATGTATTTAATAGATCAGAAAGCAAAAGAAATTCATCAGGTCTAAAAGAGTTTGGAAGTTATTTTTCTAGTAATAAAAAACTTTCAGAGTTATATGCCCAGGCAAATCCAAAAAAAGAATATGAAGTATATGTTAAAGGACAGATAGAATTACTAAATGGTAATTTAGAAAAAACAAGAAACAACAAAGCATATAATGAAATAAATGCTCAAATAGAAAAATATAAAAGAGTTCTTGATAGTAAGGGTGAAATATACCCTGTTTTTCTAAATATTAGAAAAATGAAAACATTTGATGGTAATGGAGAGGCTAACATAGAAGCATGGAGAAATTTACAGGCAAATGCAGGTTACAAGATTGCAACAAACAGAGATGCAATGGAAGTTTATGCAGGCTTTAATTCTAAGGTTGGTGACAAAATGAAGGTAGATGGAATAGAGGCTACGAACATAATAGAAATGAGTATAGGAACTTCAGATAAAAACTCAAAAGCATATAAGGATGCAAAAGATAAATACATAGGAGATGCCTACCTTGTGTTTGATTCTACTGAAAACGCAGCAAAACTAGCTGATGGTAGCAACACTGAGTTTGACCCAAATAATCCATCTATACGTAAATCATCATCCAAACTTACGATAGAAGAGATTGTTACTAAAGGAAAAGAAATAGGGTCTACCGATGCTGACATTAGAGAAGTTGCACAACAAGAAGGATATGCCAACAAAGACACTAATAGTGAGATAGAAAAGTACGACACAAAGAAAAGAGAGGCCGCTCAGAAAGCTGAGAAGCTATTTGTAAAAGGAGGTAAGATAGCAAAGTCTCTTGACTTTTTAAGAAGATGGGCTTTATCAGCTAGAGGTTTCCTTCCGAAGAGTATGCAAATAGGTAAGGAGGTTCTTACAGGTGCTGTGGCTGCAAATGCAAAGCAAGCTGAAAATAACTTAAAAGACCTGCAAAGGTACATAAATAAACAAAAAAAATCTGTTCAAGATAAATTGGTGCAGGATTTAAACTCTTACATGAGAGGTGATGCTGATATAGATACATTACCTGCTAAACTAAGACCTATAGCTTATGCTATGAGAAACCATATTGATTCTTTGTCCATGTCGCTTGTTGAGTCTGGCGCTATAACAGATATAAAGTTTGACCAATTAAGTCCAAAGCAAAAGAAAGAACTTATTAAAGAGTTTGGTACAGAGGAAGAGGCTAGAAAAAACTACAAGTCTCAAAAGGATAACATCATAGACAACTTAGGTTCTTATTTGAATAGATCTTTTGAGGTTTTTGATAACAAGAACTATAGCCCTAGTGATGCTGTTTTAAATGCAGCTAAAGCAAAGCTTAGAGAGCAGTATGCAGAAGCTGCTAAAGAAAAAGCTCTTGAAGAAAACAATGATGTTGATGCGGTTCTAGAGGAGATGGTTGATGATGCCTTAAAAAAAATATTAAGTCGTGAAGAGGGTAGAGAGTTTCTAAACTCATCTAAGCTTGGATCTAAAAATATTAGTGTACTAAAAGAAAAGATTGATATACCTGCTGAGATAAGAGCCTTGATGGGTGAGTATACTGACCCTGCTTTAAACTATGTTAGGTCTGTAAACAAGATAGCTGCTTTAGTGGCTAATCAAGAGTTTCTAAGTGAAATGAAAAAAGCAGGAGAGGGTGTTTTCTTTTTTAATAAACCTACAGGAGAATACAATGTATTAATAGCTCCTAAAGGTTCTAAGACGTATAATCCACTTAATGGAATGTATACTAGCAAGGCTATAAAAGATGTTGTATTGAACACACCTGGGGCTACTATAAACGATAGTGTACTTAATAACCTACTAAACTTTTACTATAAAATGGTTGGTATTGTTAAGTATTCTAAAACAATATTGTCTCCTGCGACACACGCTAAAAACGTTATAGGTAACTTATTCTTTATGGCATATAACGGATATACAAATCCAAAAGTATATTTTGATGCTGCTAATGTTGTGTTTTCAGATTTAAGAAGCAAAGACAAAAAAAACCATAGAGAAAAAATGCAAGAATACATCAAGGCTGGTATTATAAACCAAAGTTCAAACCTTGGAGAGATAAGAGCATTGCTTCAAAACGAAGGAAGTTTAGAGGATATTATGGTAAAAAGAATGAACTCAGACAGCACTCTTTTTGAAAGATTAAACAGGATTAGAAAGAAAATAGGAAAAGGAGCTGAAGCTACGTACCAAGCAGAAGATGATGTATTTAAGATTATTTCTTTTGAGATGGAAAAGAAAAGATATTCAAAGGCTTTATTTAATAAAACTTTTGACAAACTATCTCCTGAACAGCAGAAAGAAGTTACTGATAAGGTAACTGAAATAGTTAAGAATATTCTGCCAAACTACAGTAGAATAGGTGGTATAGGTAAGTTTTTAAAGGCAGTTCCAATAGCGGGTACTTTTATATCATTTCAAATTGAAGCAATGAGAACCGCATACAACGTAGCTAATCTTGCTTTATCTGAATTAAAAGACATTAATACAGCAGGTATTGGAGTAAAAAGATTAACAGGAATACTTTCCGTTACAGCTTTAAAAGCAGCAATACTACCTATGCTTGGAGTTGCTGGACAAACCTTAACTGAGGCAATAAAAAGCGCCATAGGAGATGAGGAAGAGGAAGAAGAAAAAGAAGGAGATGTTATTACTGAGTCTGCAAGACAGTTTCTTCCTAAGTGGGCAGAAAACTCAAACATTATTATAACTAAATTAGATAGTGGTAAATTTGAATACGTTAATTTTTCAGCTTCAGACCCACATGGATTTATTGACAAAGCTATTATATCGGCTTTTAGAGGAGAGACAGCGGCAGAGGGAATGGGCAATGCTGTCACTAGCTTAATTGAGCCATTTGTTACTCCTGATATTTTATTTAAAGCTATTACAAGTACTGAAACTGACTATGGAAAAAAAATATTCAATGAGACAGACACCCCTAATGAAATAGCTAAAAAAATTGGCGGTATATTATATACAACCTTTGAGCCTGGTGGAGCTACTTCTGCAAGGAAACTATTTAAAGCTTATGAAGATGAAGATAAAAGTCTTAAGAATGAGATTCTTGGTCAAACAACAGGCTTTAAAACCCACACTGTTGATTTTGAAAAACAACTTATATTTAAGTCCTTAGACTTAAGAAAGAGAGTTGACTTGGCTTCTAAAGATTATAGCAAAGCTTATTACGAAAGAAAAAACAAAGATATAAGTGAGGATGATTTAAGGGAAAGATACAACGTATCTAATGAAAAGTACCAAAGTGTAATGAAAGAAGGAGTTGATCTATACAAGTCTGCTTTAAGACTAGGGTCTAATAGATTCAAGATAGAGAGAAAAATGGAGGGTTATAAAAAATTAACACTACGAGAATTTAGTTATATTAGAAATGGTAAAATTCCTAAATTACAAAAGAAAAAAAGAGCTAGTATTTTAGACTAATTAATATTATCTAATAACTGTTGTAATTTTCTAATCAAAGAGAAGTTGGGGTTTTTCTTCAACTTCTCTTTTAGTATTTGCTCTTTAATTTGTTCCATCATTTTGTAAGTGTTCTGCTTCTCTATTTGCATAGTCAGCTATTTTTTTCATGTCAGATATATCGTCTCCTTTTTTTCTTAGTAGG
>Ga0209196_1002871_pt1 | contig 10816 bp, 6 predicted proteins | sample COGITO_mtgs_1105_5_FD_184801 | JGI IMG/M metagenome (GOLD analysis project Ga0209196, IMG submission 184801) | Pelagic marine microbial communities from North Sea - COGITO_mtgs_110509 (SPAdes) (version 2) | ecosystem: Environmental > Aquatic > Marine > Epipelagic ... | reverse complement strand
GATCTGGATCAGCGTATACAACAGAAGCATCGTGCTCCTGTGAACGCTGCTGACGAGAGAAACCAAGACGACCTTCAAAGAGAACATCTTCGTTAATATCCCAAGTCAGGACACCACGAATACCAACCATATTCATATCCATCTTGCCGGGAACGTTTACATTAACGTCCCACTGACCGTGGTCACATTCAAAGAAGGTACCCTCGGCTTTAGCACAGTCTTTTAGACCGAGCGTGCCAGGCGAGTTATCTTGAAAGTAGTCTGCAACCAAATCCAAGCTGACATCGTTATTTGGCTCGAAGCGCATACCCAGACGGGCACCCTTACGATCTACAGAACCATAGGATTCGCTTGCGCTGAAAGGCAGAGGATTGCCATCAGCATCCTTTTTCAGACGACGCTGGTCAACATTGGGAATACCATCAGCGGCGATATCGCCAGAACCAATAGTTCCATCACCATTGACGTCCCACTCGAGGTCGAATGTGTCTGGCATCTGGTTGTACCAGCTGTCAGCCTGATCGACAAAGAAGCTAGCACGCAGGGCAATTTCATTGTTTACCGGCTGGTTATACCAACCTTTAACCGCTTGCTGGTTGTACTTGCCAATCTCAACTTCGATCTTACCTTCCTGCTGATCAAAGTTAGGACGAGCACTGATTACGTTAACACTACCAGCAGTCGAGTTACGACCGAACAGTGTTCCCTGAGGACCACGACTGATTTCTACACGCTCTACGTCATACATAAGAGCCAGACCAGCCTGTGGGCGTGGTGAGTAGAGACCGTCAAAGTGCATAGCAACCGTAGGGTCACCAATTTCAGTGAAGTTGTTCGAAGACAGACCACGAACGACTACCTGAACACCTGAATCACTAGGTGACAGTGCGATTTGCATATTTGGAACCATATCACCGATATCGAGCAGGTTTTTAACACCAGCAGCATCGATTGATTCCTGTGAGAATGCAGATACAGCGATTGCTGTTTCCATCAGTGATGTCTCACGTTTTGTCGCTGTGACGATAATTTCATCAAGCGCTTCAGCGGCACGTCCATCCTGCGCAGCAACGTAACCGGATGCAAGACCCGACAACGCAACTGTAAGCGCAAGTGAAGACCGAGAAATATTTTTAAATTTATACATTGTTATCTCTTCCCCGTAACTAAACTAATAATTTAATCTTTTTTTATATTTTCACCCGAACGCATAAAGCAGCGCCGGGTGAAATAAAATCTCTATGCACGAAAAGTGTGCAATTTACTGCCAGCGAATATCGTCAATCTGGTAGACAAGCCCTGCGCCATTACCAACATCTGGAAAGAACACAAATGGTGCAGTCACAGCGGTAAAATCAACACCACTGAGGTCAGTCAACGAAACTGTAATAGTCTGCCAAAATTCACTAACAGCTGGGGTGATATCTACAGGAGGTCGAGCACTACCTGCCGACTGAGCCAGTAAATTAAAGCCAACACCCGCGTCTATATTAAGGATTTTGATATCGAATGAGAGTTCGGTAAATGCAGACACGTCGACAGTTGGATCAGTATTTTCAATCACTAGTACAGCGTGACCTGCATTATCAGAATAAGAAATCTGTAACACATCACCGCGCTGATCATCAGAAACTGTCTCTTGAGTAATTTCGTCACAGGTACCACAGGCTGCAAAGCTCATAGAAGCATTACCTCCCCACTCACTAGTAACAGTTGCCTCATTAAGGACTTCAATACCCGGGCTTGTAGGCGTTTCATAAGTCGCTTCTTGAGGAAGACCAGTGCTACCACCGTCATGGGTGACAACAATATCTTTAACCATCACCGGTGAATCATTCTCAACCACATACATAAGGAAAGATTCGTAGGTATTTGCCGCATCCTGTGCAGGAATGGCAACGGTGTATTCAGTCTCTGCTTCACCGCTAATCAGCACATAGTCCAGGTTGAACGATGGCTCAACATCTGGGTGAGGAAGACGCTCAAATCTGAAGTAGATATTGGTAGCAACGCCGTCAGCTGGAATTGCAGCGGTAAAGGTGATGCTGCCAGGATTGGCAAAGGTAAACGGATACACATCAGTATTGAGGTTAGCAAAGCCGGCCCATACTTCTGACCCTGTAGGGAAGTTATAGGTGCCAGCCGCAAAGCTTGCACCACCAAAAATAGCCGTCATATCGACAACATCAGAAGGCTCTTCGTCAGTACCACCGTCGGTAGCGCCATCGGTAGCGCCGCCGTCGGTAGTGCCACCGTCAGTAGATCCGCCATCGGTAGTGCCACCGTCAGTAGATCCGCCACCTGCAACACGATCACCATCTGTGCTGCCACTGTCATCAGTGACAACAATATCTTTTACCATCACTGGAGAATCTTGCTCAACCACATACATCAGGAACGATGAGTAGGTATTTGCCGAATCCTGAGCAGGAATGGTTACGGTATATTCCAGTTCAGCTTCACCGCTGATTACAACCGCATCAAGGTTAAAGGATGGATCAACATCTGGGTGAGGCAGACGCTCAAAGCGGAAGTAGACGCTGGTATCAGTGCCACCATTTGGAACCGCTGCAGTAAAGGTAATAGTGCCACCGTTAACAAAGGTAAACGGATAAAGGTCAAAGTTAAGGTTGGCGTAACCAGCCCATACTTCTGCACCTGCAGGGTAGGTAAACAGGTTATCTTCAACCAGTGCACCACCAAAACCTTCGATCATTTCAACAGGGCCAGCGCTAGTGCTACCGTCAGTGCTTCCACCATCAGTAGTGCCGCCGTCGGTTGAACCACCATCGGTAGTTCCGCCATCAGTAGTGCCACCGTCAGTAGTACCGCCATCGCTAGAACCACCACCGGTACCGCCATCTGTGCTGCCACCGTCATCAGTTACAACAATGTCTTTTACCATCACTGGAGAATCTTGCTCAACCACATACATCAGGAATGATGAGTAGGTATTGGCAGAATCCTGAGCAGGGATAGTCACTGTGTACTGCTGTTCAGCTTCACCGCTGATCACAACCGCATCAAGGTTAAAGGACGGATCAACATCCGGATGAGGCAGACGCTCAAAGCGGAAGTAAACGCTAGTATCAGCACCACCATTAGGAACAGCTGCAGTAAAGGTCACTGAACCGCCGTTGGCAAAGGTGAACGGATAAATATCTTCATTCAGGTTAGCAAAGCCAGCCCATACTTCTGAGCCTGCTGGGTAGGTAAAGGTAGTGCCGTCAACCAGTGCACCACCAAAGCCTTCAATCATTTCAATATCACCAGCGCTAGCGCCACCGTCGGTTGAACCGTCGGTTGAACCGCCATCAGTAGCTCCGCCGTCAGTTGAACCGCCATCAGTAGTACCGCCATCGGCGCCACCTGTGCTGCCACCGTCATGGATAACAACAATATCTTTCACCATCACTGGGGAATCTTGCTCAACCACATACATCAAGAAAGAAGAGTAAGTGTTAGCGGCATCCTGGGCAGGAATAGTCATTGTGTATTGCTGTTCAGCTTCACCGCTGATAACAACAGCATCCAGGTTAAAGGAAGGCTCAACATCTGGATGAGGCAAACGTTCAAATCGGAAGTAAACGCTAGTGTCGCTTCCGCCAGCAGGAACTGCTGCAGTAAAGGTAATAGTACCGCCAGCAGCAAAACTAAGGGGATATACGTCAGTGTTCAGGTTGGCAAAACCGGCCCAAACTTCTGAACCTGCAGGGAAGGTATAGGTATTGCCATCAACCAGCGCGCCACCAAAACCTTCAACCATTTCAATAGCAGCAGCTGGAGCAGAACTACCGTCTGTAGAACCACCATCAGTTGATCCGCCGTCTGCAGCACCATCGCTAGAACCACCATCAGTATCGCCACCGTCAGTAGAACCACCGCCATTACCAGTACCACAACCCTCGGCACAGTAATAGATAGCGCTCTCATCCGAAGTAGCCGAAACATCAGCACCTGGATTAGTATTTAAATCAACAAAGGAGATATTAAAGGTAACAACTCCGTCAGCATCAGCTTCAGTCATTACTCGTGAGGCTGTCCAAGAGGTACCAGAACCTCTAACTGAGTCTGCAGCCATTCCATTAATCATTACTGTTGGAGCAATAATCGCTTCATCAGCAGTAATGTTAATTTGGAAGGTACCACCAAGAACCACATCGTTACGCAGAGGTGCATCTGCATCCTGCACTGTAACCGCTGTAAGAGATGGTGATACATAATCATTTGAATCTGGATTATCGTATCCACCACTACAGGCCGACAGAATTATTGAAAATAAAAGTGCCGAAACTGCACCGAAATGATTAGCTTGGAAAAAACCAGCAACGCCAGTCGTTACTTGCGAACGCATAAATCCCCCTGGATTAATTTGATATTCTATTTTTGAGCTTATTTTTTAGACCTGCTCGACCCCCGATTGTCCCGTGCCTGAGTAGACAGAACCAGAACTTTACGGTGAACAGCCATTTTTATGCGGTGAATCGGTTGATTATTCGATACATGCGAGACGAAAGGGTCTACAAGCTGAGGTGTTCTTAGAAATTTCGAAAAATTGAACCCTGAACGGGACGTTATTTTCCCTTGCTGCCGCCAAGACAATTAGGCGATTCAGGCGCTACAGCATTCTTTTCAGCCCATTCAGAAATAGTGTAAGTATGCAGTGCTAAAGCGTGAATCGGGCCAGCCAGATCCTCGGCTAACAGCCGGTAAATTGACTGATGGCGCTGCACCAAACGTTGACCATTAAACTGGTCGCAGACAATCACTAACTTAAAGTGACTCTCAGATCCTTCAGGCACCGAATGCATAAAACTTTCATTGGTTACCTGAAGAACCTGCGCCGCAAAATGAGCACTGAGTTTTTCTCTAATCGAGCGCTCAACCGGGCCCATCTTACATACCACTGACAAGATTAATCATTACGCCAGCAGCCACCGCCGAGCCAATAACACCGGCAACATTGGGACCCATTGCATGCATAAGCAGGAAGTTCTGCGGATTGGCATCAAGACCAACCTTGTTCGCCACTCGCGCTGCCATAGGTACAGCCGAGACCCCTGCCGCACCGATTAGCGGGTTGACCTTGTGCTTGGCCATGGTGTTCATCAACTTGGCCATCAGTACGCCAGAGGCAGTACCAATACAGAAAGCCACCGCACCCAGAGCCAGTATACCCATGGTTTCCGGGTTGAGGAACTTCTCGGCACTCATCTTCGAACCCACACCCAAACCGAGGAAGATAGTGACAATATTAATTAGCGCATTTTGCGTGGTATCACTGAGACGATTAACCACACCACATTCGCGCATCAGGTTACCGAAACAGAACATGCCGAGTAATGGCGCCGCATCGGGAAGCAGGAAGGCAACCAGAACCAGTAGCGCTAGAGGAAATACAATGCGCTCAGCTTTGGTCACTGGACGCAGCTGTTCCATTTTAATCTCTCGCTCCTCCGGCGTGGTCAGTGCACGCATAATCGGTGGCTGAATAATTGGCACCAGAGCCATGTAGGAATAGGCCGCCACCGCAATTGCGCCGAGTAGATCCGGGGCTAACTTACTGGTCACAAAAATAGCCGTTGGACCATCGGCACCACCGATAATACCGATTGAAGCGGCTTCGCGAATAGTGAAATCAAGAATACCAAAATGCCCTAGAGCAACAGCACCGATTACCGTGGTAAAGATACCCACCTGAGCGGCAGCACCCAACAGCAGGGTCTTGGGGTTCGCTAATAATGGACCGAAATCGGTCATCGAGCCAACGCCCATAAAAATTATCAACGGGAACAGACCAGTTTCGATACCGGCGTGATAGATATAGTAGAGAAGCCCGCCGGGACTCTCCATATGCCCCATGGCATCATAGATTGGCGCCGCCTCAAAGCCAGCTCCGGGAATATTCACCAAAATTGTACCAAAGCCAATTGGCACCAAAAGCAGCGGTTCAAAACCTTTGCTGATAGCCAAAAACAGCAGAACCAGACCCACAGTCATCATAATCATCTGACCGAGCTGCATCTGGGCAAGGCCAGAACTGGCCCATAAACTGATTAAATTTTCCATACTCAGCGACTCCTTAAGCCAGGGTTACCAAAACATCACCGACTGACACGCTGTCGCCGTTTTTCGCTCTTACTTCAACAATCTGGCCCGCCGCTGGCGCACTTACCGAGGTCTCCATCTTCATCGCTTCAAGAATCGCAATACTCTCACCCTCAGCAATCTGCTGACCCGGCTGTACCAGCATCTTCACCACTGTACCTGCCAGCGGCGCAACAATTGGCTCACCGCCTGTAGCTGCCGTGGCGCTCGGCGCTGCACTGGCAGTATTGCCGGCACCGGCAATCGCGCTGACATCACCACCATCGGTGACGGCAACAGTGTAGGAGCGACCCTCAACCTCAACCGTGTAAATCTCTTCACCGGCATCGTTGGTCTGCACTTTGGACTTGCCGGTAGGCACAGGCTCAAAGGCATCCGGGTTATTTTTATTCTGTAAAAACTTCAGTCCGACCTGAGGGAACAGAGAATAGGTCAGTACATCGTCGACCTGCCCTTCGCCACTGCACAGCTTAAACCCATGCTCAGCAGAGAGTCCTTCTAACTCGAGAGTCAGCGCTTCAAGCTCTGGCTCGAGGTTATCGGCAGGACGACAGGTAATCGCTTCTTCACCCTCATCCAAAACCCGCGACTGCAACTCAGCATTCACTGGTGCTGGTGTGGCACCGTATTCACCACGCAAGACACCCGAGGTCTCTTTAGTGATCGACTTATATCGCTCACCGGTCAATACATTCAATACCGCCTGACTGCCAACAATCTGTGAGGTTGGGGTAACCAACGGGATAAAGCCGAGGTCTTCACGAACCTTGGGGATTTCAGCAAGCACCTCATCAAGACGATCTTCGGCGCCCTGCTGACGTAGCTGGGACTCCATATTGGTCAACATACCACCAGGAACCTGAGCAACCAAAATGCGTGAATCGACTCCGCGCAATGAACCCTCAAATTCAGAATATTTTTTACGCACTTCTCTAAAGTAAGCCGCAATCTCTTCAAGCTTGTTGATATTTAAACCAGAATCGCGCTCAGTGCCCTTAAAGATTGAAACCACTGACTCAGTCGCAGAGTGACCATAGGTCATCGACATAGATGAGATAGCGGTATCCACATTATCGATACCAGCTTCCACGCACTTCAGAATGGTGCTTGTGGAGAGTCCGGTTGTTGCATGACAGTGCAACTGCAGCGGAATAGATACCGCAGCCTTTAATTTGGTAACTAGCTCGAAGCCAGTATAGGGCGTCAACAGACCGGCCATATCTTTAATACAGATTGAATCCGCACCGGCATCTTCCAACTGACGACCCAGATCAACCCAGCGATCGATAGTGTGAACCGGGCTTACGGTGTAGGAGATTGTTCCCTGAGCATGCTTGCCAACCTGCTTGACCGCACGCAATGCAGTGGTGAGGTTGCGCATATCATTCATCGCATCGAAAACGCGGAACACATCAATACCGTTGATGGCGGCGCGCTCGACAAACTTCTCAACCACATCATCCGCATAGTGACGGTAGCCTAAAATATTCTGGCCGCGGAAAAGCATCTGCTGCGGGGTATTGGGCATTGCCTTTTTAATTTCGCGAATACGATCCCAGGGATCTTCACCGAGAAAACGAATACAGGAATCAAAGGTAGCTCCGCCCCAGGACTCCATAGACCAGTAACCGATCTCATCGAGCTTTGCTGCAATCGGCAGCATGTCGTCAATCCGCATACGGGTTGCAAACAATGATTGGTGGGCGTCGCGCAATACTACTTCTGTAATGCCTAGGGCGGCAGTTTTCGAGGGCATATTCATGTCCGTTTAGTAAATTCCAGTGAAGTTATTGTTTTAACTATTTACGATGCTGGTCTATTGCAGCCTGTATCACTTTGGCAATTCTTGGCTCAACAGCCTGCGGAGTGCTAGTTAGCACTGGGGCAGCGGGAGCCAATTCAGTCTCAACAACCAGTTTATTGACAACCAATGACATCAGAGTAGTAATACCAACCAACAGGGTAAGAAAAGCAAAAACCGTGCCCATACCATAAAGCATTAAGTCCAAGCCCTGTGTAACAAGTGTTGATTCCATTAGTATTCCAAGATAATCAGTGATTTTATAAATATAAAAAGGCCATATTCAGGCCGCAGCCTAAAACTATATCAATAAGCGGATTTTTTTCCAAGTATGGCTTTGCTTTCAGTACCAGTAAATCTACAATCCGCACTCTTATTTAAGCCTAATTTCAAGGACAACCATCACCATGCGTATCAAAGAGCTTCTCAATCAGCGTTTCTCCGCTGCCATGCAGGCCGCAGGAATCCCTAACGAATGCTCTCCAGCTCTGGCCCTCAGTGGCAAACCGCAATTTGGTGACTATCAGGCTAACGGTGCCATGGGCGCCGCGAAACGTTTAAAAACCAATCCTCGCGATCTGGCGACAAAAATTTTAGATAACCTCGATCTTGACGGCATTGCCGACAAACTGGAAATCGCCGGCCCCGGATTTATTAATATTTATCTGAGCAGTAAATTTCTCGCCAGCGCGGTTGCCGATAACGCACCAAAATCGGGCAATCACAATCCGCAGACCATCGTCGTAGATTACTCCTCCCCCAACCTCGCCAAAGAAATGCACGTCGGTCATCTGCGCTCGACCATTATTGGCGATGCAGTGGCACGAGTATTGGAATATCAGGGACATAAGGTTGTTCGCCAAAATCATATGGGCGACTGGGGCACACAATTTGGAATGTTAATCGCCGAACTGGAGCTGCAGCTTAGCGAGGGCGAGCAGGCCGAACTGGCCCTCAATGATCTCGAAGTGTTTTATCAGCAATCAAAAAAGCATTTTGATGAAGACCCTGAGTTTGCCGATACCGCCCGAGCCTATGTGGTTAAACTTCAGTCCGGTGATCAGCACTGCCGCACCCTTTGGCAGAAGTTTATTCAGGTCTCGGTGGCGCACAACCTGGATATTTATCAGCAGCTGAATGTTGGACTCAGCCGTGAACATATTATGCCCGAGAGCGCTTACAACGATGACCTGCAAAATGTTCTCGACGATCTTACCGCAAAGGGGCTGGCTGTAGAGAGCGACGGCGCCAAAGTGGTGTTTCTCGAAGAGCTAGCCGACAAAAATGGTGACCCCTCGGTAATGATTGTGCAGAAATCCGGTGGCGGTTTCCTCTACGCCACCTCCGATCTAGCCGCCATGCGCTATCGAGTGAACAAGCTCGGAGCCGATCGCATCCTCTTTTATATAGACGCACGCCAATCACTGCATATGAAACAGGTATTTACCGCCGCTCGCAAAGCGGGTTATGCGCCAGAGACCGTCGGCCTTGAACATCACCCGTTCGGCACCATGATGGGCAAAGACGGCAGACCCTTTAAAACGCGCAGCGGCGGAACTGTAAAACTGGCAGATCTATTGGTTGAAGCGGTTGAGCGTGCCGAACGACTCTTGCGCGACAAGAACACCGACCTCAGCGACGACGATATAAAAATTATCGCTCGCAAAGTAGGCATAGGCGCAATCAAATATGCCGACCTGAGTAAAACCCGCACCAATGATTATATTTTTGACTGGGACGCTATGATGTCTTTCGAAGGCAACACAGCGCCCTATCTGCAATACGCCTACACACGCATTCGCAGCATCTTCCGCAAAGCCAATATAGATCCTCAAAGCTTTAATGCCGAGATCAATATTATCGAGCCCCAGGAAAAAGCCCTGGCGATGAAACTGCTGCAGTTTGAAGAAATTATTGATCAGGTTGCCAGTGAAGGTTATCCACATATTTTATGTAACTATGTCTACGAACTGGCTAGCGCCTTTATGTCTTTTTACGAGCACTGCCCAATCCTCAAAGACGGTGTCGATGAACAGAGTCAACAGAGCCGCTTACAGCTAAGCAAGCAAACCTCTGAGACTATCGCCAAGGGGCTCGACCTGCTCGGCATTGAAGTGATGGAGAAAATGTAACCGCTTATTGCGAGACTCGCCTCTATCGCCAATACTTAAGTTAACTTAAGTACCCGCTATATATCTGACCAACCAATAAAGGATTATTGAATGTACGATTTAAGCATACTGGCGATTATCTGGATCTCTGTCCTAGTCGCCTCGTTTATTGCCCACCACACCAGACTTACGCCAGTGCTCTGGTACCTGTTTCTCGGCGCACTGATGGTCAATCTCGGTTTTCTGCCAGAAACCATGCCAATCTTTATTGTCGACTTTGCCGAACTTGGCATTATTGTGATTATGTTTGCCCTCGGCTTTGAGGAGAACACCGATCACTTTCTGCGGAGCGTTAAACGCAGTTGGGGCATAGCGCTGTTTGGCGCCCTAATCCCTTTTCTGACCGCCTATACTGTCGCCATAAATATCTGGAGCGATCACAATATTGCCCTGCTCTGCGGCCTGGCAATGACTGCCACGGCAGTTTCCCTGACCATGGTCTCCCTGCAATCTGAAGGACTGGCAAAATCACCAGCCGCAGTGGGCATAATGACCTCCACGGTGATCGACAGTATCTCCTCCGTCGCTCTGGTTGCGATTTTGATTCCGATTACCACTGGCACCGCATCCCTCTCAGTGGACGGAGTATTTTTAACCATCGGCAAAGTGATGGTTTTCTTTGTTATCGTGACCTTCTTTGGCGCCTGGCTATTCCCTGCAGATAAGGGTTGGTTGACAAAAATCCCCTTTTTCAAACATCTTAATCTGCCGGTTATGCTAGCCATGGGTCGCGGCC
>Ga0209196_1002859_pt1 | contig 10841 bp, 9 predicted proteins | sample COGITO_mtgs_1105_5_FD_184801 | JGI IMG/M metagenome (GOLD analysis project Ga0209196, IMG submission 184801) | Pelagic marine microbial communities from North Sea - COGITO_mtgs_110509 (SPAdes) (version 2) | ecosystem: Environmental > Aquatic > Marine > Epipelagic ... | reverse complement strand
CTCGCTGGCCGTGGCCTGACCTGGTGGCTAGTCGGTTTCTCACTAATCGCTGCTAATATCTCAACCGAACAATTCGTCGGTATGTCTGGCTCAGCTGCCAACTGGCTTGGTATGTCCATCGCCTCCTATGAGTGGATGGCCGCTGTCACCCTCGTCTTTGTGGCATTCTGGTTCCTGCCCAAATTCCTCAAAGCGGGCCTCTACACCATTCCGGAATTCCTCCAATACCGCTTCGACGGCGTCGCCCGTCTTGCCATGGCCATTCCCGCCATTGTTACACTCGTCTTTGTCACCACTTCTTCCGTCATCTTCTCAGGGGCCAAGTTCGTCTCTGAATACTACCATGACATCCCCATCATCAACAACCTGACCGCCATGTGCTGGCTAATCGCTGCCTTCGCTGCCGTCTACGTCTTTGTTGGAGGCCTCAAGGCCTGCGCCTGGACCGATCTGATCTGGGGCGCTGCGCTCATTATAGGTGGTGCCGTTGTCATGTGGTTCGCCTTCCAAACCATCGCCGATCGACCTGCCGATGAACTCATCCTCACCAAAGTTGCCAACTCAGAAGCAACCGTAGCCGACCTCGAAGGCGCCTCTGCCTGGGAACGCATTAAGCTGCTCAACGACGGCGTTCGAGGCGAAGCCGAAGCTGTAAACGGGCCCAACGGATCAGGCGGAAAAATGCACATGATCCGTCCTAAGGAAGACACCGACATTCCATGGACTGCATTACTCATTGGCCTCTGGATTCCTAACTTTTTTTACTGGGGTCTCAATCAATACATCGTGCAACGAACCCTCGGTTCCAAGTCCCTTGCAGAAGGTCAAAAGGGTATCGTTTTTGCCGCGATGCTCAAACTGGTCATTCCTTTCATTGTCGTCATCCCCGGCATTCTCGCCTTCAATCTTTTCTCTACCGATCTGCACAGCTCAGCCGCGGGTAAAAACATCAAGGCCTTTGAGGAAATCGGTGACAAACAAACCATCGTCGTCAATGAAGCCTTCGTCAAACTCCAGCCGGAACTGGTTCCTGGAATCATTGATCACAACAAATCTCTTGCAGGCCTTCCTGCAGAGGTCGCTCCCGACGCCTCACCCGTGGTGCTCGCATCCATGATTAATGACCTGTCCAACAAGGCCCGCGAAAAAGACGATACCCTCACAGAAGGTGCCAACCTTTCAGGCTACGACTATGACGCAGCCTTCCCTGTGCTCGTTCGCAACCTGATCAAACCACACCCATTTATCTCATGGTTCGTCCTGGCTGCTCTCTGCGGCGCCGTAATCAGCTCGCTAGCATCCATGCTCAACTCCGCGTCAACTATCGCCACGATGGATCTGTATGCGAAGTTCTCAGGAGAAACCGATTCTCACAAACTCGTGCAAGTCGGCCGGTTTTTTGTGGTCATCTTTGTGCTCCTCGCAGCACTGGTTGCACCGAAACTTGATAACTTCGGCAGTATCTTCAAATACATTCAAGAATTCCAGGGCTTCATCTCGCCTGGTATCCTCGCCGTATTCATCTTCGGATTCTTCTCACCACGGACACCACGCTGGTTCGGTGTTGTCGGCATCACGACCAATATCGTGGCCTACGGATCCTTCAAATGGTTCCTCGGTGATTGGATCACCAGCAACGGCTGGTGGTATTCTCCCGAGATCGCCTTCCTTGACCGCATGGCCATCTGCTTCTTTATCGTGCTTATCATCGGTATTATCATCACCATCGTGAAGCCCATGCCACAGCCTGTCATACTGCCTGAAAATAAGGAAATCAATCTGGACGAATCCAAGGGAGCCAAGCTACTCGGCGGCCTCGTTATTGTTGCCACCATCGCACTCTACGCTATCTTCTGGTAATTTCCGACAGCTAGTGCCATCTCAACTCATCATGGCCTCAACGTTGCGACGTTGAGGCCATTTTTCACCATCTCAAACTCAGCATCCAGCATTCGAATTCATGGACATCACCCATCTTATTGATGAAGCCAAAAACGGCCTTCAAGACACCTTCGGCCTAGAAGCCACCCACATTGCCGCCGCTCCAGGTCGAGTCAACCTGATCGGCGAGCACATCGACTACTGTGATGGTTTTGTCTTACCCTTCGCTCTCGAACAAAACATCATCATCGCCGCCAAGGCTAACGGCACCTCAACCGTGCGAATCGCCTCATCCCAAGGAAGTGACCCCGTAGAAATTGATGTCTCAGGCGAAATCCCTGAAGCCGAACCAAAATGGGCCAACTACCCACGTGGCGTGATGCAGTATTTCCGTGAGCAAACCAGCTGCACCTTGCCAGGCTTCGACGCCTACATCACCTCCAACGTGCCCTCAGGTGGTGGCCTGTCATCATCTGCTGCCTTCGAGCTCGCCACCGCCACATTATTAGAGGGCCTCACCGGCATCAAGCTGGACACCAAAACCAAGGCTCTGCTCTGCCAAAAAGCCGAGCACAACTACGCCCACTGCCCCTGCGGCATCATGGATCAGTTTGCCTCTGCCTTCGGTGAAAAGGACCGCCTTGTCATGATCGATTGCCAGTCTGGCGAACCTACTCTCGTTCCTTTTGAAAACCCAGATCTCACCGTGATCGTGGCCAATACCTGTGTTGCCCATGAGCTCTCTGACGGGGGCTACGCTTCACGCCGCAAAGCCACCGAAGACGGCTTGCAGACCATTGGTAAATCAAGTTGGCGCCAAGTCAGCATGGCTGATGTTGATGCTAGCAAAGAACAGATGGGCGATGTTGTTTACCAACGCAGTCGTCACGTCGTTGGTGAGATCCAGCGCACGATAGATGCCGCCAAGGCTCTTGAGGCTAACGATTTTGATACGCTAGGCTCTCTCATGTATGCCTCCCACGCCTCCCTGCGTGACGACTTCGAGGTGTCTTGTGAGGAACTCGATATCATGGTCGAGATCGCCCAGTCGCTCGGTAAGGACGGTGGTGTTATCGGCTCACGCATGACTGGTGGTGGCTTCGGAGGCTCCACCGTCACCCTCTGCGAGTCATCAAAGGCAAATAGCATTGTCGCCGCCATGACTAGCCAGTATACCGAACGCACGGGCATCACACCGGAAATCTTCCTCTCTCGGCCCAGCCAGGGAGCCAGACTACTCTAAGCCTGCACTGCATATCTTTTATTTCTACAGAACCACGAGTTCCTCATGCCTGCCGACTACCACAGCCACACCCCTCTCTGCCAGCACGCTCAAGGTGAGCCTGAGGAGTATGTGCAAGCAGCAATAGAGGCCAAACTCAGTGAATACGGCATATCAGACCACGCGCCACTGACCCCTGAGCCCTTTGATGACTGGCGCATGCTCAGCAAGCAACTGCCCGACTATTTTGAATGGATTGAACGTGCCCAATCCGCTGCCAACGGAAAAATTCCTGTCCGTGCAGGTCTTGAATGTGATTGGCTGCCCGGCTGTGAAGCGTGGATTGAGGAACTCAAAGGCAAATACAACTGGGACTACCTCATTGGCTCCGTGCACTACTTATCTGATTGGGATTTTGACAACCCTGCGTGGTTAGAAAAATGGGCCAAGACAGATATCGATGACGCTTGGAGTCGCTACTGGAAAACTTATACGGATATGGCTGAAAGCGGCCTTTTCGACATCCTAGCCCACCCTGACCTGATCAAAAAATTCGGCTATCATCCATCGGGTGATCTTAGCCGCTTCTATGAGCCAGCTATCGACGCCATTGCCACCTCCGGATGCGCGATCGAAATCAACACCGCTGGTTGGCACAAACCTTGTAAAGAAGCCTACCCCGCGCTCGACTTCCTTGATCTTGCCTGCTCTGCTGGCATTCCTATCGTTATCTCCTCAGACGCCCACCACCCTGATGAATTAGGTCGTGATTTTGACAAAGCCACAGACTTAGCAATGCAGGCTGGTTATAACGAAACGCTGCTCTTTGATCAATATCAGCGCAGCTTCGAAGCCTTATAACGCCTTTGCTTTGCTCTGCCGCCATAAGGCAAAACCGATGAAGGCCAGCCCGGCTACAATCATAAAGGTCGAGTAAAACTGTCCCTTGGTGAGAGCCCCGATCATTGCCGAATCAGGCTCACGATAGCCTTCCACGATAATGCGAAATACCGCATAGAGCAGGAAAAAAAGACCGGTAATTATACCACTCGCAAGCTTCGGGAATCTGACACGAACCGTAAACAATACCGCAAACAAAACCAGGCCCTCCAGTATCGCTTCATAAAGTTGTGATGGATGACGCGCCTGCAGGTAGCCTCCCAGGGTTTCCAGTAGCTCTGGATTATCACGGGCTGCGCTAACGATTGCATCATACGGGAGCTCATCAGTGCCTAGCTCAGGAGCCACCTGCCTACAGGCATAATAAGCTTCATTGATGGATGCCTTATCGTAATTCAAGTCTTCAAAAAGTGAGGCGGGAAACTTCATCGCCCAACTTGCACCATTAGCAACGCGACCATAGAGCTCACCATTGATAAAGTTTGCCAATCTAACGAGGCCAATACCAATAGGTGCCACCACACAGAGCCCGTCTCCAACACCGGTCCAAGAGACTTTTTGTTTCCTGGCATAAAACCAGGTGAAGATCATCAGCCCGAGGATCCCCCCGTGACTCGCCATACCACCATCATATACTCGCATGATTATTAAAGGATCTTCAGCTATAGCCAAAAACCATTCGGGGTTGAAAAATGGCTCTTCAGGTTTTGACTTATGCATAAAGCGGAAGAGAAGAACATATTGTAACCATTTCCCACTTATTGCGCCATTTTCAAAATACATCAGAACCCACCCAAGCCGCCCACCCAGAAACACACCGAAAAATGCCGCGTAGGCGATGAAGTCGGCAACTTTTTCTTCAGGCAACACCCAAAGCTTTTTGCGCGCCTGCCATCGCAGCAAATAGTAGCCGAGCACAAAAGAAAGCAGGTAGCCCAAGCCATACCAGCGCAGCTTGATGGGACCGACCACATCAAAAATGACCGGATCCATATTGTGAATGTAAGTTGCTAGCATGCGTTCAAATCACACCAATTAACCCCCGCTGGCAAGAGTTACGTTATAAATAGCAAGTCAGGGCATCAACCTCACTTTGATTCAGGCTCTCTACCAAGGCGACGGAGAGCTCCAGCATGGAGAGATAATCACGCACATCAATGATCGCATTGTGACAGTGAATGTAACGCGCGGGAACGCCAAGAACGATAGTAGGCACACCCGTTCCTGAAAGCTGGAAGGCTCGAGCGTCAGTGCCACCACTGGTGCGCACCGCAAGCTGGTAAGGAATATTGTGTTTCTCGGCTACCGACACTGCGAGATCTACGAGTTTTGGATTCATCACAGCCGTCGGATCCTGAAGGCGAATTTGCACCCCTTGCCCCAAAGCCCCCTGTGATGAAGACATGGCCATTCCTGGCGTGTCGTCCGCAGGAGTCCCCTCAAGCACGATGGCTACATCAGGTTTGGCCTTGGCTGCCGCCGTTGTTGCACCACGAACCCCCAACTCCTCTTGCACAGTGCCGCAAGCAATCAAGGTGTTGGCATGACCTTCTTCTGCTAAGATTTTCGCGGCCTGAATGGTAGCTGCCATACCGACCCGGTTATCAAAGGCCTTAGCCATTAATAAGTGCGGCTCGTGCATTTGAGTAAACTCACTAAGCGGCACGATGGGATCCCCTATTTTAATACCGTAATGAGCCTCAACATCAGCGCGGCTGGATGCTCCCACATCAATCAACATGGCTTCAATAGGAAGAACCGCCGACCTCTCAGCCTCCGACAGAAAGTGAGGCGGCTTTGAGGTGATCACACCCGTTATTTTTTTTCCGCCGCGAGTTCCCACTGCAACACGCTGAGCTAATAAAGTGTGCGACCACCAGCCGCCTAAGCTAACAAACTTAATGAAGCCATCTGGCGTAATATTTTGCACCCTAAAGGCGACCTCGTCCATGTGCCCGGTGAGCAACACCCTTGGCCCGTCACCTGACTCGCAAAAAACAGAACCCAGACCATCGGTGCTTATTTCTCCAACACCATCGAGTTCATCCGCGAATATCGCCCGGACTTCGTGTTCAAAACCAGGGGCCCCATGAGCATTTGAAAGCTCACGCAGTAAATCAATCGCCTTATCTTGCATGAATTACAAATTATCAGCCTGAACACATACTTCAATCTTGATTGTTCCGCTATGTTTCTTAACTCTCAGTGCATGGCTCAAGTCACTGACCTCCACATCTCCAGCAACATCCCCCTTCCTGCACCCGCGCTACTTCTTACCGAAGTTGAACGCTCGCATGATCAGGCAGAATTCATTGCCGAATCTCGCCAACACATCCGCAACATCCTCAACGGTGATGATCAGCGTCTACTGCTTATCTGCGGCCCTTGTTCCATTCACGACCCCAAGGCTGGTATCGAATACGCTCGCAAGCTTGCGAAGCTAGCTGAACAGGTCAAACACCAGATCTATATTGTAATGCGTGTCTATTTTGAGAAACCGCGCACGACCGTTGGCTGGAAAGGTCTGATCATGGATCCAAAGCTTGATGGATCGGACAACATACCCGAAGGCCTTCGCCAGGCCCGCTTATTCCTGCGCGAGATCATCGACATCGGGCTTCCCACCGCTACAGAATTACTCGACCCCATCACACCCCAGTATATTGCCGACCTGATTAGCTGGTCTGCTATTGGAGCGCGCACGACTGAAAGCCAGACACACCGGCAAATGGCATCAGGCCTGTCGATGCCTCTTGGATTTAAGAACACCACTACTGGTGATTTGATTGCCGCGGTCAATGCTATCAAAGCGGCCTCGCAGAGCCAAACCTTCCTCGGTGTTAGCGAGCAGGGTGTCGCCTCTGCCGTCACCACCTCTGGCAACCCGGACTGCCACATTATCCTGAGGGGTGGAGATAATGGCCCGAACTACGGAGCCGATGACATCGCCGTGACGTCGGACCTACTTATAGAAAACGGACTACACCCATCCGTCATGATTGACGCGTCACACGCCAACTGCGGCAAAAAGCAGGAGCGTATGCCGGCCGTCTTTGACGAAATTGTTCGCCAACGCACAGCGGGAAACAAACACGTCACAGGAGCGATGCTGGAAAGTAACCTTATCGCCGGTAACCAAAACTTCCCCCAGCCCATTGATGAGCTCACCTACGGCCAATCCATCACCGACCAGTGTATTGATTGGGACACCACCGAGGCCATCCTGCTCAAGGCTGCCGCCGCTCTCAAAGAAGCAGGCGTTGCGGGTTAAATCCGCAACATGGCGAGCACCGTTTATCTGAAACAACCCTCATGATATCTGAGCACACCTTTGCCGCCATTGACTTCGAGTCAGCTGGCGCGGAGCGCGGCAAAACAGATGTCCCTGTTCAGATTGGCATGGCGACATGGTCACTACCAGCAGGCCACGCTGACCACTTCACCTCCTTCATCCGAGCAGATCAGAACATCACTTGGTCTGCGCAGAAGGTCCACGGTATTTCTAGTGATGATCTTGCCGATGCTCCTGCACTCATGCAATTATGGCCAAGCATCAAGGCCACCTTATCAGGCCGTATCGTCGTGGCACACGGTCACGGCACAGAAAAACGTTACTTACGCGCCTTCCCCAACCACGGATTTGGGCCATGGGCTGATACCCTACAGCTCTCACGCGCCGCCTGGCCTGAGCTCAAATCACATGCACTTGGAGATGTCTGCAACCATTGGAACCTAACCCCACAGATCGACAAACTGGTCACAGGAAAAACGTGGCATGACGCTCTCTACGATGCAGCCGCTTCACTAGTACTGCTCGAATATATTATTGATCAATTTGACCTCGTCAAATCTGATCCAGAGCCATTGCTTAAGCCTGACACGAGCTACTGGCACAGCCTGAAACGGCGAGACAGCTAATTACTCTCCTTGCCACTCACCATACTGGCGAAACTTCTGATAACGCTGATCAAGCAAGTCATCCAGACTTAGCGCCTGCAAGGACTCAATCTGCTTCAACACAGCATCTCGGAGATTTACTGCTGCTTCAAGGTGGTCATGGTGTGCACCCTGTTTAGGCTCTTGAATCACTTCATCGATAAGCTTTAGCTCAGCAAGATCGGGGGCGGCAATCTTCATCGCCTCAGCAGCTTCGGGTGCATGCTTGCGGTGTTTCCAAAGAATCGCGGCACAACCCTCAGGACTAATTACCGAGTAGTAAGCATTTTCCATCATCAACACTCGGTCAGTAACACCAATTCCAAGCGCTCCTCCTGACCCTCCCTCACCTAACACAACAGCCACCGTTGGCGTTTTTAATAACATCATTTCACGTAAATTATAAGCAATAGCCTCAGCAATATTGCGTTCTTCGGCACCGATACCAGGAAAGGCACCCGGGGTATCAATCAAGCAAACTACCGGCAGGTGAAATTTTTCTGCCAGCTTCATTAAACGAAGTGACTTACGGTAACCCTCAGGGTGAGCACTGCCGAAATTACGCTTCAAGTTTTCCTTCGTATCTCTTCCTTTTTGGTGACCAACAACGACAACACGTTGACCGCCTAGGGTAGCAAAGCCACCCGGCATGGCGTGATCATCTCCAATGTGACGATCTCCATGGAGCTCACAAAAATCATCAAAGACATGTGAAATATAATCGAGCATAAATGGGCGGTTGGTGTGACGCGCTATTTGAACACGCTGCCACGGGGACAGATTATCATAGATCTTAGTTCTCGTATCAGACAGCTTACCCTCCATTGTGGTAATCTCATCAGACATATCAATATCCTGAGTCTGCGCCTTGTTTTTGAGGTTTTCGAGTTCTGCTTCTAATTCGGCGATGGGCTTTTCAAAATCAAGAGGCTTCATATAAATTGGGTACCTGTTATCGTTATTGGGTATAATGAAATGAAAAAACGGATTGGTCAATCTCCGTAGCTTTAAATTCCGGCGTTTTAGTTTCTTATCTCAACATCATTCCCTGGCCTGAGCAGCAGAGGAAGCTCTTCCATATCGGCATGAGACAGCATAAAACCTAAGCTCTTTTCGCCATCACTATCACTTGAAAATCCCCTGATGGCGAGTGATTTATCAGACAAGATAATCACCTTACTGGAGCCAATATATTCCTCTGCATGACTAAGGTAGAGTTTACCTTGGCGAGCACCTCGAATCAAGCTGATTTTGCATCGTTTAATAGCGGTCTTGCCTCTGTAAGAAGCCTCCAGCATGGGGTATTCTTTAACAAATTCACCACCCCTCCAAATTGTTAAGGTGTTAAGCCTCAGATCAATAACAACACGCATTTCCATGGGCATCACCATAAGCTTATCTCCAGGGTGTAAGCTGCGGTGATCGCTTCGTTTCAACTTGCTCAGATGGACAAGGCTATCCATCGTTGTTTTATTTTGAGCGATAATACGCGAAAAGGTATCTCCTGGACGCACCGTAACCACCTCCTTGCCGTCAAGCCAATCTGGGTCCAGCAACCGATCAAGGTTGATCTCCCCCAGAATGCGCCGGCATTCAGTTGCACATTCAGCAGATGGATAAAAACTAACGATGTATTTCATCTTTTCCTCTGCTTCCTCCATGGATTCTTCGGCTAATAATTCCTTGGCTCGTTGAAACGCTTTTTCACCAGGTTCATTACCCGAACTACCTCCCTCTTCGGTCTTGGTTTTGAGCTTCTCTTCAACCATCCGCTGGCGCTCCATCATAGCCCCAGGAAGATCCTGCACAGAACCTGTGTATTCCTTGATTAAATAAATGGTGCCACCAACCACCCCAAGCATCAGCAGCATAGCTACAGCCTTGATGATGAGCGCAATTCGCATTGGATTAATGGTGAATGAAACTAAAGAAGACCCTTACGTTTGAAATCGAACACATTGATGTCTGTCGACTTGCCGATCATATCTATCGCAAATTTCAATAGGCATACTTCCCAGGCATCATCCACGCCTTCGATAACGGCAAGCATCGGATCTCCCGTTGCTTTGACCTCGGTCAGCACTCGATCACGAACTGTTTCCATATTGTCGTTGAGAATTCCCTCGGTGACATGAGTTCGTTTAAAAACAAAGCCATACTGAAAGAAAACAGGCTCGAGTTTATTTGCCTTTAGCCAGTCAATAAACTCCCCAGCCTTCTCTTGAAAACCCTCTAACTCGACACCCTGCATCGCATCTGGGCGAATGATTTGAGGTTTTTGAGCTTCGATTTCCCCCTGCCGAATACGTACTTGCCCCACCGAATCCATCGGCTCACTGAGCATAGTGAATTTGAACCGAGTCGCGCCAAACGTGTCAATCCGTCTATCCGGTTCACACAGAAGCCGCGCAGTTTCCATCGCGTATTGAATACTGTCAGGCGAATGTTCCATAGAGGGCTTTAAATAAAATAAATCGGCTTGAATGATGTTCGCACGAATCAGCTAACATGCAACAATAAGCAGACGACTACCGATCAATTCAGCAAAAAAAAGAGCAGACTCACACTGAGTCCGCCCTAATGATAAAAACTAATCTTACTACCTACAGAACCTTAAGTTCTGAGATGTAGAGAGGCTAACGAATTGCTTAGGAGTTAGCGCTGACGTAAGTCACCACGTCACTGACGCTCTGCAATTTCTCAGCATCTTCGTCAGGAACTTCAATTCCGAACTCTTCTTCAAAAGCCATGACAAGCTCGACAGTGTCGAGTGAATCTGCACCGAGATCCTCGATGAACTTGGCTTCTGGCTTAACTTGGTCGGCACTCACGCCGAGTTGCTCGACGATGATATCTTTTACTTTTGATTCGATGTCAGACATTACTAATTGGTATAATTGGT
>Ga0209196_1002851_pt1 | contig 10864 bp, 12 predicted proteins | sample COGITO_mtgs_1105_5_FD_184801 | JGI IMG/M metagenome (GOLD analysis project Ga0209196, IMG submission 184801) | Pelagic marine microbial communities from North Sea - COGITO_mtgs_110509 (SPAdes) (version 2) | ecosystem: Environmental > Aquatic > Marine > Epipelagic ... | reverse complement strand
GACCGTATCACCAACACTGAGTCCAACAGGAGCCAAGATGTAATTTAACACACCGTCCTCATATTTAATGAGCGCAATGCGACAAGTACGGTTTGGGTCATACTCGATACTTTGGACAACCGCTGGAACGTCCACCTTGCTACGTTTAAAGTCGATAAGACGGTATTTACGTTTGTGACCACCACCCTTGTGACGGCATGTAATACGGCCCTGGTTGTTACGTCCACCGCTCTTCTTAAGTGGGCGAGTCAGACTTTTTTCAGGTGTCGTTTTGGTAATCTCCTCGTAGGATGGCCACTCTTTGTAGCGGTTTGATGGAGTTACTGGTTTGAATGTTTTAAGAGGCATAATACGCTATTGGGTTCGATGTTATCGTTTTTCAGCGGAAATAGGTTAATATATAGGGCGTGATCTAGAATTAGACGAGGTCAAGAGTTTCACCATCCTTGAGACGGACGATAGCTTTTTTCCAGTGTGCAGTGCGGCCTGCATCAGCACGGCGATTGCGCTTGCTCTTGCCACGGCAGTTAAGGGTGCGGACAGCGGCAACTTTCTTTCCAAAAAGTTGCTCAATGGCGCGCTTGATTTCGAGTTTGTTTGCATTGCGGTCTACCTTAAACACGTATTCGTTGTTTTCCTCCTGAAGAAGGGTTGCTTTCTCACTGATGAGAACCGTGTCGATGACCTGATAAATATCTTTCATAGTACGATTTGTAGTTAAATGTTTTAGGCTGTGCGGCTTGCTAGTGTTTCGTATGCGTCTTCGACAATGACCACCGTGTCAGCAAGGAGAAGCTGTTCGATGTTCATTTCAGCCGCGGTAATAAGTAAAACGTTCTTAACGTTGCGTCCGGCGAGATAGGTTTTGTCATCAAATTTTTCAGCAACCACAAGCATACTCCGAACATCGGCGATTCCTTTAACAGCTGCGGAAAATGACTTGGTCTTGCCGTCTTCGATACAAAAACTCGGCACGGAAATGACGCGCCCAGCACTGATGAGATCACCGAGCACCTTGCGTAGTGCAAGCTTACGTGTTCCCTTACTGACTGTTTTGGCATAGGAGCGAGGACGTGGTCCAAAGACAATACCACCACCACGCCACACAGGGTTTTTGTTGGTGCCTGCACGTGCACGGCCAGTTCCTTTTTGCTTCCAGAGCTTTTTATTAGAGCCCTTCACTTCACCACGAGTTTTCGTGCATGCAGTGCCACTACGGCGGTTAGCGCGGTAGGCGGTTACGAGGTCGTGCACGGCTTGATCACCCTTGGGGCCTTCGACCACCTGGATGTTCGCAGCTTGTGCGTCTTTAATAGAGAGTGTTTTTGACATGATTAGTTATCAGTTAATGGTTATCGGTTAATCAGATAATGTCCGGAAGCAGAGCCGCCGGTGGTTGCATTAGCTAGCAGATAGTGCTGTCTTCTTCACTGCAGGACGAATGACAACGTAAGCACCCTTGTGGCCTGGAACAGCACCAGATACGAGAATGACGTTATCTTCAGGGCGAACCTGAACGACTTTAAGATTTTGAACCGTGCGGCTGTAGACACCGTGACGACCAGGCATCTTCTTGTTTTTCCAAATACGTCCAGGCCATGTTCCTGCACCTACACCACCGGGACGGCGGTGCATCATGTGGCCGTGGGAGTCGGGTTGGCCGGCAAAATTGTAGCGTTTAACAACACCTTGAAAACCCTTACCTTTGGTGGTACCGATGACGTCGATCCATTGATTGGCCTCAAACAGGGCAGCACCAGGATGTGGTTCGTCGGTGTTGGGGATTTCTGCATCACTCTCAAAGCGAAACTCTTTTACGAGCTTCTTGGGTGATGTGCCATACTTGTTAAAGTGGCCACGCTTGGGGAGATTGAGACGGAATTCACGCTGATCGTCATATCCAACCTGAACAGCGGAGTATCCGTCTGTCTCGGAGGTTTTGATCTGGAGAAATTCATTGCCTGAAACATCAACAACAGTGACTGGTATCGATGTGCCAGCTTCTGTGTCAAATACGCGGGTCATGCCGACCTTTTTTCCTAGTAGTCCTAATGCCATGGTATTGGTAAAATTTGTGATTTAAAATGAATGATTAGTGATGATGTAACACTGAAGGTCAGATCTTGATTGCAATGTCTACACCGGCAGGAAGATTAAGCTTCTTGAGCTCGTCTACGGTGCGCGCTGTTGGGTCGACGATGTCGAGCATACGCTTGTGTGTGCGGATCTCGAACTGCTCGGCAGACTTCTTGTTCTGGTTTACAGAGCGGTTGACGCTGAATTTCTCAATGCGAGTAGGCAATGGGATAGGGCCGGCAACTTTGGCACCGGTGCGTTTGGCTGTTTCGACAATTTCCATAGCGGACTTGTCAATGGCGCGGTGATCATAAGCGCGCAGGCGGATTCTGATTTTCTGCTGTTGCATATCGGATTTTAGTTAGAGTAGTTAAGAGATGTTTTGTTGTCTTGAGATAGATAATTCAGCTAGCGTAGGCATACTCATTGGTGAGTTCGTCGACAATAGCTTGAGGGACCTGCTCGAAGCTGCGAGGCCTCATGGTGTAGTCAGCACGTCCGCTGGAAAGAGTTCTTACAGCAGTGGAGTAGCCAAACATTTCAGCAAGAGGAACGTGTGCCTTGAGCACAGCATGTGTAGGCTTATTCTCGATCACCTGGATTTGGCCACGTCGACGATTCAGGTCTCCCATAATATCGCCTTGGTAATCCTCAGGGGTGGTGACTTCTACGTCCATGACGGGTTCAAGTAGGATCGGCTTCGCATTCTTAAAGGCATCACGAACCCCTAGGATTGCAGCCATCTTGAATGCATTTTCGTTTGAGTCCACTTCGTGGTAGGAGCCATCTGTGATGTTGACGTGCACATCAACAACCGGGTAGCCAGCGATGATGCCGTTTGACATGGCGATGCGCACACCCGACAAAACGGAATTGATAAATTCTTTTGGAATAGCTCCTCCCACAACAAGATTGTCGATCGTGATTCCTTTTCCTTTTTCTTCGGGAGCAACGTCTAGGACTACGTGACCATATTGACCACGGCCACCGGATTGTTTGACCAGTTTGCCAACACCGTCAGCGGCACAACTAATGGTCTCGCGGTAGGCGATCTGTGGCTTACCGACATTGCACTCCACCTTAAATTCGCGCTTCATACGGTCGACAATAACCTCCAGGTGAAGCTCACCCATTCCAGAAATGATTGTTTGGCCTGTATCCTCGTCGGTTTTAACTACAAATGTGGGGTCCTCCTCAGATAGGCGCGCCAAAGCAAGTGACATCTTCTCTTGGTCAGCAACTGTTCTAGGCTCAACAGCCATCGAGATGACAGGCTCTGGGAAAAGTGGTGGTTCGAGCATAATCTCGAAATTCTGCTGACAGATCGTATCACCCGTCTGGACATTTTTAAGACCTACGATAGCAGCTATGTCTCCTGCGTAACATGTTTCAATGTCCTCGTGCTTGTCAGCATGCATCTTAATGAGACGGCCGATGCGTTCTTTTTTACAAGTGCGCGGGTTGTAGACCATGTCTCCTTTTGAAACCATGCCTGAGTAAACGCGGAAGAAAACAAGTTTGCCGACGTATTTGTCTGCCCACAGCTTGAATGCTAGCGAACAGAATTTTTCGTTGTCATCAGTTTTAGCAAACACCTCTAGTGACTCATCATCCGGAGATTGTCCTTGAGCTGCTGGAATATCAAGAGGACTTGGCAGGTAATCAACTACGGCATCTACCAAGAATTGAACCCCTTTATTCTTGAAGGCGGAGCCACCTGCAACGGGAACAATCTGGTTGGCAATAGTGGCGCGGCGAAGTGCTTGCTTGAGGTCGTCTGTGGTGATTTCCTCTTCCATGAGAAATTTCTCACCCAGCTCCTCATCGCAATCACACAAGATAGATTGGAGCTCTTCGCGTGCGGCCTCTGCCTCAGCGAGAAGGTCACCCTCGAGGTCTTGGATGTCGAAAGTCGAGCCCATGGCATCATCATCCTTGTAGATGACTGCCTTCATGTTGAGCACATCAATTTGGCCCTGGAGGTTTTCTTCAGCACCAATAGGGATGAGAATACGGACGGCTTGAACGCCGAACTTTTCCTTCACGTCTTGGAAAACATTTTCAAAGTTAGCACCGGTGCGATCCATCTTGTTGACAAAAACAATGCGAGGAACGCCATATTTGTCTGCTTGGCGCCAAACTGTCTCGGTCTGCGGCTGAACGCCGGCAACACCACAGAAGACGACGATAGCACCGTCAAGAACCCGGAGTGAGCGCTCTACCTCTGCGGTAAAGTCAACGTGACCCGGGGTATCGATGATATTAATACGCTGCTTCTGCTTTTCAAAAAGCTTGGTTACCCCCTCGATAGGATGCTGAACCCACTCGCAAGTAACGGCAGCAGAAGTAATGGTGATACCACGCTCACGCTCTTGTTCCATGTGGTCGGTCACCGTAGCTCCATCGTGAACTTCACCAATGCGGTGAATCATACCAGTGTAAAAAAGAATACGCTCAGTAAGCGTCGTCTTCCCCGCATCAATGTGCGCAGCGATCCCAATATTCCGCGTCCGTTCCAGAGGGTATGGACGGTTTGGATTATTAGGATTCTCGGACATGGTGTTGAGGAAGGTTATTTGTATTCGTATTTTACTTAGAAAAACGGATGACGTTTGCTGGATTACCAGCGGAAGTGAGCAAAGGCACGGTTGGCCTGTGCCATCTTGTGCATGTCGTCGCGCTTGCGAACGGCATTACCTTGATTGTTGGCAGCGTCTTTGATCTCATTAGCGAGAGCTACGTGCATTGGAGTGCCCTTCTTGGAACGAGCAAAGTTAACAAGCCAACGCATAGCAAGAGACTCAGAACGACCAGCGTCAACTTCAAGCGGTACCTGATAGGTAGCACCACCAACACGGCGGCTTTTCACCTCAACGCGTGGTTTTGCATTTTCGAGAGCACGTGTGACAACTTCGAGAGGATCGATGGTGTCTGTGCCGTCATTGGCCTTATCGATAGCAGAATAAACGATACGCTCTGAGAGTGAGCGCTTACCGTCGCGCATGACTTTACTGATGAGCTTTCCAACTACGGGACTATCGTAGCGTGGGTCACGTGTTTCTGGGCGGTTGTAAACTTTTTTACGGCGAGCCATTGTATTATTGGTTTATAGATTGGAAAAAAATTACTTCTTAGGACGCTTCGTTCCATACTTGGAGCGAGCTTGTGCACGCTTATCGACACCAAGTGTATCAAGCGCACCACGAACGATGTGATAACGAACACCAGGAAGGTCTTTCACTCGGCCACCTCGAACAAGCACGATTGAGTGCTCCTGAAGGTTGTGACCTTCACCGCCGATGTAGGCGATCACTTCTTGACCGTTGGTGAGACGAACCTTGGCCACCTTACGGAGAGCTGAGTTTGGCTTCTTGGGTGTGCGAGTCATGACCTGGAGACAGACGCCACGACGTTGTGGGCAACTGTTGAGGGCACGTGACTTGGACTGGGTCACTGGTGTCTTGCGTCCTTTTCGGACGAGCTGGTTAATGGTAGGCATATTCCTGCGTGTTTTTAGTTTGATTGATGATTGATTGGTGAAATCAAGAATGCTTTGATGAGAAAATCTTAGTTTGGTTTATGAAAACGTCTGACTGATGTGTTGTCTAGCCAGTGGAAACGATCAAACTACCGAGGTGCGCCCAAGGGGCACGAGGTATATTAAGTGACCTCGAAAACCGCCTCTTATCCGGAGCTACCCGATAGTTTAACTGCCTTCCCGCAGCTTTCTTGTTGTTGTCCTAGCCCTTGATTTGAATCGCTGGGCTCGAACGGGGGGCGGCGAATATACAAATGCGCCTCCATCTGGCAAGACGTATTTCGACTTTTTTTGATTATTTTTTAAACTCAGGCTAAAAGAGGCTGCAAATACCGGCTTTCAGGCGCTCCAGCCCCTAGCCAAGCTCCGGGGTCTTCGACGGCTCCCCACTTCAACTTGAACTCTCAACTTGAACTGCCGCGAAATAGCCTCACCCCAAAAAATCCTTACCAAGCTGCCGCATCGAGTAAAGCCGGGTCTGCTTTTTCTGCCACCCGACACCTCTCAGTGGCCTGGCGCCGGTTTTCCTCTTTTCCCCGAAGCGGTCCCGGGATCCCATGAACACCTTCTCGACAAAACCCCGACTACCAAACGTCATTCCGTCGACTGCTAGGAATTTGCTTTTTGCGGGGTGCCCCTGAGGACGTTGTTGTGGAGATCGGAGAGGGGGAGAAAGGGGGTTGATACCCTGATCAAAAACAATCTCAGTGGGAATGCGTGAGTCTATACAGCTCACCACCGCCGCAAAGGGGTATTGCCCCCCGGCCGTATCAGCAACCTGCGACTGATAATCACGAGACGCTGGGGCACTACTTGTGAACCTTGCGTTGCCTTCCTTGAGCATTTCAATCGCTTGCGAGGGAGTAATATCTGACTGGCTTTCCGATGTTTGTGTAATTGTCATTGTATAGATAGATGAGTAAATATAATGATGATGTTTAGATTAGCCTCTCACCTGAGGCATAACAATCTCGACACTTGATTGCATTAGTAATTAGCAGATGATTGCTTTATGCCAAGAGCGCAATCGCACGCACTACGAACCTTTTTCGCCTGCTAAATCATCATGAAACTCTCATCATTCATCGGCCTGATTCTCTACACGCTGCCCGCCATCAGCCTCGCGGCCTCCGCAGATCAATCCACCCGCCCGCCGAACATCATCCTGATCATGGCTGATGACCTTGGTTATGCGGAGCTCGGCTCATACGGCCAGCAGAAAATTCAGACCCCGCACATTGACAAGCTCGCTGCCGGAGGCATGCGTTTCACCCAATTCTACTCAGGTTCCGCGGTATGCGCTCCCGCTCGCTGCAACCTGCTCACAGGGCGCCACGGTGGCCACGCCTACATCCGCGACAACGGCGAGATCAAAAATTCCAATTCGGATCGCTTCGGTGGCCAGACACCCTTGCCCGCCTCCATGCCCAACATCGCAAAAACCCTCAAGGCGGCGGGCTACGCCACCGGCTGCTTTGGCAAATGGGGACTAGGGGCTCAAGGCACGACCGGCGATCCCCTCAACCAGGGCTTCGATCAATTTTACGGCTACAATTGCCAACGCAACGCGCACAACCTCTACCCGAAATACCTCGAGGACAACGACGGCATTCACGAGCTCAACGGCAATGACCGCGGCCGCACCGGCAAGCAATACGCCCCGCAGCTCATCGCAGACCGGGTGATGAATTTTGTCAAAGAAAACAAAGACAAGCCTTTCTTCCTCTACTACCCGACCGTCATCCCCCACCTGCCTTTGCAAGTACCTGAAAAAGATCTTCAACAGTACAAGGGCAAGTGGCCGGATACCCCCTATCGCGGCAAAAGCTATCTACCTCACGACACGCCAAAAGCTTGCTACGCAGCGATGATCTCATTCATGGACCGCCAAATCGGGCGGCTGCATGGTCTGTTAGAGGACTTGGACCTAGATGAAAATACCGTGATCCTTTTTACCTCCGACAACGGCACCAGCTTTCTCAAGCCGCAAGTCGACTTCACGTTTTTTAACAGTGTCGGTAAGCTGCGTGGACTTAAAGGTGAGCTCTACGAAGGAGGCATCCGAGTGCCGATGATCATGCACTGGCCCGGCAAGATTGCCCCGGGCGCCGTCTCCGAGCATCTTGGCGCCCATTACGACCTTCCCACCACGCTGGCCGCCATCGCCGGCACACGCTTTGATGACCAGTCAGACGGCATCAGCCTGCTACCGCTACTGAGCGGCAAGGCCACCAAACAGCAAGCACACGAATTCCTGTTCTGGGATTTTGCCGGCTACGGTGGCCAGACCGCGCTGCGCACGGGCAAGTGGAAAGGAATCAAGCGGGGGCTGATAAAAAATCCCAACGCCCCACTAAAGCTCTACAATCTGGACCAGGACATCTCTGAGAAGCATAACGTTGCTGAAGCTCATCCCGACGTTGTTGCCAAGCTTGAGTCCATCATTCGACGCGAACGCCGTGTTCCGGAACTGAAGAAATTTCGCTTTGGGCATTACGGAGCCCAATAATGAATAAGCACGGCTTCGCACTCGCCTTTCGATGGTCATTTTGTATAAAATTTTAATCAGAACGTGTATTTGCACCACACTCTAGGTCGACTAAGTTAGCTCCCCAATAATAATTGACATGGCAAAATTTAAATCACTCCGCTGCGTATCCTTCTTCTGCTCATTAGCCACACTCGGCATGCTCACTGCAGGCCACTGTGATCCTGCGCAGAACACAAGTCCGGACAGCCTCGAGCAAGGATTTGCCGACCCCGCCCCTGAGTATGGCCCGCGCACCTGGTGGCACTGGCTCAATGATAATATCACGATTGACGGCATCACCAAGGACCTCGAGGCCATGAAAAAGTTGGGCTACAAGGGAGCCCACATGGTAAATCTGCCCCAGGGCGGTCCTCCGGAAACACACGGGGATGATGTCTTTGGCACGCCGCAGTGGTATACCAAGGTCGACCACGCGGTGAAAGAATGTGAGCGGCTCGGCCTTGAGCTCAGCTTCGGAAGTTGTGTCGGCTGGGTTGACGGCGGGCCGTGGGTCCCTGCGGAGCTCTCCATGCAGGACATCGTCTGGCGACACCACTTTGACTGCTAGGAATTTGCTTTTTGCGGGGTGCCCCTGAGGACGTTGTTGTGGAGATCGGAGAGGGGGAGAAAGGGGGTTGATAGCGTTCGCCGAAACTGCGAAGCCAAGCCTTAGCAGCATTCCGGAAGTCCTTCCTTACCAAACTGGATGCGTCAGTATACACTTTGGAACGTTGCAAAGCTGCGTTAACGGAATTCCGAAGAACCATTGAATGTATAAATTCATGCATACGACTAGCAGGATGCTAGTATAACCGAGAATACTTACGCAGATGAACCTCTCTGCAACTTATGCAGTCGAGCCTAATCGCGAATCTGTTCAGACCGCAGCCAACTCTGCGTCAACCAGTATATTTTTGATTACGGCATCCAGTATAACTATTCATTTGTTATCCGAGGAAATGCGAGGCAGCATTTCATTTAGCGCGTTAAGGCTAGAATTAACTATATTCAGATGCCCTTGAGCCTCTTCCTTCGTTTCAGCTTCAATCGCGGCTTTTAAATAATTATTAACCTCATATAGACGAGCCAAGGCCTTGCGAAGATCTCTAGATTTACTGAACGAAGCGTCTGAATCGCCCATAATGACTTCCATGTAATATTTGTTCACCGGAGTCCTTGTTTTGTTAACGAAGATCAACAAATCTTCACGTGTAGCAAGCTCCGCAGTCAACATATCGTAAACGATATTCACGGAAAACAGGTTCAGTTTTATGAAATCTAAGGATAGTTCATCTTTGTCACTTTCACAGCAACTTAGTTCTACAGAAACATCTTCAGATTCACAAAAAACATGTTGCGTTGGTAAAAACAACAACGTTGCGCAAAGGCAAAAGAGATAAAGGAAGGAGCGAGATGCTAATTTGATCATGATTGTTATGCTTATTAAGCGATGGATTAATATTTGGAATGAGAATCAATTGGAGGTCACCTCGATTTTAGTCTTAGCTCCCATCAAACTAACTATTAAGCATATAATCCAGCCTAGGCCTGTTGCCCCAAAAATTAAATTTGCTACAAAAATGGCCGTTGAGGAAGAGTGAAGCCTGTAGTATGCTAACAAATAAGGAATGAAGTAAATTGCGACAGCAAACATAGTTATACCTACGGCAACAATAGCGATAATAAATGCTGACCCCATGGATCCTCCATCACTAAGTCCTGCCACAAAACCGAAGACTCCACCGAGAAGAGCCAGCGTCCAAAGGGTTATGTTAAACGATATGTAACCTAATCTTTGCGTGCCATCCATTTGTTCCCATAGCAGCTCCCTTTTTTTAGCTAATTTATCGCTCATGAAGCTCATTACTCTATTACTAGGAATTATGGTCAAGCATAATTCAACAAACTGCTAGGAATTTGCTTTTTGCGGGGTGCCCCTGAGGACGTTGTTGTGGAGATCGGAGAGGGGGAGAAAGGGGGTTACGAAGCAGAGCCAAACGCATTTACAGATGCCCTCAAGGCAAAACTGGACAGCATAGATTCTAGTGCTAAAGATGACCAGACGGGTGCTGAAATCAAAGCATTATATGAAGCCGAGCTCAAAGCGTTCACAGATGCTCAGTATGACAAACTAGATCTTATTGAAGCTGGTGCTACAGCGGATCAGACAGGTGCTGAAATTAAAGCGGCCTACGAAGCAGAGCCAAACGCATTTACAGATGCTCTGTATACCAAGCTGGACGGAATGGATGCCAACGCAACCGATGACCAGACAGGTGCTGAAATTAAAGCTGCTTACGAAGCTGAGCCAAATGCATTTACAGATGCTCTGTATACCAAGCTGGATGGCATGGATGCCAATGCAACCGATGACCAGACAGGTGCGGAAATTAAAGCTGCTTACGAAGCTGAGCCAAATGCATTTACAGATGCGCTGTATACCAAGCTGGACGGCATGGATGCAAATGCAACCGATGACCAGACAGGTGCGGAAATCAAAGCTTTATATGAGCTGGAACTGAAAGCGTTTACCGACGCACTCTATGATGTTCTTATTACGGTAGAGGCAAATGCCACTGATGACCAGACTGGAGCTGAAATCAAAGCATTATATGAAGCCGAGCTCAAAGCGTTCACAGATGCTCAGTATGACAAACTAGATCTTATTGAAGCTGGTGCTACAGCGGATCAGACAGGTGCTGAAATTAAAGCGGCCTACG
>Ga0209196_1002844_pt1 | contig 10883 bp, 10 predicted proteins | sample COGITO_mtgs_1105_5_FD_184801 | JGI IMG/M metagenome (GOLD analysis project Ga0209196, IMG submission 184801) | Pelagic marine microbial communities from North Sea - COGITO_mtgs_110509 (SPAdes) (version 2) | ecosystem: Environmental > Aquatic > Marine > Epipelagic ... | reverse complement strand
AAAAAAAAAAAAAAAAAAAAAAAAAAATTAAAAAAATTAAAAAAAAATAAAAAAAAATAAAAAAATTAAAAAAATTAAAAAAATTAAAAAAATTTTTTTTTTAATTTTTTATTATATAGTTGCGGACTTACTTTTTAAATTTTCGGCGGTATTCTTTAAAATATCTTGTAAATTACCCTGATTTTTTTTTAAAATATATTTTGAAATAAAAAATAATCCAAACGTTATAATACCAATTATTATAATGAAAATAACATATAATACATCTATTTTTAGATGACCTAAATTATTCAAAATTGTTTTATAAATGTTGCTTATTAAAAAATATGGTATAATTAATAATAGAAATAAAAACGCATATATTTTTTTTTCTTTGTGTTTTTTTTTATATATTATAGTAATTACAGATAAAGAAACCATAATAAAATAAAAAATTTTTAAGTAATACAAAATAGTTTTTTTAAAATCATAATCACTATTATAAAATTGTGAAATTCTTTTATTTAATTTTTCTTTTTGAACAATAGTTTGTATTTTATTGTCAATATCATTTAAATTATCGTTATAATAAGAAGTAGCTTGTTCTAAATTTTTTTTTGTATTTGTATTTGTTTCTAATATATTAGCCTGTTCTAATATAATACTTTTATATTTATTTAATTCAGCTTTAAGACTGGTTAATTCATCTTTTATCGTAATCGTTGAACCTGGTGTTATTTCATTTCCTGTATTTAATGACATGTTTTTAACAATATTACTTATAATTTCATCATTATTTAAACTGTTTTTTAAATTTTGGGCCGATGGGAAAGACATTATAATATATAATTATAATAATTAAATTAATGAATAATTTAAAGAATTGGAAAAACATAATTCTTTTGAGTCATCAGCAACCACGTCGTTAATATTACTAAATGATTCCTCTTGGTTTGCTGTATTTTGCGCCAATTGCTGCAAATCAACATCACATTTACCATATCCTAACATTTTCCTTAAAGATAAAGTATTTTTATTTTCTTCTACAACTGATTCCGTTTTTCTTTTTGGAAACGAAAATTTACTATAATCTATATTATTTCTTCTTGAATTCCAATACAATCTTTGTATTACCAATAAAAATGTGATGGAACTAATAATAACCACTACTATTTTAGTTAAAAAATCTGGAATCATATTTTTTGAATTCATAAAAAAGACAATTAAAACGAAAAATGAACCATAAACAATTGTTTTTAAAATACTTCTATGCTCTCTATTTTTTTCAAATTCATATTCGCCTATTTGTGCTAATCTTGTTTTATTATTTTTTTCTGCTTTTAATTTTTTTAACACTTCCCTAGCTTTGTCTAATTCTAATTTTAACTGTCCGGACATATCTCTTTGATTACTCAAATGCTGACTATTATAATTCAAATCATTATTGGCATTTGTATATAAATTTTTTAAATTTTCCATTAATGTTGTTCTTACATTTTTTAAGTTTTCAATATAGCTTGTAATTTGCTCTTGCTGGTCTGTTCTGGTAGAATCACCTTGATTTACTTTCGATAATTCATCAAATAAATATGTCTCGACAACTTGCAATTCTTTTAAATCATCTTGGATTTTTTTATGTTTTATATTTAAAGCGCCGTTATATTCTTCATTAGAATCACCCATTTATATATATATATTTTTAAAAAAATTAAAATCTTCGAATTTTATTAAGCGCTGCAAATCCTAAACCTAATGCCAAAATTAACCAAATATATATTCTTAAATCATATGCTTTTTTTTTTAATTGTCCATCACTAACCTTCATATCTAAAGTATATTTACTTCTTTTTGTAAATCGATCAATTTCGTTTTGTATAGATTTATATGTTTCCGCATCTTCTTGATGACCAGTTAATAATGTTACTTTATCATTTACCAAATTAATATTATAAGTTTTTAAAGATTTAACAATTTCTAATATTTCATCTGCCAAATCAAGTAATTCTTGATTTGTTGTTGATAAACCAGCATAATTATTGACTACACTTTGCTGGTCTTCATCAGTAGGTGCGCCAGTCGCACCTTCACATGCAGCAATGAAATCACCAGTTTGAGTACAATTTTGAATATATGCACCCAATGCGGTAACATGTTTGGGTCTACCAAATCTACCACCTCCGCACACATGACAACCTTTTAATATAGAAGTTCCTTTTGAATCAAGATTTACAGCACTACATGCGACTTCCGATTGTAATGCCGGGCAAGTATAATTATCAGTAGTATCGTTCTCTATAAATGTATTTTCTGCTTCTTTAATATATGGTCCTTTAAAAGAACAACCAGCTGAACAAGCATCTTGCTCACCTCTTTCAGTATTTGAGTCATGTTTGGTTTCACATTCGGTTTTGCATGTTTTCACCTTTGCTTTTAAGTCTTTAAATTTTTCAATAAATGCAGTATAATCAGTTTCATATTGTGTTAGTTTCGTATTATATATGCTTTTTTTTTCATTAAAGTCTGCTATTTTTCCTTCGATTAATGCAGCATCATCAGCCGTAAATCCAGATAAATCAGGATTAGTAATTCCTTCTTTAAAACCTTCAACTATATTTCTATTATAATGAATTAAATTATATTCTAAATTATTCAAAAACTTTCTTCTGTTTTTTAATAATGCATTTCCCTGTTTCAAACTATTTTCTATTTCAGGAGATTCATCAGGAAACATTTTTTTATTTTTAATATGTTTGTCATAATTGATAAAATAATTATATATCTTTTTCATATATAAATATTATTTATATTTTTATTTTTTCATAGTATACAACCCTAAAACCAGGACTGTTATTAAACTTACTCCCCAACCAATATATTGCATATTACTGGCATCTACTAAATATTTATTATCTCTAACATTTCCATTCAAGGAAAAAATTTCTTTTTTTAAATTTTTTATTATTTCTCTCTCTGTTGTTAAATCTTTTATTATTTCATCCAAACTTTTTGACTGTATTGTTATTTTCTCGTCATCTGCATTTGATTCAACTTGAACACCATTTATAAGTGCTTTCATATCACTTGCTATTTTTATCAATTCACTATTTAACTTGTGTAATTCTCCTTGTTTTGTCAATGTTTGTCTAACACATTCATCAGTTGGCGCCAGATTATCACCTGTTTTAATCATGTCAAAAAGGGTATCAGGGACCTCTTGTTCTATACCGTTCGGACATGAAGAATGTCTGGCGTCACCTTGTATAAATTTATATTTTGTTCCAAAGTCATCCAACCACGCTGTATCCCCTCTGACTGCAGCTTGTATAACTTTTCCTGTTTTATCAATATGTGCATCCCCACATTTTTCATAAAATGTTTGCGAACCAACACTTCTTTTCTTTAATGGGATGCCAACTTTTAATTTAAGTTTTTGATTTTCCGTTATATTTAATTCTGGTTTGTTACATACATGCAAGCCGTGTCCATGTGTTAATTCTCTCATTACACCTTTTCTAGAAATGTAATATTCTTTGCCCCCATAATTTGCTGTTTTCCCCAATAATGATGAAATATCTATATCACGATTTAATTTTTCTTTTATATATTCATCGTAAATAACACCATATTGACTTAATTTGCCTCTAAACTTGGATTCTAATTCTTGCATTTTTTGGTCATTAGCAGTAGTATTTCCCTCTATAAATCCTTCTTTATTATTAAATAATTCTAAAAATTTAAATTTATTAAATTTAAATTTTTCTCCCTGTATATTACAAAGGCTATTCATCTTTACATTAAATATAGAAAATTACTTTAATAATTTATAAATGAATAAACCTAAAATACCATATGATAAAAAATAGTAAATTAAAAATAAATTATCTTCTATATTTCTATCATATATGTCCAACTTATAAACACTCGAAGAATTTGATTTGCCTTTATTAATAATATATTCACCTATTTTTTTGTCTAAATCTAATTTTTTATCTGCAAAACTTGCATTTTTTCTATTTATTTTTTTTTGTTCGCTTAAATTGTCAGCCATAGTTTTTTGATATAAAACAGTCATTTCACTCCTTATCTTTGATATTGTTTCTTGTAAATTTGGGTCGGTTGATAAAAAACTAGTACTGGTTGGAGCTTCTGTTTTTTCTTGATAATATTTCTCTAAATATTTGATGTCTTTATCTATATTGCTTAATTTTTTAATTATTTCAGTATCCATTCGATTTTTAGCGTCATTTGCTGTTATTTCTCCTAATCCATAATCTTTTCTTTTTGCTGTTAATTCTTCTGATATTGATGACCATTCATCTCCCAATTCTGCGTGTTTCTCAATTAAATTATAATCATCTGTCCAAGTCCAGTTGACCATATATATATATATAATTAAGAACATAATCTATAATATTTTGATGTTATAGAAGTTTTACTTGACCTTGTGATTTCACATACTTCCCCCGGTTTTAATCCCAAAGCTTTTGCAACGGGGTCGAATCTTGAAATTTCAGGTAATTCGCTATCTTGCATAATTTTATATTTTTCATAAATTGTTTCTTTTTCTTTTTCATTTAAAATCTTATGTTCTGGAACCATACAATGGTCAAGAATATTAAATAAAAGCTCACTAATTTTTAATATATTTATATAATGATTATCTTTTATAAAAATGAATTCCATATATTCTTCTAAAGTTTTGTTGATATTTTGGTCTTTTACAATAATTAATAATTCATCATTTTTATCTAAAATTTCCTCTAAATTAAAAAGGTCATCAATATAATCATTTATATGCGAATCTCTTAATTTTGGGAAAGTAGAATTTCCATTTTTACTCGTTACATGATATTTTACATAAATTTTTTTATTTTCATTTTTTTCTGTTAATAACATATCTAATTGTTTATTTGCATACATTGCTTGAATTTCATTAATGCCAAAATTATTGTAATCTGAAATATCAAACCCCCGTTTTTCTAAAATATTTAAAAGATTTTTTCTAGATTTATATATTTTCGATACAGTAAAACTAGTTTGTTTTTGATTATTCATTTAATTAATTATATTATTATTTTTTAAATATTTTAATAATTCAATTTAAATATTTTTATTATTTTTGCCATTTTTTTTGCCATTTTTATTATTTTTATTATATTTTTTTTCCATTTTTGCCATTTTTCTTTTCATATCTTTTTATACATTAACTTCTGTTCTGACAGATTTTTATTTTGTTCATCTGTATATTCTTCCTTTGATTCATCCGGTATAGATAAAAAGTTTAATTCTTCATTTGTTTTGTCTTTACTAATAACCTTTCTTGTTTTTTCCTCTTTATCATCGTCCATAGTGGGTTCAAAATCATCAATCATCCCTTCCATCATTTCAGCTGTGTTATCTTCGTCATAGTCTTCCACGATTAGTTCTTCTACAGGTTCATCATATAAAGGCGGTCCATAATCGGGAGATATGATAATTGAACTTTCATCGCCGTCCTCATATATTGTATCAAGTTTCAATTCGGCTTTATCACCTATTTTTAGATTTCGCGGGTCATCTAATGAAGATATACCTGTTAATATGTCATCTTTTTCTTTCATAAGAACTTCACCAGTTTTTGGATTTCTTATTAAATATTCATTATCTCGTTTATTAAATCCCATTATTGTAAAATTATCTTTTGAAAATAGTTTACCCCTTTGTCGTAATTTAACAATTGAACCAACCTCCAAATTATCCGATAATTCATCCTGTAAATTGTTTTCTAAAATATCTTTTACACCAATTGTTTCCAAGTTATCATCATCTTCTTCCAGATTTTTTCGCTGTTTCTTTATCTCATCTTCATCAATTATACTATATTCCTCCTTAATACCAGAAGATTTATCATCCACAACTATTGTTCCATAATCTATACCTTTATCTTTCATTTTTAATGTATCAAAATCTTTAATCCTTTGTTTTGTTTCGGGTGACATTTTTTTATTATCGGGGAATTTCCAATAATCCAAACCATTTTCAGTTTTATATTTTACAGGTGCATTATTATTTTTTTTATAACCAAATGTTTTTCTAAAATCATTTCCTTCTTTTTTATTTTCTCGTGATATAAAACCATTATCGATTAACTTGTGTCCATAATATAAAGTTGTTAATTTATCGACACTATCTTCGGTTATTATTCTCATTTGCACATTCATTGTTTTTAATTCTTGCATTAATAATTTAAAAGCATAAGGCACTTTTACAATACTAAAATCCTTACCATATATTGATTTTTGAACAATATTTTTTTCATTATCTAAATTACCAACAAATTTCAATGGACCATCGGCGACCGGACTTAAAAAAAGGTTCTTACTCTCGTTATATATCGCAATCGTTCCTGTTTTATTACAAACAGCCATATAAAATTGGTCGCCTCTAACCATCATTGACTCCATTACGAAATTACTTAAACCATGTGCGATTAAACAGTCTCTATCCATTTCACCTATTCTTAATCCACCGTCATTTGCTCTACCACCCACTGTTTGCCTTGTTAATACAGACCTGGGTCCACGAGCTCTATAATTTATTTTATCTTTTGGCATATGTTTCAATCTTAAATAATAAGTTGGTCCAAGGTAAATATCGCATTCTAATTGCTCACCTGTCATACCATTATACATGATTTCATTACCACTACTGTGATATCCATTTGCTGTTAATATGTCACCTAAAATTTTATCTTTTGGACCTTTGTTTGTAAATGCTGTACAATCTCCAAATGCTCCCAAAATGGCACCTGTTTTACTAAATAATGTTTCAACGAGGTGTCCTATTGTCATTCTGCTTGGCATTGCATGTGGATTTACAATAATATCGGGTTTAATTCCATCGGCTGTTGTTGGCATATCTTCTTCTTTTAAAATCATACCAATTGTTCCTTTTTGTCCTGCTCTTGAACAAAATTTATCACCTATTTTTGGTATCCTGGAAGCTCTAATTCTAACTTTGGCAATTCGTTGTCCTTCATCACCTTCTGTTAAAAATGCTTTATCAACAATACCCGTTTGTGCTTTTTTACATTTTATAGAAGCATCAATAAAGAAGTTAGGGTCATCTATGTTATTCATGGCTTTTCCAATAATAATAGTTTTATCTTTTAAAACAGTATTTTCTTTTATAATTCCGGTTTCTTTATCTAATTTACTATAATCATAACCTTCTTTAATATTCATAACGTTATTATCCTCAATATTCATAAAAATTTTATCAACATTGTTATTTCCTATTTTACTAGTTTCTTCATAATCTTCATACATATTATAATAAGTTGTTCCAAACAGACCACGTTTTAAAGAACCCTCGTTAATAATGACAGCATCTTCCACATTGTAGCCTGAATAGCACATAACAGCTACAATTGCATTTTCACCATTGGGGTGTTCCTCGTTCGTGAAATAATTTAAATATCTACTTTTTGTTAATGGTAACTGTCCAGAATTTAATACAAAGGCACTTTTATCTATTCTATTTTGATAATTTGAACTGTATAGTGATACTCCTTGTTTTGCTTGACCACATGAAAAAGCGTTTCTTGGATAAGGATTATTTTCTGGAAAAATAATTTGATTTGCCATAAAACCAAGAATTAAAGAAGGATGTATCTCACAGTGTGTTTCATTTTTTATGTTTTCAGTAGTAGATTTCATTAATATCATACTTTCGCCCTCGGAAGAATCAATATATTCAATGAAACCTTGTGTTTCTCTTAATTCATCATTTTTATTAAAAATGTTATCAAAAATATCATATTTATTTAAAGAATTATATTTCTCATTAAAACCACAAACAGCTTCTTTCCATAATAAACTTTTATTATTTATTTTTTTTATTATATCTTTTTCTAAAAAACTGAATTTGCCATTTTCAATAAACATTAAAGGTCTGCAAAGCCTACCAGCGTCGACCCATACTTGTATTTCATTTCTTTTTATATCAAATAAAATACTCGTATATAAGTATATTAAATTATTCCTTCTATGCAACTTCATTGTTTCCACTATGATTAATGGTTCATTAGTGCAACCAATCCAGCCGCCATTTAAAAAAATTTTTGTATAATTACTCATCATTTCAAAAGAACATTCTTCGAGTAAATTTATATTTAATTTTCTTAAATATTTAATATATGGTTTTGAACTAACGCCGTTTGTTATATGCACGGAACTTGCCATATGTTTATGTAATCCACAATTACCACCATCGGGTGAATGAATCGGACATAACAATCCATATTGTGTTCCATTTATTAATCTTGGTTCAATCATCTTTGTTGCATCTCCAATATTTAAGTTGGTTTTTCTTAATTGACACATAAAAGAGAAAAAAGAAAGTCTATTTAAAGATTGAACAATACCCGGTCTTTTTGTATGTGTTTCGCCACCCCAGTTACCTTTAAAAGCTTTTTTAAAGCCTTCATCGACAATTCTATCTGAAAAAATAGTATTTTGGTTATTTAAAAATAATGACATAAAGTCTTCGTTTTGATATGAAATACCGGTTGCTTTGAAGGTATATATTTCATCAACTTTTAATATAATATTATTTAATTGTTTTGCATAAAATTCTCGAAATAGTTGATTTAATAAAATACCAGTATGTTCTATTCTTTTTGCACTATATTTATCTCTATTTGTGGGTGGTTCCGCTTTGATATAAACAAAAAGTAATCGCCTAACAATATATCCCAAATACAATGCTTTATGTTTTAAATTTAATTCACCTATATGTGGTAAAAATAAATTCATAAAAATATCCAAAACATGATTTACCGTGTTTCCTTTAGTTAATTCTTTCATATATTTTAAGGCTGCTTGTTGGGTAAAAATATTACCTGCATCGTGAACAGATGGTATAAATAATTCAATTAATTCTTCGTTTTTTTTTAAATCTAATAAACAATGCTGTATAATTTCTTTATCTGAAATAACTCCCAAAGCTCTCATCAAAATAAATAAAGGAACTGGTTTTCTCACATTAGGAACAATAACAACAATATTACCATAATCTTTTGATGCCTGTGGTGCCAGAATTCTTACAGATAATGTTCTTATTTTTTTAGAAGCATCTTCGGATGCAGACCTAATTTCCGCAGAATGGCTATATAATTCATTAACATTGTCTTTTATATATAAAATATTATTGGCCCGTTCTTCTTGTGAAACAATTGCTTTTTCTTTACCATCAACAATAAAATAACCTCCTTTGTCATTTCTACATTCACCGAAATTAAAACATGCTTCTTTATTTAAACCATTTAATAAGCATAAATATGATTTTACCATTATTGGAAATCTTCCTAAAAGAATTTTTTCTATCACAATTGTTTGCTTAAAAGCGTCGAATTTGTCTTTCCCACTCTTTCCTTCATTATTTTCTTTCAATATTGTAAATTCAATTTCTAAATCGTAATGAATGGAAAAAAAATAAGACATATTTCGCAGTCTAGCTTCATTTGGAAACATCATATGCGTTCTTTCTATTCCATCAACATTATCGTAAATTAAAGGTTTTCCGTAATATATTCTTTCACCGCTTTTTCCACCAATATATAAATCAGCGGTATATTTATATAAATTAGTTTCATCATCCATTTCGGTCATATATTTTTTTGGGTTGTTATCTTTTATTATAGTATGTAAGTCTTTATCAAAGAATTTATTATAAGAATCTAAATGATGTTTAACAGTTATATCTGGATTATCTCTAAAAAATATATCTAGTAATTTAAATGTATTTTCAAAATTCATTTATATATTAATAATTGTATTTTTTTTTAAAATATTATAAACATAATATTATTTATGATATTTTAAAATATTATTTATGATATTTTAAAATATTATTTATGATATTATGTTTATAATATTTTAAAAATATAAAATTATAATTGTTTATTTTTTTTCATCAATACTATTAGAATTAATCCTATTAAAATAAACATAGCCAATATTGGTAATAAAACCAATATCCATGAAATGGTTGAATATCCCTTTGAACATAATTTTTGGAGAATAAATAACCAAAACGCAATATACATAAGCTTAAATAAAAAATAAAATCTATTATTGCAATCACTTTTAGTTTCAAAAATACCAACGCAGTATTTTTTTGGGTTGCTATAATTTTGATAAAATAATGCTATTAAACTTAATAAAGAAATAATTAAATATAACTTTGCTGGGCTACATAAATTAAAAAAATCGAACGGCAATAGACTTTTTGATTTCATATATATATAATTTTTATATTATTTTTATAAAAATATTATTTTTATAAAAATATTATTTTAATTATGTTTCATCATATCGCTAGCAACGGTGACATCGCTATCTTGAACATGATGGTCTCCATATACCGTTCTCATCGTGTTTTTTATGCCATTTCCAATGCTATTTATAACATCAATTCCTTTTCCTAAACCAGCATTAATTGCAAATCCACCACCTGTAAACCCAGAAACTTTGTTTTGTGTGCTTTGGGCTCTTGTTATATCTCTTGTCATAAGATTTAATTTGTTACCACCGTATATCTCTCCCATATTTGTAGCTTCATTGCAGTTATATCCACCTTTTTGTTTTGAACAACCACTTTGTTTGTATCTTCTAATATTTTTGTATGCTTTTTTATATTTTCTTTTCTTTCTGCTCTTGCCCCTGCTGCTCTTCCTGCTGCTCTTGCTCCTGCTGCTCTTGCTCCTGCTGCTCTTGCTTTTAACGCAGCATTTATAACTTTTCTTTATACATCTTTTACAATGTTTTTTCCCTTTAACTGTTTTTTTACATTTTACGCATTTACATAAGCATTTTCTTTTTTTTAATTTTTTTTTTGTTTTTGCCATATATATATATTAAAAT
>Ga0209196_1002840_pt1 | contig 10897 bp, 9 predicted proteins | sample COGITO_mtgs_1105_5_FD_184801 | JGI IMG/M metagenome (GOLD analysis project Ga0209196, IMG submission 184801) | Pelagic marine microbial communities from North Sea - COGITO_mtgs_110509 (SPAdes) (version 2) | ecosystem: Environmental > Aquatic > Marine > Epipelagic ... | reverse complement strand
GGAAAAACCATGTTGGCAAAACGGTTGCCATCCATCCTCCCTCCCATGTCCCTTAATGAAGCCTTAGAAACCACAAAAATCCATTCCGTAATTGGTAACACCAAAAATGAAGGACTTCTTTATCAACGGCCTTTTCGAAGTCCTCACCATACCATTTCCAATGTAATAGTATATAATGTAGTTTTATAAATTAATATATATCTGTTTCTATCTATCTATCTATCTATCTATGGTTGAACCCTCGCTATAATAAAAACACCTAACCATCAATAAGTTAAGTGCTTTTACTACTGTATTTTTTACATTTTTTTTGATGCTTTACTGACTTTATATGTACAAAAACGAGAGAATAGACACTAATCAAATGCCCGCAGAGTTTCAGATTGAGATTATTAAGTAAAAGAAAACCCCTACATTTCTGTAAGAGTTCTTTAAAAATTATTTTAAAATGAGTGTTAATCTATTTTTTTTTTCCGTCTTTGTCATACCATTCTGTTAAACCATCTTCTTTTCCGTCTTTATAGTTCGATTTCATTTCAAGCTTACCGTTTTCGTAATAGCTTTCAAATAAACCATCATACTTACCGTCTTTAAAATTCGATTTATATTTTAACTGACCGTCTTTGTAATACCATTCTGTTAAACCATCTTCTTTTCCGTCTTTATAGTTCGATTTCATTTCAAGCTTACCGTTTTCGTAATACCATTCAATTAAACCATCTTCTTTTCCGTCTTTATAGTTTGATTTATAATTTAACTGACCGTTTTTGTAATTTCCAAAGATTTCACCAGTAAATGGTTCACCCTTGTAATAAGTTATTCCTTTTCTTCTCTCGATATATTCCTTCTCTATGTCACCGTCAATACTTTTAGTACAACTTGTAAATAAGATTAGACAAACTAATACTGTAATACTTCTTTTTAATGTTTTCATAATGTATGTTTTGAACAAATATAAACAAAAAGATAAAGCGTTGTGGTACAACTTTGATACATAGAAACCCCTACTAAATAGTAAGGGTTGTTGTTTAATATTTTATGTGAAGATTTGTGGTAAATTCTTATATTTATTTAACAAATCTAAATAAGTTTTATATTTAGGACAACTTTTCATTTTTTCAAAGTCAAATTCCCTGAGGCCTCTTACTTGGGTTCCAATTTTAGTTCCAAGTTTATCTAAGAAATTACGGTCACTAGCTTGTTTTCCAAAGTTATTAGTCGTTTTACCCGATTTACTATATACCTCAGCTAAAACGACCATTTCAGATAATAATACAGAAGCCGCATCAACATATTTACATTCTGTTTTAATTTCACTTACATTAATGTTACGTGATTTGTATGAAAAAGTGATATTTAAACCGTCTCTATAGTATTCTTTTGATTTTAACTGACCGTTCTCATAATAACTTTCAAATAAACCATCACTATTTCCATCTTTATAGTTATATTTTTCTGCTAACTGACCGTTCTCATAATAACTTTCATATAAACCATTCCTCTTGCCATCTTTATAGTTTGTTTTTAAAAATAACTGACCGTTATTGTGATTACTAATAAACACACCATTTCTCAAAAGTATGACGCCACTTGCTAATGGTGCTAACTCCTCTAATCCCCAAACAAGTTTCGCTTGGTTAATCTGTTCTACCAATTCACTAGTAATTTCAACTGGCTTGTAACTTCCTTTTTCTGCTAACTGACCGTTTTCATAATAACCTTCATACAAACCATCGCTATTTCCATATTTGTAGTTCTCTTTTAACTGCCCGTTTTCATAATAACTTTTATATTCCCCTTCGCTAAGTTTACCATTTAACTGACCGTTCTCATAATAACTTTCAAATTCACCATTTCTCACTCCGTCTTTATAATTTTCTTTTGATTTTAACTGACCGCTTTCAAAATAACCTTCATACGAACCATCCCTATCTCCAAATTTATAGTTCTCTTTTTCTGCTAACTGACCGTTCTCATAATAACTTTCAAATACACCATTTCTCACTCCATCTTTATAGTTTTCTTTTAATTGTAACTGACCGTTTTTGTAATTTTCAAACATTTCCCCAGTAAATGGTTCATCCTTGTAATAAATTATTCCTTTTCTTTCCTCGATATATTCCTTTTCTTTTTTACCGTCAATACTTTTAGTACAACTTGTAAATAAGATTAGACAAACTAATACTGTAATACTTCTTTTTAATATTTTCATATTGATAAATGTTTCTCAAATATACTTAATTCCTAATAACTGAACTTATCGGTAAAGGAAGATTAACTGTAGTTACTTTGAAAAAGAAAAACCCCTACATTTCTGCAAGGGTTCTTTAAAGATATTTTAAAATGAGGTTAATCTATTCTTTGACCATCTTTAAAGTTTGCTTTCCTTGTTAACTGCCCGCTTTCAGAATACATTTCGAAAAGACCATCTCGGTTACCATCTTTAAAGTTTACTTTATATTCTAACTGACCGTTTTTGTAAAACGTTTCATATAAACCATCTAGTCTATCATCTTTGTAGTTTTCTTTTTTGTTTAACTGACCGTTTTCGTAATACCGTTCTGATAGACCATTCCTCTTATTATCTTTATAGTTGAGTTTATATTTTAACTGACCGTTTTTTTCGTAATATCCTTTAGAATTAAACATATACCCATCCTTGTACAAAGAGACACTCCTTAAATTTTCAGCAGACCAATACCATTTATCAACAGTTATTAATCCATTTTTATATATAGTTACAGAAAATGGAAAATCTTCTTTAAATAAAACTCTATAATATTTTTCTACTCCATCTTTAATTCCGTTTTTGTATGTACTATAATATTCTAATTTTCCATCTTTTGAATACTTTTCAATTACACCGTCTTGTTTCCCGTCTTTGTAGTTTCCTTTGTAAATTAAAAAACCCTGTCTATTACCCTCTTTCCATAAACCATCTTTAATTCCGTCTTTAAAACCACCACTAGATTTAAATTTTCTATTATCCCAAGTCTCTTTCCATAAACCGTCTTTTTTTCCGTCTTTGTAGTTTCCTTCTGAAAGAAATTTATTATAAATGTTATTGCTTTCCCACCTTTTCGATAAACCATTTCTCTTTCCATTCTTGTAGTTTTCTATATAGACAAGGTTACCACCTTCAAAATATCTCTCATATAACCCGTCTTGTTTTTTATCATCTTTAAAGTTTCCTTTTTCTTTTAACTGTCCGTTTTTATAATAACTTTCATATAAACCATCTCGTCTATCATCTTTGTAGTTTCCTTTTTCGTTTAACTGACCGTTTTCGTAATACCGTTCTAATAGACCATCTTTCTTACCGTCTGTGTAGTTTATTTTAGCTTTTAACTGACCGTTATCATAATTTCTAAAGATTTCACCAGTAAATGGTTCACCCTTGTAATAAGTTATTCCTTTTTTTTCCTCGATATATTCATTCTCTTTTTTACCGTCAATACTTTTAGTACAACTTGTAAATAAGATTAGACAAACTAATACTGTAATACTTCTTTTTAATATTTTCATAATGTGATGTGTTATTTTCTATTGATTAAGCGTTTAAACCGCTATTTTTTATATACGTTGTTGGCGGTATGTGCTTTATTTAACTTTTATCAATACTACATAATCAGATAGTATTTTAATTTTTTCTGTTAAGGTTTTATTTGCTATAGTTCTATCATTGGGTAGTGAAATTTTATAATCTAAAACATCAATTAAGTTCTTTAAATAATTAGATTTAATAGAATAGGAAACATTATCGGCTACATCAGGTCGAAGAATTGCTGAATTAATAGCAATTAAATTACCATCATAATCAAAAAGTGGACCACCACTATTACCAGGCTGGATTGGTGTTGTTGTTTGATAGGTAGTAATATCTCCTTGATAGCCAGTTTTTGAACTAATTTTACCGTCAGTAAATTTAATTTCTGAACCCATTACTGTTAAGGCCATTGGATATCCAAGAGCAAAAACGTTTGAACCAACATCAGATATATTTGTCTTAAAGTTATATGGTAATTTTGTAAACGAAACAAAACTATCATCTAAAATTTTTATTATAGCCAAGTCATTTTGTTTATCTGTTTGAATAACTTTTGCTCTAAAATTCTTTTTCACACCATTATTAACGAACTCAACCTCTATTTCATTAGCATTTTCTACTACGTGATAATTGGTAGCCAAATAACCATTTCTGTCTATAAAAAAACCTGTTCCATTTCCTTTCCAAGAATTTTCTTTTGAAGATTTATTGGGTGTTCTATTTGTTAACTCTTCGTTTGTAACAAACTCTCTTAAAGTTATATTTTCTAGAATATAATCACCTTTACCACCTACGAGCATACCAAAATTATTACCTCTTAAATTTGATGATTTTTCACGTTTAACAATTTGACCATTAATTGAAAAAATGAATATATCATCAATTTTTATAACCTTTAATAGATTTCTCGCATTTCCGGTGTTGATATTATCAGAAGAAGTCCATTTTGCAATATCTAATCTAATTCCTTCAAATTTACTACTAATCATATACGAACCATTTCCCGATATTAAAAATTGATAGTAGTTATCCCAATCTTTAAATCCAAAAAGTAAACCATAACCATTATTATCTTGTCCATTTCTCTTTTGGACAATTGATTCTATAGAATAATCAGAATCTTGGTTTAATGGTATGTAATTGAATCTCGAAGTTGTATTGTCTGATGTTACTGAAAGTTCTAATTGATTATCAACATTAATTTTTGATTTACTGTTTTCATAATTAGCTTCCCATTCTGATTTATTTCGATTAAAATTCTCTTTATAAACAATTGCTCCAACGCCATTTTCATCATATTCAATATATTTGTTTTCTAGAAGTACACCATCTTCGTAAAATGCTAATATTTTTATTTTTCCTGTTTGATACCATTGTTTATATTCACCGTTTAAAGTTCCATTATTATAATTTGCTTCTTGTGCAATTTGACCATTTTCATAAAAGAATGTGTTCTGACCATTAATTTTATTATTGTAATAATATCTTTTTTGTTCTATTTTTCCGTTTTTATAATACCAAGTAGCTTCTCCCTCGTGAAAATTTTTACCCTCATCGTCATAGTCTAAATATACTGCAGTAGATTCAGATTGAAGTTGCCCACTCATATAATAATCTTTAACAATACCATCTGGCTTATTAGCAGATTTGTATGTTACTAATCTGTAAAAAGAAGCATATTTTTGTTTGCACCTTTCCCAATTTTCATCAAAATATTCCGTAACTCTAACTCCAATTTCTGGTTTGTAATTAGCTTTTGTTTCATCTATTTTTTTAACAGAATAACCTTTCTGAATATATGTAATATTACCATCATAGTTAGTATATTTTCCTGTATAGAATTTATCAGAAACTGTAAACCCTTCAAATTTAGAACCATTAGCGTAATAGGAAGTTCCTTCTCCGTGACATCTATAATTAACTATTTCTCCAACATACTTTTGTCCGCCTTCAAGTGTATAAGTACCAATACCAATGGCTTGTCCATCTTGAAATGTGCATTCAAGAACAGATTTCATTCCAATATGAGTAAACTTACCTTTTCCTTCTCTTATGCCATTTTTATATTCTCCTTCGTATATTGATTCCAATTCCCCATTGCTGTATTTTTTTAAAATACCGTAACCGTGAGCCTTACCATTAACACATTCTCCTTCCCAAGTTTCAGTAACACCTTCGCTATAATAGGGGTCAAGAACTCCACAACCGTCTCCATTGACTTTTACCCATTTATCTTTTAATGTTTGTCCATTTACGTTTATTACAAACAAAAATGAAATCAGTAAAATGGTTAGTTTTTTCATATTTAAAATTTTATGTTTTTTGTTTTTCCGCATTACCGCCAACTACTTTTAACAGTAATTTTCGCATAACATTTATGAATAAGTAAATATAATTAATTTCTAATAACTGAAGATATCGGTAAAGGAAGATTAACTGTAGTTACTTTGAAAAAGAAAAACCCCTACATTTCTGTAAGGGTATTTAATAATCATACTAACTATATATTTTAAGAATCTAGTTGTTTATATACCAACTACAGATGCCATATCTGGACAATCTTCTCTAAATTTTATAGCCATTTTTTTTCTATCTTCTTCAGATAGTCCTTCTAAAGAAGCTTTATCTACTACATTCTTCATACAAGAAAGTGCTTTCCCTGATTCAACTGGGAATTTGTCAAAATCTGCTTTAGTTTTAACACCTAGTGAATCTACTTTAGTAAAACATCCACATAATTCTTCACCTAATGTTTCAGATATTGGAGGGGAACAATAAGTAAGTGAGATTGTAACTGATAAAACTAATAATAATTTTAATGATTTCATAAAATGTAATTTAAGGATTAATTTATAATTTTCGGTTTAATTTTCTTTGTAATGATGCTTTTTTGTAACTACTAATTTGGTTAACAATCTTTTGAGCTTCTGAATATTTTTTATCCTTGTAGAGTGCATTAAATTGTTTTACTAAAATATCGTCAATCTCAGAATTCCTTGCATATTCCCCATCTATTTCATTGGCCATTTTTTTAGCTTCTTCATATTTTTCACTCTTCACTAAAATTTTTATCTGAAGTTTTAAGATATCATCAATCGTAGAATTCCTTGCATATTCACCATCTATTTCATTGGCCATTTTTTTAGCTTCTTCATATTTTTCACTCTTCATTAAAATTTTTATCTGAAGTTTTAAGATATCATCAATCGTAGAATTCCTTGCATATTCGCCATCTATTTCATTGGCCATTTTTTTAGCTTCTTCATATTTTTTGGTGTCTGTTAAATTTTTTATCTCAAGTTTTAATATTTTGTCAATCCGAGAATTCCTTGCATATTCTCCTGATATTTGCTTAGCAATTAATTTCGCTTCACTAAATTTTCCTTCTGCAGCTAATTTTTCGCTTTCTAATTTTAAGATTGCATCACTAACACTTTCTTGAGCATTTTTTCCCTTTATACTTTTAGATACTTCTTTAGCTAATTCGAAATTGTTTGCATCAGCTAATAATTCAATTTCAGCAGCTAAAAATTTATTAAATTTGTCATCTTTGTCATCTTTATCTAAAACTTTAGAAACTTTCTCTTCGACTTTAGCTACTAATTTTTCTGCTTCTGTTGAACATCCAATGATAGTCATCGTTAGAAGCATAACTAATAAAATTCTGTAATTTTTCATATTATGTTGGGGGTTAGTTTATATTTTGATAAATGAACAACTATTATCTCTAAGCTTTAGCCCATATACAGCCCGTACATAAAACAATAAACATCATACCTGCATCTCAACTATTTTCATTCTACGTCAAATACTTACATAATAATTGTAACAGTATTTTATTATCATTAATTTTATGAAATCTAAAAAAATAAATTTATAATGGAGGATTTAACCTACTTGCAGAAAAGGATCTTAGAAAAACTTCTACCTGAACTCGGAAAGACTGAGCCATACGAAGAGCTATTGCGTCTCAGTTTATTATACAGACAAATCAAAGATATTAAAAAAGATAATTTTCTATTTGAAAAATATAAAGCTATCATTAACAACTCACTATATTTTCATCTAAAATCAAAAGAAGAGTTTTATGATTTAGATAGATTTAAAGACATTTACAAAATACTTGTAGAGGAATTTATTGAAGATAATATAGATGCTGATGAGAATGATTTTATAGATAGTTATATTAACTCCCAACAAGAAATAATAAATAAAACAATCGAATACTTTATTCCTGTAAATAGTTATCAATCATTGGAATTAATCCAATTTTTAAAAAAAGATTTTTTTGATGAGTTTATTCGAAGTTCTAAAAAGAAAATAGAGTTTATAGAAAACAGGTTATATGTACTTAATACCTCTATAAGTGAAGTGAACGAAGTTAATCCTTATCCACTTATTTTTATTTCTGCAGATATTTATTTGAAATTCATTGAATATGCATCAAACAATATAATAGACTATTATTTAGACTATTCATATTTGAAAAAAAGATTAGAACACGAAAATTTAATTCATTCCATAAAGGATAATGAATTTATGCGAATTTTATATGAGGAAATGGAACTAATAAGTAAAAAGGATTATGAAGAATACTCTTTAAAAAACAAACTAAGTTCCCTTAATAAATCATCCTCTACAAACAGAGAAAACAACTTTAATAACATATTTGATTAATGCCTATTCCCCAAATGGGCATTTTTAGCCCATAATAGGCAATCCTTTTTTTAAATATTTGTAGCTCACAACTAAATTAAGAGCAGTCAAATATGAGTAAGGAAAGTTTTAAAAATCTAATTGAGTTAGAATTAAACAAATCAACAAACGAATTATCTAAAAAGTTAGAGTCTTGCAGGATAGACATCTTAGAAATTATTCCACCTCCAGAAATTGCGTGGGAAATTAGGGATGATAACTCAGGGGAGTTTAACATTCTCGGAACTCACGGAAACTTTAGTTTAGTAAAAGGAAAAGCCAAGAGTAAAAAGTCATTCTTTATCAATATGGCTATTTCTGCTGCAGTTAGCAAAGGACTAATTCAAAATAAGCTCAGAAGCCCTCTCAAAGATGATTTTAATCAAGTTCTTTACTTCGATACAGAACAGTCCGAATGGCACGTTCAGAAGGCGGTAAAGCGAGTGTGCAAACAATTAAACGTCAGTAACCCTTCAAATCTAAGTACATATAATTTAAGAAAGTTAAGTCCACCAGAGCGACTAAAACTTATTGAATATGCTATTGAAAATACTCCCAGCTTAGGGTTTGTAGTAATTGATGGTATACGAGATTTAGTCACATCTATTAATGACGAGGCAGAAGCCTCAAATATCGCCTCAAAACTACTTAAATGGACAGAGGAGTACAACATACACATTGTGGTTGTTCTTCATGAAAACCCAGGTAGCGATAAGGCAAGAGGCCATATAGGAACAGAGCTAATGAATAAAGCCGAAACAGTTATTGCTCTTCAAGTAGATAAATATGATGAGAGTACCTCTACTGTGAGTGCTGGCTTCTGTAGGAACAAATCATTTAAGCCATTTGCTTTTACTATTACAGATGAGGATCTTCCAAAGATACTGGAGGATTACGACATTGAAATGAAGGCTAATAAGAAAGGCTTTGATGTATTAACTCTTAGTCAAATCGATAAATTTATATTGTTGCAAAAAGTGTTTGAAAATGGAGAAGGATTTCAACACAGCGAGTTAGTAACTCAAATTAAAATAGTTCTTGACAACAAGTACAAAGGCACTAAAGGGAAAGGACAAAGTAAAATAAAACAACTAATAACTGAATCAAAAAATAATGGATGGTTAATACAAGATGGTTCTAGACAACCTTATACATTAGGAAAACTATCCGTTTAGTTATTCATAGGTTTAGTGCCTATATATAGGCACTTAAACCGATAAACCGATGAACGCTTAAACTTATGACAAAATATAAATATCATTTAGACAAAACAAGTAAGAAATTTAACTGCCCACAATGTGGTAAAAAGCGCTTTGTTAAATATATTGAAATAGAAACAGGTCACTACGCTGATAGTCAATATGGACGATGTGATAGAGAAACAAGTTGCGGATACATTATGTACCCTAATAATAACTCAATACTGAACTATGAATATATAGCACCACCACCTGAAAAACCATCTTATATAGAAAAGGAAATCCTGCAGAAAACCTTAACAAAATATGAAATAAATCCTCTCATATCCTATCTATATAATAATTATGACAAGGATGAGGTTAATGTCACTATTGATAAATATCAAGTAGGAACATCTAATCAGTTTAATAATTCTACTGTGTTTTGGCAAATGGATAATACAGGAAACATTCGCTCAGGAAAGATAATGTCTTATGAAACCGCAACAGGAAAAAGACAGAAAAATAAAGATGGAAAATCTCTTATAAATTGGGTGCATTCAGTATTAAAAAAACCTAACTATATTCTTAAACAATGTCTATTTGGTCTTCATTTATTGAATGATAATGTAAAACAGGTTGCAATTGTTGAAAGTGAAAAGACAGCAATTATAATGAGTATAGAATTCCCTCAGCACATTTGGATGTCTACAGGCTCGCTACAAGGTTTTAAATATGAGTATTTAGAACCTATAAAAGATATTGAAATTATTGCTTTTCCTGATAAAGGGGGATATGCTCAATGGCAGAAAATAGCTAAAACACTAAATGAGAAAGGTTTTAATATAGAGATATCAAAATTACTTGAGAAAGAAGAATATAAAGATGGATGGGATTTAGTAGATGTTCTCGTCTATGAGAGTGAAAAATAATACAAGCACAGAGGTAAAAGGTAGCCCCTGCACGAAGTTTATATAACCCCTAACAAAAATACTACTTACATATTACATAACCACCTCATATACATGTTTTTAACCCTTGTTTTATGGGGATGATGGTAACCAACAATTATTTTACATACTTGAGTTTTGGGTAATACCCTATTCTATGAAGATAACCCCCAAAAGAAAAGTGATATTATTTAGATAGGGGGGGGTGTTATTACTATGGATTGGTAGGTCTAGTTTTTTTGGCTTTTACTGTCATATAACTGCCAAAAAGAGGCTATTTTAGCCCTTTTTTAGTATATTTGAGATGAATAACTACTAAACAAAAAACCCCTCAATTAAGAAGGGTTTTCGAAACTGGTGAAGAGTGCTATTTAAGAAGAAACCCACCTATTGGTGGGCTTTAATTAAACTTATGTAGTGTAGCGGTGACACTTGTGGAGAAGATGGGATTCGAACCCACGACCTCTTGACTGCCAGTCAAGCGCTCTAGCCAACTGAGCTACATCCCCTATTATTTTGGCTAAAAT
>Ga0209196_1002836_pt1 | contig 10908 bp, 8 predicted proteins | sample COGITO_mtgs_1105_5_FD_184801 | JGI IMG/M metagenome (GOLD analysis project Ga0209196, IMG submission 184801) | Pelagic marine microbial communities from North Sea - COGITO_mtgs_110509 (SPAdes) (version 2) | ecosystem: Environmental > Aquatic > Marine > Epipelagic ... | reverse complement strand
ATGTTATGGCTGATCCACCAAGAAAACCTGAGAGTAATTACGGCAGTCGGCCTATTTAATAAGTAAAGAGGCCACCGCTCACGCACCAAAGTGTAATGTTAAGGCTGAGCGCACCAATACAGTATGAGCAGAGGTTTTTATTGGCTGTATTGAATGCCGCTTAGTGCTTTGGGTAATGCAGTAATGGTGTCGATCGTCGCATGCGGAGTGATGGTAGGTGCTACTGTTGACGCTTCTTCGTCGCCATACTTAAGATAATCTTGCATTTCGTCAGGCTTCGCCCGCAGCCATACGGTATAAAATCCGGCTTGCATTGCCCCTCCAACGTCGGTGTGGAGGTCATCTCCTACATGTACTACTTCGTTTGGCTGCACCATTGATCCGTTAAAAAGACTTGCCTGCTCTAACGCAGCGTTAAATATTTTTTGATCTGGTTTACTAGCATTGACTGATTCGGCTGAAATTGAAAAATCAAAATGTCGCCCAATAGGTATCTTCTTTAGGTTGGCATTGCCATTTGTCAGAGCTCCGAGCATATAATTTTTTGCAAGCTCTTCTAGCATTGCTTCAACCCCAGCAAAACAGTTGACTTGTTGTCGAAGCTCAATAAAGGTCTCGAACGCCTGTGAGGCCAACTTGCTTGCTTCGCTGGGTGTGTAGCCACTGGCTAAAGCTAGCTCGCGATAACCGTTGCGTCGCATATCGCTGATGCGATGGCGTAAGGATGAATCTTTTCGCATGAGCGCCAATTTAAAGGCAAGCATATCACTCTGGCTAAATTGATCCGTTATTTGTGGCGCATTTTCTGTGAGCCAGCGATACGTCTTTGTTTCGGCACGCTCAATAACTGGGCGAATCGGCCATAGCGTATCATCTAGGTCAAAGGTGATTATTTTGATAGGTTCCAGGATCTGATTTTTTGGCATGGCATGCTTATGGTTGTAGTGATTAATTTATGTTGTGTTGGGCTCAGTCGGCGCTGGCTTTACTAGTCGTTGAGGCGATGTTTGAGCTTTAGACGGCTTGGATTTTCGCAGTGCCTTAGGATGGGCTTGATCATAAACTTCTGCGAGTTGTTGAAAATCAAGATGGGTATATATTTGTGTCGTTGAAAGGTTGGCGTGCCCTAGTAGCTCCTGCACGGCACGCAAGTCACCGCTTGATTCCAGCATGTGGCTAGCAAACGAGTGGCGCAACATATGTGGATGCAAATTTTGAGCATGGTCGAGTGTTTGCGCCGCCTTTTTTAAGCGCAGTTGCACTGACCGATGACTAAGCCGTTTACCGTGTTGACCAATAAATAATGCGTGATTGTTTTGTTGTGCAATAGTATTGCGAGCCGGTAGCCAACGGATAACAGCCTGCAGTGCCTTTGAGCCTAGAGGGAGTACCCGCTGCTTGCTCCCTTTCCCTGTCACTTTTACCTGCTTGCTCTGCAAATCTATACTGCCAATATCTAGCGAGGCTACTTCGGCGAGACGTAGGCCTGCGGAATAAAACACTTCCAATATTGCGTTGTCACGTAGCGCTAAAAAATCGTTACCTGATGTCTGGTCTAAAAGTTGGCTGATCTGATCAACGTCGAGCACTACCGGCAATTTTTTTGCAGTCTTTGGCGCCTTTATGCTCTGTGTTGGATCGACTTTTTCTAAGCTGCTGGCACAGAATTCTAGGTAGTATTGAAAAAAAGAGCGAATGCTGGATAGCTTGCGATGTACCGACGCCGTTGCCATATCCTTCATGCGCAGGGTGTTGATAAACCCGCGTACCAGCACGGCATCAATGTCTGCTACAGCAATGGGTTTAGTCGAGTCATCTAAAGCGTTTGGATGATTGATTTTTCCCTGTTGGCAAAACGAAAAAAACTGTTGTAAGTCACGTCGATAGGCTGCTTGAGTATGTGGAGACAGGCGCCGAACCACTTTGAGGTGGTCAATGAACTGGTTAATCGCAGTGTCAAAGGCAAGTTGTGGCATACTAATTGACGCGCCTAGTTAATGATTGGGTTGCCGAGGATCAGCTACGCCGAACTACTTTTTTATCTACTGGCCAGTCTCTGGATTAGCGTTTTTTTTGATTAATTGATCGATTTTGATTTGTAAAAATTGTGCAATATAGTCGATAAAGAGCGTGCCTGTATGCTGGTTGTAATGATCGGTATTTTTGTGAGCTACAGCGAGTATTAGTGTACTTGGCGTATCGGTATTGATTTCACATGTGGCCACTGCGGCGGAGCCGACTTCGTTTGATGAAGAAAAAAGAAACTCAGATTCGGTGTCACGCAAAACACCACATAGCGTGGCGTCGGCACAGAGCACACTGGCGATTTTTTCTTGGGCATGAGCTTCGCTGCGTATAAATGGTTGTGAGATTTCACCCGCTAGTGTTTCTAACGCCGGAGCAATAATCAGAATGCTTGTCCTTTCGACGGAAAAATAGTCGCTGAAATGCGTATGCGTTATTTCGAACAATTCATCGATAGTAGAAGCTTTTAATAGGTCAACCACGAGAGCCTGAGTCTTATTAAATAAGTCATCATTATCTTTAGCGTTATCAACCAGCTCGCTCATTTTGTGCCGAGCTTGCATACTTCTTTCGCGCAATATTGCTACTTGTCGCTCGACCAGCGACACAGCGTTGCCACTGCCATGGGGTAGAGACATATTGGCGAGGATTTCTGGATTTTGACGAAAAAATTCAGGCGTCTTTTTGAGAAAACTAACTACTTGCTGTTCAGTAATGTCATTAGAGGCTTCACCTGAATTGCGGTTCACTTGGGAGTTCGTGCGTGGTGGTGCTGTTACCGAAGTCATAGTCTGATTTTTCCGTCGAATACTTTAATTGCCTCACCGGACATCAAAACAGGCGAGTCTTTGTCGAAGCATTGAATATTGAGTTCGCCGCCAGTGAGTTGTACGGTTACTTCTTTGTCTAACAAGCCTTGTAATTGTCCAACAACGACCGCGGCGCATGCCCCGGTGCCACAAGCGAGTGTTTCGCCAACGCCACGTTCGAAGACGCGCAACTTGATAACGGCATCGGATACGACTTCCATAAATCCTACATTGACTCGTGCAGGAAATTGCGCATGTTGCTCGATAAGAGGGCCTAGCTGGGCAACCGGTGCGGATTGAATATCATCTACGACTAAGACCGCATGCGGGTTGCCCATTGAGACAACCCCAAATTCGTTGGTGCCCAATGCGTGCTCTATTGTATAGCGGTCGCTTTGTCGTTCAGCTTTAAACGGAATTTTTAGGGGATCGAAAGTTGGCAACCCCATGTCGACTCGTACTAAATTGCCGTCGAGGATTTCGACGTGCATGCAGCTATTCATTGTGGCTACGCGGATATTGCGTTTGCCAGTTAGGCGTTTATCCGCCACGTATTTTCCTAAGCATCGCGCGCCATTGCCGCACTGCTCAACTTCACTACCATCAGCATTAAAAATACGATAATTAAAATCGATGTCTGGTTGTGTGGGTGGCTCAATCAGTAACACTTGGTCACAGCCTACACCGTGGTGACGATCAGCAAGAAAACTAACGAGCTCGCTCGACAGGTTAATATCTTGCGATAGCGAATCAACTACAACAAAATCATTGCCTAAGCCGTGCATTTTAGTAAAGCGAAGTTGCATGATAGTTTATAAGAAGATATTTGTTTGAATGTGGCTGGCCTAACTAAAGCGCCTCAACGTTTATATCTAGCTTACGATGCTTTCTCCTTTGACTAAATCTTCTAGAGTTTCTCGTTGGCGAACAATTTGATAGCTGGCACCTTGAACCATAACTTCGGCTGCGCGTACACGAGAATTATAGTTTGAAGACATGACAAACCCGTAGGCTCCAGCTGAGTTAACTGAGAGTAGGTCGCCCTCGGCAATTGCCAATGTGCGTTGCTTACCTAGAAAATCGCCGGTTTCACAAACAGGCCCCACAATATCATACTCGTGAGACTGCGCAGAGCTATTGGCTTGCAAGGGGACAATATCCATCCAGGCGCTATACAAAGCTGGGCGTATCATATCGTTCATGGCGGCATCAACAATAGCAAAGTGGCGATCGTCACTCGTCTTGATCGTGTCAACGCGAGTGAGTAAAACGCCTGCATTAGCTGCAATTGATCGCCCCGGCTCCATTAACAACGTTTGTGGACGGTCACCCAGTACTTGCATGAGTTGCTGTACATAGTCTCCAGGCGTAGGTGGTTGCTCTTGTTGATAGGTCACTCCGAGTCCGCCGCCTACATCGATATGCTCGAGTGTGATGCCATTGGCTTCGAGCTGATCAACGAGCGTCAATACACGCTGCAAGGCATCGATAAATGGTGCCGTCGTTGTGAGCTGTGAACCTATATGACAGTCAATGCCTATGATGCGTATGCTGCTACATTGCTGAGCGCGCAGATAAATGTCTAGGGCTTGGTCAATATTGATGCCAAATTTATTCTCTTTGAGACCGGTTGAAATATACGGATGTGTTTCGGCATCAACATCGGGATTGACGCGGATCGATATAGGCGCAATGCAATTTTTTTCTTCAGCGATACTGGCAAGCCGTTGCAGTTCTGTTTCTGATTCGACGTTAAAGCAGTGAATGCCTACATCTAGCGCACGTTCAATTTCGTTACGGAGTTTGGCTACTCCGGAAAAAACGATCTGGCTGGGGTCGCCACCCGCAAGCAGTACCCGCTCTAATTCGCCAATTGAAACAATATCAAAGCCACTGCCTAAATTAGCCAGTACACTTAAAACACCAATATTTGAATTAGCTTTGACCGCAAAGCAAACTTTGTGTCGCTGTGAGTCAAATGCATCGAGTGCGTGACGATAGGCCAGGTAGTTACGTTCAAGCTCGCTGCGTGAATAGACATAACACGGCGTACCCACTTCTTTTGCTAGCTGGCTGAGTGAAACGTCTTCAATCATCAATTGATTGTTTAGGTAGTGCGGTTCGGTCATGGTTACGTTTTGTCGCTTCTATTTACGTTATTGCTGTTGTTTTTTGATTCTGCTGGAGCATTGCTATTGTTCGCGTCGCTTCCTTCAGGCGTTGTGGGCAGGTACAGCGCCCCTGTTTGCCCGCAGCCTTGAATTATTGGCAGAATCAGTAACAGGCCGGCAGCGATAACTTTGCTCAGACTAGCACTGCGAGGCTCTGTAAGTGTTCGCATTGTAGCGGTCATACGGTAATGCATAGGATCTGACATAGTCATCTGCAGTGATTAATCGAGCCAATGGTCGGCGAGGATAATGGGATCATGTTGCTGTGACCACTGAAAAGTTGCCTATATTGCTTCGGCCAACCATTCTTGCGGTAATTATAGCCAGTGAGGCAGGTAAGCCCTAGGAAAAAGCACGTTACGTGGCTGGTATTTTGTCTTATGAGTGCAGTTGCGTAAAGGCCAAGTTGAGGGCCTCTTCTAACTGATTTTTGTAATAGAAGTCGTGCGCTAAAGTCATAGCACTATTATTGGTTTGCTCAACCTCAATATCATTGATGTAGCAACGATAGTCCGAATGATCAGATGTGCGAAATCGCTTGATAGCGGCGGCAACTTCGGGAAACAGCTGCTCGCCAAGTACTGACTGCTCAAATAATTCATCATTGCAGTGAATGATCCAGTCGATATCTCCCGCCGCGTTTAACGCACCTACTGCCTTAATAGGGACATAGCGAGCACTGATGTTCGCTTCGGTAGGCACTTGCACGGCGGTATAGTTCGAACCACTTTTCTGTAATAAAAAAAACTCGATATCGGGAATGTCATGGCCTGCCATCATGCTATTCACGTCAATTGAGGCGCTTGCAGCATGCCTTAAAGAACTGCTTTCAATAAATTGTCGCAGCGGCAAAATGAGGGCTCGAGTGCTCTCATAAGGAATGCGTGCAAAACATAATGCATTGTTCTGATCAGTTAAGTAGGTGTTTGCATATCCATTGTCTGCCTCATAAAACACTCGAATACGATTTTGCTGGCCTGATTGAATACTGTCGCGCCTGCCCACTTCTAACAGTCGGCAGACGGTACTCAAGGGGTGATCTTGAAGTGCATAGCTATCAATGGTTACTGGGCTGGTGCTATTGGGTTGACTCAAGTGCTCAAGCAGCTGGTTTTCAGATTCCATCAAGCTAATGAGCGGACGTTGGTGTTGCCAAGAAAAAATATGGAAGCCTTTGGCCGATTGGAATACATAGCCTCGCGCGTTTCGCGTTTCATTTTGTAGGTTAGGTGTGGCTTCGCTTGCGCTTTGAAAATAGCAGGCCTCTATGCTGTCAAGCAGATCACTCAATCTGTTTGCAATGGGCCTTGGCTGACTTGAACATGCGCAAAGAACGCTCCGAGTCGGCGCGTTATTGACACCATGATGAGCGGGAGTTGTTGTTGACTGTGGCGGCGATTTAGTGCGCTCATCCATCGCAAAAAAGTGCACAAGACATTCGTTGAGCGTCTCGGCTCCAGTAAAGTGATAGCAAAAAGTCTCTTGCCAGCTATTAACTGTAATCAGCGTAATGCTTGCGATTAAATTTTCTTCAATACCACTGTAAGCTAACGGGTCAGCTTTATTGCTAATGCGCACTGCGCCGTGATTTTTTTGGCTTTTGAGTGGGTCGATGCCGCAGTTAGCAATAAAAATATTTTTTGTGATGCGCGCAGGCTTGGCGAAGTCGGTTTTTAACTGCAGGTTATGTAGCGTTGATTTGCGCACGGGCAGTTGATTGATTAATGAAGTGGCGAGTTGGCGAACTTCATACTCCGTCAAATCGTGTTCGCCGGCATCAATTTTAAACCGGGTGGAATTAGTGGCCAGCCCATTGGTAATGCACCAGACAAGAATTTCGGCAGGGCTTTCAGATTTTTTGATGACTTCTCGAATACTTTCTCGGTGTATACCAATAGTTTCTGCCACCCAAATCGGTTTGCCGTCGGGGTTGGCTTCTTTTTTTAAGTAAATTAACTCTTGTGCAGTGGAGTCTGTTACTGCAGAAGTAATACGCGGTACCTTGTGTGGCTTTTGCTCAAACATCGCATAAAGCTGCCGGCCTAAAATATTAAGATCAAGCGAATCTTGACTCGACATTGTTGCTGGTTTTTCTACATCAGTAAGGCGCTGCTGCTTAACTAAGTTAGTTAAGAGCCTATAACTACCGATTAATTCTTTAATGAGTAACTGTTGCTCCGTTCTTACTTCGTTGAAAGGCCAGTTCTCGCGCTGATCAAGCTTAAGCAGCTGCGGTCGACGCCAGCCCCATTCGGCCACAAGTTTGTGCATTAAATTGCGTCGCCAGTATTTAGGCTGGTTTAAACGTTTACCCAGCTCATCTATCGGCGTGGCTTCATCTGGTGCGCAGCTTAATTTGATACCTACTTTAAAATAGAGGCACCGTCGTGCTAGTTCAAGGCGGGCCGTTTCGTTGTTTTGTAGCAAATAATTTTCGACTCTTCTAAACACTTGCAGATAGGGGTCGAGTTCGTCAATGGTGTAGCCGCCTTCATAAACACGCCGTTTAAACGCGCCACTCAAATACTCATCGGAAGATTTCGCGGCATAGGTTTCGATGAGTAATAGTTTTAAGAGCGCTTTATAGGGCGACTCAATGCCCTTGTATAACTGCCATATGCCGGCACTAATATATTCGCTAAAGGGAATGTTATTAGCAGATCCAAAATCGATATTAGCTAACTCATCAATATAGCGTTTTTTCAATAGGGTGTTGGTATAGGTATTGTAATCAGCATCAAATGACTGCGGCACAAACCACCATAAAGGCGTTGAGCCGGCTACCAGCATAGCTGTGCGATAAAATTCGTCGAGCAATAAAAAATGCTGGGTGCGACCACAGTCCTCTTTGTCCATTGCTGCGCGGCGTTGGTGACGAAACGCTTCATCATGCATGACAAAAAAATGGACTTCCAAGCATAGCGTGGCAGCCCAGGCAGTAATAGAGTTGCATTTTTTTGTCAGCGCATCTAGTGCCTCCCCTTCGAGCTCTGTAGTTGGGCAGACCCAAATGTCTAGATCGCTGCGATTGTTGTGTGCCAGACTGCCGCAGCTGCCCATCAGATAGATGGCGCTAATTGCCGCTTCTGCATGGGGGTCTCGTTGAAGAGAAAACGATTTTGCCAAGCTGCGTGCGGCCTTGATATGCTCGCGTGCAACTTTAAAGTTGCGAATGCCCGCGGGTGTCGCCGATGAATAATACCCTGGCAGCGCTGGATTATTGATATGGAAAAGCAGTGGTAATAAATCTAAAAATATACCTTGAGTGGGCAGCAGCCCCTCGCGCAGGCGCTCTGATCGAGTGTCATTGATACTTAGAAAACGAGTGCGTAGTTCGGTGAGATTAATTCGGTCAAGGCCTACCTGAATGTCCTGCTCGTCAATGGGCAAATGGCTCCGTTGCGAATCAGTGGCAGAATCTGGATGGGTGGGGGTAAGCGGCATACCTTGAGTATAGTCAGCGCAGTCTCTTATCGCTTGCTCGGAGAGCTATAATTTTGCCAAATATAGGCAACTAAAAGAGGGCTGGATGTAGCCAGCCCGTCTAGTTCATGCGGGTGCATTTAGATTGCTGCGCAAATACCAGTTGTTTTATCGGGTCGACAGATTTTGGCCAGCCTTGTTGGCCGCTTCAAGTACGCGCCTAGGCGCTGTGCCGCCCAGGTGATCGCGAGCGGCTACCGATCCGTCAAGCGTCAGCACGCCGAAAACATCGTCTTCGATTGAGGGGCACAGCGCTTGCAGCTCATGGAGGCTGAGCTCGGGCAGGTCGATGTCACGTGCTACGCACTGGGCTACCGCTTGTCCCACAACGGCATGAGAATCGCGAAAAGCGATGCCTTTGCGTACTAAGTAATCAGCCAAATCAGTTGCTGTGGCAAAACCTTTCGCTGCTGCTGCACGCATATTGTCACGCTTAGCTACAATAGCCGGAACCATATCTGCGTAGGCATGCAGGCAGTCGAGCAGGGTATCGACTGAATCAAATAGGGGTTCCTTATCTTCTTGATTATCTTTGTTGTAGGCCAGCGGCTGCGATTTCATTAATGTCAGCAGCCCCATTAAGTGGCCATAGACACGTCCCGTTTTACCGCGCACTAATTCTGGCACATCGGGATTTTTCTTTTGCGGCATAATTGATGAGCCTGTGCAAAAGCGATCGGGCAACTCAATAAAGTCAAACTGACTCGAGGTCCATAGTATCATTTCTTCGGCAAAGCGTGAGAGATGCATCATGGTGATGCTGGCGCAGGCGCTAAATTCAATGGCAAAGTCGCGATCGCTAACAGAATCTAACGAATTGTTTGATGGGCGATCAAAGCCAAGTTTTTTGGCGGTTAGCTCTCGGTCTATAGGGAATGTTGTGCCCGCTAGAGCTGCTGCGCCTAATGGACATACGTTGAGTCGCGCTCGGCAGTCACATAGGCGGGTATAGTCACGCTCAAGCATTTCATTCCAGGCTAGTAAGTGATGTCCAAAAGTAACCGGTTGAGCGATTTGCAAGTGGGTGAAGCCCGGCATAATAGTAGCGGCTTCATTTTTGGCGAGTTCGATAATACCGGCTTGGAGCCTATGTAATTTCACATTAATTGCATCAATTGCATCACGCATGTAGAGCCTGATATCGGTTGCCACCTGGTCGTTACGGCTGCGTCCAGTGTGAAGTTTTTTGCCAACATCGCCAATTTTTTCTGTTAGGGCGGCCTCTATATTCATATGCACATCTTCGCGTGCTTGCAGCCAAATGAAATCGCCAGCTTCTATGTCAGACTTAATGGCAAGCAGCCCTGTGGTAATTTGCAAAGCCTCTTCATCAGTTAAGACATGGGTTGCGGCGAGCATTTCGGCATGCGCAATAGAGCCGTTAATGTCTTGGGCATAGAGTCGTTGGTCAAAACTGACAGAGGCATTAAAACGTTCTACAAATGCATCGGTGGGTTCTTGAAAGCGGCCACCCCATAGTGAGCCATTGGCTGGCGTGGATGAGGATGTTGGCAGGTCATTTTTTTTATTCATGAGGTGATTGAGTTGGTATCCAATGGGTGAGTTACAGCTATTTTACAGCCATTAGTATATCTGATTGAAAATGTGTGAACTACGGCGATAGTATCGTCGGCCAACAGATTACCGCCATTTCGTATTCTCGCTACACTTAAACCAGTCATCTTTAAAGATGACAAAGCAGCTGAGTCGAGATGGTGGATCAATTTACCGGTATTTGGCCTAATTTCCCACCGAACGATCAGTAGCCATGATCAATACTTGCTGAGCATAGAAGCCAGTTTTTTCCATATACCCAAGGTTTTAATAGTATCCTCACTACACTATGAGCTTGCCAATCGAACAGCCCCACCCACTGATACCCGATTTGTGCCGGCTGCCCGTTGTGTTATCCATACTGGCGGTCACTCAGCTATTGGTTATTATTTATGTGCTGAGTCTTGGCGCACTGGCGCAGTTCAATTGGGAGTTGTTATCGCTATTATCGCTATATAGCCAGTGGATAGGCATGTTGTCGCTTGCCGGGTTGTGCAACTTGCGCAATTTGATTAATCGTCTGGCAATGCCCCAGGCAATCTTGGCCAGCTTTGCGGTCATTTTGTTGGTTGTGATGGCCACAAATGGGTTGGCGCAGTGGATTTATTATGGGCTCAGTTGGGACGGATGGTCTGCCCAATGGTTATTCCGCGATGTGCTGATTATTGCCGTTATTGCAGCTATTGCCCTGCGCTATTTGTATATTCAGCAGCAATGGTTGCTGGAGCAAAGCGCCACCAATAGCGCCAAGTTAGATGCCTTGCATGCAAGAATACGCCCCCACTTTTTGTTTAACAGTATGAACACGATCGCCAGTTTAATTCGTTTTGCGCCAACCGAGGCCGAGAAGGCGGTTGAGGATTTAG
>Ga0209196_1002828_pt1 | contig 10922 bp, 17 predicted proteins | sample COGITO_mtgs_1105_5_FD_184801 | JGI IMG/M metagenome (GOLD analysis project Ga0209196, IMG submission 184801) | Pelagic marine microbial communities from North Sea - COGITO_mtgs_110509 (SPAdes) (version 2) | ecosystem: Environmental > Aquatic > Marine > Epipelagic ... | reverse complement strand
AAAGCAATGCGTAAACACGGCTCACCTAAGATTATAACAACGGATAAGTTACCATCTTACGGTGCCGCTTTTCGTGAAATTGGCGTTGCCGACAAGCAATTATGTGGAGGCCGGTCCAACAACAGATCTGAAAACTCACACTTACTGTTTCGACGGCGAGAACGAGCAATGCAGTTATTTAAAACAGCAGCCACGCTCCAGAGTTTTGTTAGTTATCACAGTCAAATATACAACCACTTCAATCATGAGAGACATCTTCAAAACAGACAGACTTATAAGCAAAAACGCACAACCGCTCTTACGGAGTGGTTCCAAATCTGCGCTTCATAGATTTATGTGATCGCGGCACTTTGAGATGTGTTAGGCTTTGTCTGACAACACCGCGCTGCATTTGTATTTAACGAAGAGCAGCTTAAGGAAATTGAAGCCAAGGCAACCACTTGCTTATCAAGCCAGTACAAAAATTGCGAGTAATTTTACAACATAAAAATAGCTTTGCTTAATCAGCATCCAAATACATAAATTCTCTTTTTGCTCCATTATCTAGAGCCTTCAGCGCATTCTGGTAATCTGGGCTGTTGTATCCATTCTCAGCGGCTTCCATGCTTTCCCATTCTATAACAATGGTTCTTACTGCCTCTCCATCTTCTTTGACTGCGAAGGGAACGCCCCTTGCTATAAACTTTGCCCCTGCTTTTTCCATAGCAGGACGTGCTAGTACAGCATATGCAGCCAGCTTCTCAGGGTCACTTACACTTTTGTAGACTACAACTTGAATAACTTTAGACACATCTCATTCCTTAATGTTGATAATCTCAATACGATACACTAGCCTGATCATAAGTAAATATTAGAACAGATAGCCAAGCAAAATCTCGCATAGAAAGCTATTTTCCAAATCGTGATGTGCATCTTATTGAAATGTCAAGTTCTTGGGCAGCTGGAGGTGGGGTGCATTGTCATACAAATGATCAACCTGCCTTTTTAAAATCTAAATGAATCTTATAAAGATAATATATGATATACAAAAAATATATTAATTACAGTTACTTGTAGTTATTAATTAATCTATATTACTCCTGTATTTCAACCAAGGATGTTTATACATTAGCTCGCATGACTAACGTCACCGCTATGTGAGAGTTATTTATTAATTGAAACTAATAATTCCGCATCAACCTTTATGTTTTCGTGTTCATACTTATCTCTCATGGGGATGACTGCATTTATGGCAAATTCATCCACAGCTTTCATTGCTTCATCATTAGAAGTCGTAACAAATGCAGTCATTTGTGTAGGGTCATTTCGATCTTTGTTTATATCAACAGTGACATTACCTGATGCTGATGGATGACTCCAAGAGAGCCATAACTGCTTCAGCTCTTCTATAAAGGCATCATTGTCAGATTCTGTTGTAAACTTATTGATGTTTAATCGTTTAATTGTGGCCATAAGATTTCTCACCTATTTGTTTTAAGAAACTTTTCTTTGGTGAACATAGTCATGTACTTTTCCTTCTCGCAAGTATGCAACACCCATAACTGTGTCTACACTATCCCCAGAGTTAACTTGGTGTGTTCCAACAATTATTTCATTATTTTCATATAAAGTAACTACGTCACCTACTACCCTAAAATTAGTAGTATTCACCCAATCAAGAGTAGCTTGCCTATCAAAATCTGATGTATTCCATTTAAAGTCTTGTGTAATTACAGCTTCAATATGCGATGAATCATTTGTATTTGTACCCTGTTTCCAAGCATTTACCCATTTTTCCCAGGTAACTGACATTTGATTTTCTCCTTCTGTTAGTAATATTTACTTATGATTAGGCTAGTGTATCATTCTAATATTATCAATAATAAGGATTAGACCTATGGCTTATGCAAGAATTAACACTATAACTTTTTCATCAGAAGAAGCGGCTGACGAATTACAAGCCAACTATGCATCAACTGCACCAGAAGGATTTCCCGAAGCTCAATTGCTTGTTGCGGTAAGAACTGGACCACTTACTGCCTCACTAACATCAATCTATGAAGATAAAGCTGCTTTTGATAGATCTGCTGATGAACGCACAAGACGAATGAAAGCTAATGGTCATCTAATGGAAGCAGTAGATGTTCAAGAGGGTGAAGTATATTTGAACCATGCGAGATAACAAATAACCCCATCTTCACATCATTTAAAAAGTATTTAGTAATCAGAAAATAGAAATAAATTTTATAAAAGGAATATTTATATGCCTCGTTTATTAGTCACCGTTAAAATATCCAAAGGTTTTGAGACATGGACAGATATGGCAAAATCTTTGGAAGATGAGGCTGGAGCAGAAGGCGCAAAAGTTATTTGGGCTGGAGCAAATCCTGATGAAACTTCTGTATATGTAATGATGGATGTCCCAAACCCAGAGTTTATGCAAACATTTGGTTTGCGCGAAGACGTAAAAAAAGCTCGCGAAGACGCTGGTGCTGATGTATCATCAACTACAATTATCACTCAAATTGGAGATTACTGGTTAAGTGATTAATCCTATCTGAATAACTCTGCAAATATGTAATCTCCCCTCCCATGCGGCCCATACATTGGGGGGGTAATATCATTTTGGATATAAAGAGAGATTATTAGACTATCTCACAATTACTTAATTAGATGGTGTGTAATTGGAAGTTTTATTCCCAGATTTCTTCCACTCAACAATGCCATCCGTCAAATGATAGACGTTTTTTAAGCCTACTTGATCGATTAATGCATTTCCAAGCATCTCAGTTCTGTTTCCTGTCCTACAATATAATAAAATTGGAGTTTCTGGACCCTTAGCCAAGGAAAAGAATTTTTCTTGAAAATCTTTGTGAAGCTGTCCGCTTTCTGTGAAGGCTGTAATTGTTTCTGCTCCCTCAATGATACCAGTTTCAATCCACTCTTCCTCTCGGCGGATGTCGATTACAATATAACCATCTTTTTGTAGCTCGATAAACTCAGCAGGGGTGGATTGACCTAGCACAACAGGCATCTGTACATCTAATAATTCAATATCAAAAATTAAGGTCGCATTTGGAGGTATAGACGCGCCAGCACCAGCACTGCCATAGCCTAATTCTGAGGGAATGGTTAGTGTGCGTTTCTCTCCTACCATCATACCTAACACGCCTTGATCCCATCCCTTAATTACTCGCCCCTGACCAAGAGTGAATGTAAAAGGTGTTCCACGGTCTAAAGAGCTATCAAATTTTGTGCCATCAGTTAATTTTCCTGTATAATGTACTGAAACAGACATGCCGTTTGCAGCCTCGGCACCAGAACCTTTTTGAGTAATTTCAATTTTTAAATCTGAAGTATCCGCCATTGTAAATCCTGTGCTTTGTAAGGCTAAAATGCCCATTATCAGTATTGAGAAAATTTTATTTAACATTTTGAGCCCTTTAAAACCTAATTAAAGCCAACCAGCATTGATTTGGCGTTTATGTGCGACCATTGCGTTTCGCATTAATATAGCAACTGTAACAGGTCCAACACCACCTGGCACTGGTGTAATCCATCCTGCAATATTTATCACTGCATCAGTATCAACATCACCAACAATTTTTTGGCCTTCTGGAGTATCTATTTGATTTATACCAATATCTATAACTACAGCTCCTGGTTTGATCATATCTTGTTTCACTAGATGTGCTTTTCCAACAGCAACAACAACAACATCAGCGCGCCTTGAATGCATGGCAACTGAACGTGTCATATGATGACAAACTGTAACTGTGCATCCCTCGGCCATAAGCATCATAGCTATTGGTTTTCCTACAATCTCTGAGTGTCCAATCATTACAACTTCTAAGCCTTCAAGTTTTAGCCCTGTTTCTTTTATTAGGGCAATACTCGCGGCTGCAGTACATGGAGCTAATGCAACGTCAGAATAAACAATATTACCAATAGAGGCTGGGTTCATTCCTTCCACATCTTTTAATGGATGTATGGCTGATTGTAATGATCTTACGTTTATGTGGCCTGGAACAGGTCGTTGTAAAATAATACCTAAAACTTTTGGATCATCATTAAGAGCAAGTATTCTTGTCTTACATTCGTCCTGTGTTATTTCTGAAGGCCAATTAACTTGTTTGAATGGCACTCCTGCTTGATCAGCTCCTCTAGCTTGATTGCGTACATAAACAGCAGCTTCTGGAACATCTCCTATTAAAATTGAAACAAGACTAGGCAATTTTACAAATTGGTCTGCATATTCTTTAACTTCAGCAATAATACGTTTTTTAACAACGATGCCATCAATTAATCGATTGTCGGTAATGTTTGTCATCTGTATCCTTAGCAATCTTTTTTCGATTGGTTTTTTTGTGAGTTAATAAATATCTTTATTTAATTCAACCAATAACTTGTGTGTTAATCATGTCAATTGATACTATCGACAAACATTGCTTAATATCAGACACGGAATTTTAAGATGGAGAAATAAATCATGGCAAAAGGATATTTTTTAAGTGCTCATAGAAGTGAAGCTAATCTAATAAAAAAAGCTGCTTATAATTTGTTGGCTAAAGACGCATTGGAAAAAGCAGGAGGAAAAATTATTGCAATGGCTAAAGTTGGAGAAAAACTTACTGTTCATGAAAATGGCGTTAATCAAAGTACGGTTTTAATTGAGTTCAATACATATGATGAAGCCATAAATGCATATCACTCTGTTGATTATCAAGAAGCATTATTAGCTTTGGATAATGGTGCAGATAGAGATATAAGAATTTTTGAAGGCATATAAATGATTTTTAGAAATTAGGAAGTTCAATGCTAGAATTATTCATTTCAGCTATGATGCTAGGCTTTCTTTTTAATGCAGCTCCAGGTGCAATATTTACAGAAAGTTTAAGGCGTGGATTACAAGGAGGATTTAAATCTGCACTTTATGTTCAATTTGGTTCGTTAGTGGGCGATTTAACTTGGGCAATTCTTGGTCTTGGCGGTGCAGCAGTACTTTTTGAGATAACAGTAATTAAAATACCAATGACAATATTTGGGGGGCTTCTGCTAGCTTGGCTTGCTTTTAATAGTTTTATTGATGCTACAAAGAAAATTTCACTATTTCAGCCAATCTTAAAAAAAGATGATAGATCTGAACTAACCATTGGTGCAGCTCTTTCTTTATCTAACCCCATTAATATTACCTACTGGGCTGGGATGGCTGGAATTATTTCAACTTTAGGAGTTTCAGAGCCAACTGGTGTGTCTTTTATTATTTTTTTGGCTGGTTTTATGCTTTCATCAGTTATTTGGTGTTTTTTATGTGCAGGGTTTATTGGGCTTGTTAGAAAGGCAATAAATCAAACTGGGTGGGTGCTTATTAATATTGCTTGTGGAATTGGGCTGGCTTACTTCTCAATTAATGTATTTATTAGTACTTATATTTCTTGGAATTAATATTACTCTATTTTTGTACACTCAGGTGTAATTGCCTTTAATAAATTCTCTCCAGATTTAATTGATTGTGGCAAGTCATCAATGACATCATCTATTATTTCAGATGTAATTTCTGCAATTTCACACAGATAATCAGATCTTTTTCCGTTTGGATTATCTATCAACCATTCTTGAAATTCGCTTTCTTCAAAATATATACCAGCGGCTGTGCCAGCAATTGGAAGCATTGTTATTATGCGTTTTAAGCGAGCTTTTGCTTTTATTTTTGTAATAGTCTTTTTAATTTCTTTTCTGTGCTTAATCGTATTTGAAGTAATTTCGGCACTTAATTTTGCAACCATAAATGTCTTTTGAAGAGCCCAAATTGATGAGAAAACTGTTATTGTTGCTAAAGAACATAATAACCAAATTACAAATACTGTATTTTTGAATAATGATAACACAAAATTTTCCTAATATTAGAATAAGCCTTTATCATATATCAAATATTTTAAAGTGATTAAGATCTTTTATATCCTATTTTCAAATTAAAATCTGTTTCACAAGTATCTCCAGAACAACATTCAAATATATTTGATTTGCATATGATACATTGTTCATGCCCATGTACCACAATTGTATTCAGCTCATGTTGGCATCTTGGACAGCGTTGAATATTTAAGTTTGAGGGTATTAAATAATTATCCATGATCAATTTAATTCTTTTTAAGGCTTAATATCCAATTTTTTTAATATCAAACGGTGTGGTTTGATATATTTGATTAATCCAGTTTCCATATAGTAAATGGGCATGACTTCTCCATTTGTTCAAAGGCGGTTTTTGAGGGTCATTATCAGGATAATAATTCATAGGAATGTTAATTGGCGTATTGTTTTTGATATCGCGGTCATACTCTTGCTTTAATGTTTCTTTATCATACTCAAAGTGATTAAATATGTATAAGGCATTATGTTTTTCGTCTTCAACTAAGCATGGGCCAGAAGTCTCACTATCTATTAATATGTTTAAACCCGCATTAAGTATTTCACTGGCTTTATTTTCTGTCCACCTACTAACAGGTATCACTAAATCGTCAGAAAAACCTGTTAAAAATCTTGATGTTGGATCTGTGACTTGACACCTATGGCAACCAAATATTTTTTTGTTTAGCACATGTTTGTCGACTCCATGAAAATGATTAATCATGGCCATACCACCCCAACATACACCAAATGTTGAATGAACATTAGTTTGTGTCCAATCAAAAATAGTTTTTAGTTCAGACCAGTATGTTACTTCATTGAATTTAAGATGTTCAATAGGGGCCCCAGTAATGATTAAGCCATCAAATTTTTGATCCTTTATTTCATCAAAGCTTTTATAAAATGAATTCATATGATCATTAGAAGTATGTTTGCTTTTGTGCTCAGACATTCTGATTAATGTCAGTTCTATTTGCAGTGGCGTCGAACCAATTAATCTTGAAAATTGATTTTCGGTTTGTATTTTTAAGGGCATAAGATTTAATAACCCAATTTTTAATGGCCTAATGTCTTGACGGTCTGCATCTGAATTAGACATTACATTGACACCTTCTGATTTTAAAATCTCAAAAGCGGGTAATTTGGATGGAATACGTATTGGCATTTCCTATCCTTCCAAATTAGCAGAAATTAAAGATTTAAATTCATCTGCAGATCTTACGGTTGCTACATCACTGGCTTTTAATGTAATTCCCCAATCTTTTGCAATTTTTCGGTATCTTGGTGATCTATTTTCTAATAATTTCCTGTAACCCCAAATAATAAATTCATTTGGGTCAACTTTCGATTCAGAAATACTTTTCTCTTTTAAAAAATTATCCCAACATTCAATTAAAAATTTCTCATTGTAATACATTGGTTTAGGAGACTTAATGAATCTTTTAACTAATTCTTCAGTATGCTCTTCTGTGCCTTCAATCCAAACCGGTAAAACATATTGAGATAAGGTTTTCATCACATTATCATTTTTATCATTACAATCTACAATTTCCACTATTGAACCAGATGTATCGCACACGAATTTATCATAATCATACAAAGATTTAGCACGTTGAATAAAGTGAATGGTATCTAACATTGCATTTGTTTCAGCGTCACGGTGCAAACGTTGTCGCCGTAAGTACTCTTTAAAAGGAATACCACCTTTAGAAGGGTCCCCAGGTTTTCCTAAGTAAGATGAAAGGGGGGAAAGATCACTAAATTTCATATTTGCAGAAATATAAATAGCATCAGTCTGTAATAGGTTTGCCAAAAATGGATTGGACATTGCTTCTTTTTTAAAATTATCAGCTATGTGTTCACCCATATATCGTGTGCCAATTCTATAATCTACGCTGTAATGAAACCAATCACCGTTATTTCTTAGTAGTTCTGAAATATATGTCTTTCCAAGGCCGGACATCCCAAAAAGCATGATACTTTTTGATTGAGTTGCAGTCCAATCTGACTTTGAATTATAAAGCATTGGTCAATCTTTCTAGAGTTAAACTGTGTAAATCAAATATATAAAGTAAATTCAACATTTTTTACGATTGAAAAGTCGTCCATCAATAAAACACATTCCTAGTGTAATTAATAAAAAACCTAAATAAGCAGATGGCATAAGTTTTTCTCCAAGGAATAGAGAGCCCCACAATATAGCCATCGGTGGAACAAGCAAAGTTACTAATGATAAATTAGCACTACCGGCTAAATTTAACGCTCTATAATATAATAGATATGCAATAGCAGTTGCAGGTACTGACAGGAATATCATTGAAATAATTGTAGTTTTTCCTAAATCATAGTCGGGTACACCATCGATTATAAAAGCGAGAGGTACCATTATTATACTTGCACTTGAAAGCATTCCTGTAGCTGCCATGATTGGATTAACACCTTTTAGCTTTGATCTTGCCCAAATAGCAGCTACGGCATATGAAAAACATGCGCATATTAAAGATATTTGTGCCAAAGATCGCAGGTCGAAGTGTGTTAAGGTATCAATACCAATTATTATGCATACACCCAGTAATGCAAACAATAATCCTATACTTTTAACAAATGAAAGCCGCTCATCTCTAAATACTAATGATGCTAGAGCAAAGGTAATTATTGCTGTTGTACCGTTTAGAATTGAAGCTAATCCGCTTTCAATATGGGTTTGCCCCCATGCAATAAGTGAAAAAGGAATGGCATTATTTAAAAAACCCATAACAAATAAGACGCAACATTGTCTGAAATTTGGCATAGGTAATTTTAATAACAAAACAACAAGCCAAAGCGTAAAACTTGCCCAAACTACCCGATTTGCAACCATAGTAAAAACAGGAACTTCTCGTAAGATTAATGAATAAGCCAAGAAGCTACCACCCCAAATAGTGGCTAGACTTAACAATGAAATCCATGCTGACAATGACAATGTTTTTTGGTTCATAAATTTTCTAAATGTTTGTTAACTAGATTAAGTTCGTTCTCACTTAAAATCGTTGAGCGCGGATATTGAGGTGAATTGCGATCATCAAGAATTGGATGATCCCAATTATTAGTTGTTTGAAAAAAAGCAGATACACCCTCTCTTCCAAAGTGCTGATAAAAACCTTGAATGACACAATCTAGATAACTTAAAAGTATAGGTTTCTTAATCTTTTTATCAATATAAGCTGGATCTCCAATATACATCTGCATATCATATTGAGCTAAATTATGTCTTTTATAACCATTTTCTCTTAAATCTAATGCATGCCACCCAATATTATCTGTGCTGGCTCTCATACCCTGCAGTATTGTGAAATTGCATGGTGTTACTGATAGGAAGGCAATGTTATGAATGCTAGAACTAACCCATTCCCTTTTCCATCCTTCTATCTCTGTTGGATAAGGATTTAAATAATTGTGTGTTTGTAAATTTACTAATGACCCATATCCAAAAAAATTAGTCATTATAATTTATTATCCTTTTTTAGTTTCAGACCATATATTTATATAATTAGCTATAAAAATTATTATAGCACCTCCAATAATAAATATATCAAGAGCTTCATTGTAAAACACATATCCAATTGCTGCTATTACAGGTAATCTACAAAAGTCTATTGGAGTAACAACAGTCGCAGGAGCTAATTGCAGAGCTTTAGTGATACAGAAGTGTGCTAATAAGCCTCCAATCCCTATAATTATAATCCAAATAAAATTAGAGCTTGAAGGTAATGATATATCACCATCATAGCCTGCACAAATTATAGCCATAAGAAGCTGCATTGATGTTAGCCAAAAAAGGATACAAGTAATACTTACTTTCTGAGTTAACTGTTTGGTGAAAATAACGGAGCATGCAAAACCAATTGCGCAAAGTGCTGCTGGAATTATACCAGGAGCTAATCCTGCAAGCCAAGGGCGGGTGACTATTAGAATGCCTATGAAGCCAACTAGAATGGAAATTATTCTAATATTTGTGAGACGCTCTCCCAATAAGAATGGAGCTGCTAGCATCACCCATAATGGTACTGAGAATTCAAATGCAAAAAGTTGTGCAAACGGGATCAGAGTAAGGGCATAAAACCATAAGTTTTGACCTGTAAAATGCGATAGATTTCTATAGAAATGGAGAGATAGATTTTGAGTGGAAATTTCTCCATGAGTTTTAAATAATTTAGCTAGCAATAAAACAATAATTAAACCAATTATTGACCGATACATCATAATTTCAAATGTATCTAACTCAAAAGAAATTTCACGCCCAGAAACTGCCATAGCTGAAAAAGAAACTATAGTTCCTGTCATCCAAATCGCAGCTTGGATAGTAGTTGAAAAAGAGTTTAACACCTAACCTGATTTCAAATAATAGTGTTGATAAAGCATTTAAGAGTTCACCCATTGTATATTAATACTCAATGATTACTTAAGATGTAGTTAGGTGACATTGTAAAGCCAAGATGAGCAAGTATTAATTTATTAATATACACACTAAATATGAATAAAAGTAAACGTATGAAAACTCATAAGCATTTATTTAATCAAAGCTATATCATTCCAATCAGAATCAGAAATTATTTGTGACTTTCCTTCCGCAACTGAATTTATTGCACCCATTAGTTGTTTTATAGTTCCATTTTTTTCCCATTTTCCAAGTATTTTACCATCAGCATCTAATTGATACGATATCGTTTTTATTTCGTTTTTAGCTCTATTATCTTCAAAAAAATGAAAAACATTATTACTCCCTTTGGGACGAAAAAATACAGACATGTCTAATCTTTCTATCAGATAGTTTTAATATATTTGTAATAAATTTTTTGAAGTAATCACTTTTGCAAATTCATTATTTAAGGATGCGAGAGCAGTATTATGCATGAGATCAGAGTCAAAAATTTCTCCATTTTGCCCTACTTTGTTAAAAGTAGCGGTGGCATCTGAAATCAGATATGTATTGTATCCATAATTACCTGCCATCCTTGTTGTGGTAGAAATGCAATGGTCTGTGGTTAAACCAATAA
>Ga0209196_1002784_pt1 | contig 11037 bp, 3 predicted proteins | sample COGITO_mtgs_1105_5_FD_184801 | JGI IMG/M metagenome (GOLD analysis project Ga0209196, IMG submission 184801) | Pelagic marine microbial communities from North Sea - COGITO_mtgs_110509 (SPAdes) (version 2) | ecosystem: Environmental > Aquatic > Marine > Epipelagic ... | reverse complement strand
TTACCTTGTGTAGTCCCGTCTGGATTGGTTTTTTGTATATTTGCTTTTTGTACCTCACCATTACTACTTGAAATATAATTTGAGTAGTATAATTGTTGAGCAGAATAATATATAGAAGATTGTGAAAATTCTGTTATATATCCTGTAGCACTGGAAGTTTGAAATTTTGCTCCTAAAAAACGATCAACTCCTACATCAGAGGCAGTTAAGGCATTCCCAGTAAATGAAAATCCTTTAGTTACCTCTAAGGGTGATATTATTATATCCTGTGAATTTAATGTTTTGTAAGCGCCCATTCATTTTTAAAAATCTAGTTTAACTCTAATAAGAGCTTCTTTAGTGAAATCTTTGTTTAAAGGTTTTGATAATTTTGCTACCGCTAACAGTTCATTTGAATCATTATATAACCCAATTGATGTCATGTATGTTTGGGGATTATTAATAAAATAGTCATAAATAACTTCTCCAGTTGACCCTGAAATATATGATGGGTTTTCACTATAGTTAAATTCACTGTTTCTTGCTCTAACAAATACAAAATCTGATGTAATTGTTTCTTCTGAGTTTAAAGCAAAATCTGCTCCCGAAACTATTGCATCAAACATTTTTTGTGGGTTGTCAGCAGCAGTATTAGTAGTTTCATCTGTACCTAATAGTATTCCTCCATCAGCAGCAGCATTATCTAAAGCATTTCCATTTAATAAAATTGTTCCAATATCTGGGAGGAATAAACCATATGAACCTGATACTGCGGCATAACCTTCAGATGTAGTTCTATTATTTGTATTTGTTGCTGCTATACCATTTGACCCACTAATTATTTGATATGCTCTCATTGAACCGTAATAAGTTGGAACATTAACCATACCAGAATCATCTGTTAAAGTTACTGTTACACCATTTGCAAGCAATGTTAGATTCATTGATCCTGGGAATAATGATTGTTTATAAGCTGCTCTTTCTATACTTAAAGCATAAATTGAACTACCTGTAACACCACCAAACACGAATGATGAATTTTCATCCTCTAAAACTAATGTTCTATATTGACCAAAAATCGTAGATGCAGGTGAAATACCAGGTGCTGCTACTTCATTAAAAGCAAGTGCTCCTCCTCCTGTTTCATTACCATAGGCAATCTCAAACTGAGCTCTTGATTCTGGTGCTGTAGGTGTTTCATTAAATACTGTTGTATAGTATTTACCTGATGCACCATTAACTTGGTTTGATTGTGTATAAAATGATGTTAGTGCTGGTGAATTATTTGTCCAACAAGTTGCAGTTTGTGCCTGCGCACTTACTACAAAATCGTCTGCTTCTAATCTTTTAAATCCCATGTGTTTTTTATTATGTTGTTGATTGAGTAATAGTGATTGGAATGGTTATTCTTGCTCCACTATCTAAACCTGTAAATGTTAAAGTACTTAGTAATGTATTATTAGCACCAAACAGTGTATTTACTGTAGTTGCTCTTAATGTAACCTGTGTACCTGTTATAGTTGAAGAAACATTTGTTCCTAATGTTGTTGTTGAATTAATATTTGCTGTTGAAGCAGCCGCGGTATTTATACCTGTTGCTTCAAAAGTACTTAATAAACGAACATCTGCAATAGTTACACTATAACCTGACGTTTCAAACACTTGATCATTACCTAAGTAATTTAATGTTTGTGGTGTAATTGCTAATGTAGCACCTTGTTGAAGTGTTACAGCATCATAACCAATATTTAATACAGGTAATTTAGCTGTACCTCTTGGTAGGGTTGCTAATTTGTACTTCATTATTTGAGATTCATCTGGAAATGCTTCTAATAAAGGCATTCCATCTATAGCTTCTCCATAAAAGGCAGAACCTGAAACGTGTCTTGGATTATAAAGTGTATAATCTATTTCGTCATCTGAAAGAGCGAATTGTGTGATTCTAAACGAACCATCGTTAGCAGCTAATAATTCTCTACCTTTTGTTGTTAAGATAGCATCAATTGTTACTACTGAATTATTTAAATATCCCATTTGTGTTTATTATTATATGTTATAAATATATATTCTTATTAAGTTTCTATTATTCTTCTAGTGATTAAGTCATTTACTATAATAGAAGCACTTTCTATTAAATAGTCGGTAGGGAAATCAGGGAACAATATACCAGGAGTAGTTGCGGTTTCCAAGCTACTGAATGAAGCAGTATAAGATCCTGACATTGGTACTCCACTACTATATACTAATCCTATATTTCCTTCATTTGCTACATTAGGTTTATTTTCTGACCCAGTAAAACTTACAATTGATTGACTTAAACTTGCACTTGCTAATGCTGCATAAGGGAATTGACGTTCTAAATATAAAGTATTTGCAACTGTAATTGGTCTTCTTATAAAAAAGAAATCAAAATTTAATCCTTGGTTTACCTCTCTATCTAGTACTATTCTTAATCTACCTTTAGTTACACCGGGGTTACCATTTGTCATAAGATTCTCAGCAGGTGCAGAAACTTGTATAATTGTATATGTAAAGTTTTCGTTATTTGCAAATCTAATTTCATCTCCTTCTTTCAAAAGTATTGTATTTTCAATTCTATCAAAAGCTGTACCTTCTGGTTCCATTCCACCAGGGAAATATGGTGAAGCTCCAGGTATATAAGGTGTATCACCTTGTTTGAAATCTGTACCATAAGCCTCGTTGAGGTTTGGTGATTGCATTATTAAAACTTGTTTTGTAGAATATTTACCAACACCACCATTTTGTTCTTTATATGTATCCCAGTTATTATCAATGAATTGGTCTGGAATTACCCAAAATGGAGCTTGTGCTGTATTTGCTTCATCTAATAGGTGATCGTATGCTCCTACTCCTTTTACAGTTGCGGATGTATAGGGATTACTTGGTGTAGGATTATAAGTTGTTGGGAAAAAGAAACCTTGTTGGTAACCCCCATTAGCTATTTTATAGAAACCCTTAAGTCTCCATCTTATTTTAGAACCAGATTTAATAGTATATTTACCTGAATTAGCTGTTATTGTCCATTCTAAACCTATTACTCCTCCATTACCTCTAGGTGCTCTTTCTCTCATTAAACCATAATCATATAAGGTTTCATACATTTCCCAATCGACAGAAAAATTAATACCATCTCCAGTAATTGGTACTCTTGAAAATAACCATCTAGGAAGGTTAATAGGTCCAGCACTGGTTCTAAGTACTTCAGTTCTCCATCCTACTATATTTGTCATATGAAACCAACCAAAACCTAAAACACTTCCTATATCTGTTGATGACCCATCTATGGTATATACTCTACAAGTAATATCTTCTAAATTAAATGGTTGATCTTCGGCATCATCAAACATTTTAAGTGAGAATTGAAGTTCGTCTTGGGGGCCTCTTCTTTCACTTACAAATGAAGTTACAAATGAATGTTTTATTGTTACAATTTGTTCATTTGCTAAATCTTTTCCAGAAGGTTGATTCCAAGTTGTAGGGTCATAATAAGCGGCACCTGGACTAGCACCTGATAAATTCCAAACGTCCTCATTACCCGCAGGTATTACAACAGATTCAGTTGGGTTTATAAAATATTCTACTTCTAGTAGATTAGTTCCTACAACGGGATCATCACCAACAGTAGGAATAGCATTTCCTTCTGCTACAAATCGACCAAATACTTGTGCTTCACCATCACCGTTATCATATCTTGAAATATATCCTGATCCTGATAATGACATTGTAACTACATAATTATCACCTGAATTTTGTGTATACAAAATAGGTGTTACATAGTTCATTATACTTTTTATATTTGAAGGTTTTCCTAATTGTTTAAATTGGTCTTTACCATCTCTAGCTGCTAATCTTGCTTGTGTAGTAGGTGGAAAAACTGAATTGTAAGTATCTATACTTAACTGATCCTCTAGTGTAGGAGGTAAGGCATTACCCTGTTCATCAATTAAATAACTTAAATTAACTTTAGTTAAACCGTTTATATTTGGGTATGGATCATCTATATCACTAAAATACCCAAAAAAGGCATCTTTTAAATCAATGTTTGGTTTTTTACCAAATGTTCCTGTATCCCCTATATTCCAAATATTTAATTGTTGAGAGTTTGATCTCGAACCATCATATCTAGGATTAATACTAGCTACTTGAGTATAATTAGAAGCTGGTACTGTTGATTTTTGTGCTGAACCACTTATTATTGCTTCAAAATTAACTGGGGTATATGCATCAGTTGAATAATTTGCTATTTGTATTTCTTTATTTTCTCTTTCAAGAACAATATTGTTTAGTAAAGGTTGACAATCCAAAGCTTTATCAAACCCAAATGAACCTGAAAATGCATTTTCTATAAATGTTGGTACTAAACCATCTCCAGTCTGTATACCAGGAGGTGTATTAAATTCTAATTCGTAATATTGTACTACTAAAGAATTTTGTACAGAAGCAGAATTTGCTGAACCTGATGATACTTGTAATGATAAAGATAAACAATCCTTAACATTAAGAGATTGTGAAGGTATTAAGTAACTCATAGTAATGGCATAACCACCCAGATGAATTGAATCATTTTTAAATTGAGATTCTGTTACAAAATTATTAGCTGTTGTTGGAATATCAAAGGGGTAACTACCAGTATATAATCGAATTGAAGCGGTAGGCCAAGTTGGACCATCGCCTGTTTCACCCTCTCCATATACGTCTGTGGCGTATATAGCAGCTGCGTATTTTGCTGCACCCGCTGCATCACTACCTGTCCACGCAGTTAAAAACATCGATGCCGTTACTTGTACATCGTTTTGTGGAAGTTGGTTAAAAACATATAAACCATCTATACTAGAAGATAAGGATTGTGAAAATGAAATATAAGCATCACTCCATCTAGTTGCGAAAAAATCTGGAGGTGTTATATTAGCGCGATTAGCATTTCTATTTTCTATTGATATATTTAATTGATCTGAAGAGTATGTACCCTCTGGAGAAGGTGTTGGGCCACTCGGGTATGTAAATCCTGTTGTTGATATTGTTCCTGTTAGAGCAATAATACCTGTTTCAAAACCTTCAGTTAGTGCAAAGGTATTAGGAACTAAATCGTTAGTACTACTTGAAAAGTTAACATCTATTGTTTCTTCCCCAACATTGGCATTATCATAAGATATTTTATATTTTACAAAATACCCATAATATGAACTTAAACCAAATTGTGTAGTCCCTACAGCATCATTGGCATTTGAAACTGTTCCTGAAGTAGAGAAAAAACTACTTGTATAAGAATAATCTCCATTTCTTAAACCAACATTAGATACCTCTGGTTGTAAGTTTATAGTAGTACCTTGTGATTGTTGTATATTATTTGTTAATTTACTAAATTCCGATAAAACTAGTGTTATAGGTTCAAAAGAAGGAAGAGCACTATACCCTAAACTTGGTGTTGGGTTAGTTACTGTTAATTTCATATAAGAATCAGTACCGGAAACTAATTCTAAACTAGTAATATCAAAAGTAACATTATTAAGTTCGTTTGAGAATTGAGAAACTCTTATTTTACCTGCATCTTTATTAAAATTTTCTACTGATCCAGATAAAGTTGTTAAGGTTGAAAAGAAAAGACCCCCAAAATTTTCATCACCTACATATATTTCTGTTGCAAGATTAACATTAGAATTGTTATACCTTATTGTATTGCTAGCTATAGGGGGAGTAGTACCTGTTCTAAATTGATACCCGGTACCTGTTGTTGTAGCATTTTCTTGGTATACTCTAAAAAATGCACCTGATGAAGGTGGGTTTTGTGATATTTGTGTATATTGAGTAAAAACCCAAGGTCTAACTTGCATTTCTTCACGATGAACTACAAAGGAACCACTTACTTGTTCATTAGTTTGGGTTACACCATTTAAAACACCATTACCTAATTCCGCTAATGTACCCTCTAAATAAACATTATTTATGTTTACATTACTACCCGCATCGGCAGTATATACATTACCACCTTCTGGTAGGAAGGGGTTAGTTGGTTTACCAGATCCGGTTTCTGTTACAATATAAGCCTTATAAGGTCTATGTAAATGTGGATTATATCTATAAGTATTTCCATCTCCACCATCAGTGTTATATCCTCTATATACCCATAATTCTTGATCGTTTCTAAGTGGAATTTCTGTAGATGATTCTACTATTTGGTTATTGGTTAAAGTAATAACTATACCACTTGAAACATCTGTAAATCCTTCAGCTAGTAATTCTGATTGTGTAAATGTTATAGTTTCTCCTACTTGATATCCTGATCCTGTGTTATTAACTTTAACTTGGTTAATATTTGAACCTACAGATTTTAAAAAGAATATTGCCCCAGTACCATTTTCACTACCATTTTTTGTTATAGTAGCAGTATTAGTTGCAGATGTAGTTGGTGAAGTAAAGGGTAAATTTTGATTTAATATTAAATTAGTAAATTCTACTCCATTTTGTACTATATATGAAACATTTTCTCCTAAGGCTGATATTTTAGAATTATAATTACTATTAGCTACCGTTGTAGGATCCTTAATAGAATTAAGTTTAAGATTCATATCTAAATTATTAGAAGAACCTGATACTAATATCTGATTAGTTGTTTCTTTAAGATAATACCTTATGTCTGGTGTTGGAGCTACTGCCATTTATGTTATTTTGTTATAAATATTTTAAAACTATATTTCTACTATTATTGTTTATTGTTGTCCAGTTCCTCCTGGTATTGTTGCCCCATCAAAAAATCCTTCTTGTTGGTATTCACAATAATATAATTCGTTTAGGTTAGTGTAATTACCAATATAAATTCTAAATTTTCTTACTGATTCTTGTGTTCCATCACCAGGATCATTTGCCCCAGCAGATGCTCTAACAGTTATGGTTGCATTACCTGTTCCTATTCCCCCATTGGCATTATAATCTGGGTTTGGTTCTACTGTAAGCCCTACAAATTGTAACCAATTTGGATCAATACCAGTTGTACTATTTGAAGTTTGCCAAGTACCATCAATATTATATTGTATAAACATTACCCATTGAGTAGTTGGATTACCATTTACATTAACGTTCATGGTTCTTGTTCTATCAGCATCTGAACTAGTAGATGATCCGGGTACAGTAAAATTACCACCACAAGTAGTACTAAGATTACCCGGAGTTCCATTTGTTGGTGTAAAAACTGGTGTAATTGTTATCGTTGCAGGTGGTGAATAAAGGTTAAAAGCAGGTCCAATAGGGACTGCTGATGCTGTTATGTCACCATTATACAGTGCTAATTTTGTTACTGATGCTGGTCCTCCTGTTAAAGTAGATGAAGCACTTAAAGCATGATATGTGTCATTCTTAGCATCCATAAACCATGGTACCTCACTTGGGGAATTTGTAGAATCTCCATCAAATTCTCTTGAACCTGTATTGAAATTTCTAAAGGTATCTGTGTTAAAACCATCACCTGTTGATACTCTAACAACACCTCCTGTTTCTGTTGTTTGGAAATAACTTGCTGAATCCCATCCTTTAAAAAATGATTCTGTAGGGTATGTAGGGACTGGTGGGAAATAACCTTGTGCAATTGATTCTGTAAATCCAGTTGCAGGAATTACATTTGGATCTTCTCCTGAAGATGTAGCATAATAACTAAATACTCCACTTGCACTAAAAGTTAAATCATAAAATGAATCATCAAATGAATTAACAGCATCCGATGATGGGGGTTCATTAATTAATAATAAAGTTGCATCCTCATTATTAGGAATACCATCATCTTGTAATGAAGTATTTGCTATATACCAAGTTTGAAAACCTTCTCTAATAGCATTTCTCCAATTTGATGCGCCTGTTAAAGTAAATATTACATATTCACTACTAGCAATGTAAGGTTGAATTGTTTCACCATTAACGTCAACATTAGACATTTTAATATATTTAACCTTATTAGTTACATTATTAGCAACATCCCTAGTTAATAAACGTATAATTAAAGGTTGTGTTGCTGTAGTATATCCTAAACTCTGTAATTCACTTACAGATACTGTTATAGTATCATTTACAGCATATCCTGACCCTACATTGGTTCCTAATATTCGTACACTTAACCAATTTTGGGCAGCTTGATTTGTTGTTGTATTGATTTGAAGTTGTGCACCTGTTCCACTACCATCTGTTGTAAAGGTAGAAGTAGAAAATGATGTATTAACAGGGTAGGGTGTGTTTTGGAAATTTTGAGTTATATTTATATTATAACCTGGTGTTAATTCTCCTAGTTGGTTAACCGTATCTGCCCAAAACCACACATTACCAGGTGCTGGGATATCTAAATTAGATATAAAATTTTCTTCAAGTCTAGAATTGTTATTAAACCAATTGATTCTAAAGAAGTAATCTATAATAGCATCCTGTCCAAAGAATGTTTTACAGATTTCATTCATACCTACTTGAATATCATCACCAAATTCTCCATTATAAAATTCTCTTTGATCTAATCTAGGATAATTTACTGGAGGTACTCCGTTTGATTCCGTAATATTTTGATTATATGGGGGTGTAATACCTAAAGAAGGTACTATTGATTCACTCCACTGTTGTACAAAATCTGGGTATTGTGCGAAAAATTCAGAGGCAGAAACTTCAGATTCTGTTAAACCACTATAAGGTTCCCCATTAATTTCAAAACAAATTTGTACTTCGTTTTCATTTACAGGTACAAACCCTGAGTTTGTAATTACTGTTAATTCAAAAAATACACTACTACTATAATTTGTACCATATATTACTTCACCATAATTGCTTTCAAATCCACCATATCCCCCTCCAAATGTAATTTTGTCAATTTTATATTTCATAGGATCAACAAGTACCGTAGAAAAACCATCATCTACTGCTCCACCCCCATAATATAAGAAATTATCTGTTATTAGTGAAGATGTTGCTAACGTCTGGAGGAAATCAAAGTTATTTATACTTGAGGTTCCTCTTAAATTAATACTCATGGTAGTTGGATTATTATCTATATTTGTTGTTGAAAATATAGATTCACCTAAAGTATCATTTACATCTAATAGAGATGTAGATGAGGTATAAAAATAATTTAATATACAAGTATTCTGTGATGATTGACTAACTGGGGCTGCAAAATTATTATTAAAAGGTTCAAATGAACCCCCTGTACCTCCACTAAATTTATATATAGCAGATCCACTAACATTACCATATTCTGGAAATGAGCTACTTGAATTTGGGATTTGATAATCTCTAGGGAATGACTTAACACTACCCGTATATTCAGGAGTGGTATAAGACATTGATGGAGGTGCTTGTCTGTTTCTTTCTAATAAATTTTGTTTTACAACAACACCAGAAGATAAACTCGTTCTAGCAGGTGTAAAATCCTCTATCATTTTAAATAAAGAATTATCAAAAAATGAAATTAATCTAATAAAATCATTTACATCATAACTGTTTATATATTTTGTAAAATATGCATCTCTTAAAGTATCTAATTGTGGGTACGAATACCCTGATTCAGATACTTGTCTTGGATCACCTATATAATCACCTAAATTAAAAGCACCTATTTGTGCTATAATATCATCATTAACCTGGTCTGTAGGTGAAAATGCTACTTCTAAATAATTAATACTAGGATTACTACCACTTGGGTAAGTTTCTTGTTGGATTGATATATAAGGAGATAAGGTAGAACCTGAAGGTAAGTTTTCTTGAACTACTTTTATTTGATCGTTTATTCTATTTTTAATACCTCCGGGTACTTGATTTAAAAATATACTTTCTGTATTTTGTATAAATGAACCTGTTAAATAAAATTCACTATTTCCATTTGAAAAGGATTGTGTTGTTGCCCAAGATCCTGTAACTTTAGGATGAATTGAAGTTCTACTTGATGTTATTAATTGTGTACCTAAATCAGCTCTAAAAGCTAAATCCTGTGGTGTTGAATTAATTGTATTACCTTGAGTTGAATAAGGATTAACTACATAATCATAAAATAAACTTTCACTTAATGCTGTATCCCAATATCTTATTTCTTGGTACGCCCCAGAAAAGGGTGTAGCTAATACTCCGTCTACAGATACACTTTCTGTATGTGGGAATCTTGAAGTTTGTACTGTATCCCAATATTGCCAGTTATGTATAATACTACCAGAGCTAGAGTGTCCTATTTGATCTCCAATTCTATTAGCAGCATAAATATAAGCTTCATCACTTCCAGCATAGTCAATTGTAGTCATTACAGACCACCATCCTCCATCAAAGAAAGGTAAATCAATACTTGCTGTTTTATCTAATCCATTATTTCCATCAGGGTAAAATGTTAAAGTACCATAAGCATTAGATTCTGAGGGGATTGACCCACTATAACTTGAAGTAGTCATTCCTGAACCAGTATAATTTAGAGTAATAAAAGATGTATTATTATCTCCAACCCATAAATTTTGATGTATTGGGGTTGCTGTTTTAGGTACACCTGGGGTTTTAAATCTAAATTGTAAGGATTTTGGTCTTGTTTCTAAAACAGAATCAGAAAAATCACTATTTAATTGAAATGAGGATGTGATTTGATTGTTTATACCATCAGAATGAAAAGCATAATTAAATACATCTTCACTATAATCCCAATCTTGTAAGTCATTTTTATCCTTCCCACCAAATTCATTTATTCTTAAAATAGTACTTGGAATACCATAAGCAGTAATTAATGCTCTTAATCCAGATATTGTACCTTTTTTCTTAAGTAATAATGGTATATTATGGTAAATTCGTTTATATAACGACTTATTAACATCGTCTAATGGGACTATATCATTTGATGCAGATATTGTTGTATTTACGTATTCATACCCAGAAGGTGTATTAACTTCACCACCAATTGAACCAGTCATATTAGGGAAAGGAAAAGTACTACCTGATGGGGTAATTCCTAAAAAGGCAGTATATAAATCGTCTGTGTTAAAGTTATTTGAATATAATTTTACACCAAAATCTTTAATAGCATCCGCTACTAAATCCTTA
>Ga0209196_1002760_pt1 | contig 11099 bp, 9 predicted proteins | sample COGITO_mtgs_1105_5_FD_184801 | JGI IMG/M metagenome (GOLD analysis project Ga0209196, IMG submission 184801) | Pelagic marine microbial communities from North Sea - COGITO_mtgs_110509 (SPAdes) (version 2) | ecosystem: Environmental > Aquatic > Marine > Epipelagic ... | reverse complement strand
TTCACCTGGCTCTGGACGTTTCCAGTTTGGCTCAGACCGATTAATCAGGACAACTGATCCAACAGCCCAACCCAATAAACCCCCAAATAGAATGATAGAAGCAAGGTCACCATTTACCAAAAGATGTGCAATGGCCCAAATTTTTACCGCCGTAAGCTGTGGATGGCGCAGTTTACCTCGAAGACGACCAGATGTAGCGGACATTCCATATACAAAAAATGCTAACAGCATTAAAATGTTGTTAATGTGTACCATGAAACTTGGGGGTGACCAAACTGGGATTAATTCTGCCCAACGATAACCAAAAATCATCGCAAACAGTCCGATTAGTATAATAAAAGCGATAACAACTTTACCACCTTTTCCCAAACTAGCACGCTGTTCATTTGCCAGTCTTTTGAAGAAGTGTGCCATTATCCACAAAACAAGACCAAGGATCAAAAGGAGCATTAAATCATTTCCTCTGCTAGAGCAGTTATAGCTTTAGCCTTTTCTAGAGTGTCGCGCGCAGTCACAATGTGTAAACTTTCAACTATTCGTCCATCCACGACCGCAATGCTTTTACCATTCGCCTCAACTTCTTCAAAAGCTCTAATCTGGCGATGAGCCAGTTCTAAATCCTCATCTGATGGAGAAAAGACCGCATTTGCAATGGCTAGCTGTGCTGGATGTATTACGGTCTTGCCATCAAAGCCCATATCTCTGCCCTGTTCACACTCCAATGATAGTCCGTCTTCATCTTTGAAGGCGTTATACACACCATCAATGATAGCTATTTTATGTGCTTTAGCCGCAAGCAAACACAATCCCAACCCAGTCACCATTGGCAAACGGTCTACTCTAGAACGGCCTTGTAATTCTTTGTTTAAATCGTTCGTGCCCATTACCATTGCTTGTAGAAGTGGATGGGTTGCAATTTGCCCAGCGTTCAGCATGCCTAATGGAGTTTCCATCATTGCCCAAATCGGAGTGTCAATTGTCAATTCGCTCAATTCACTCAGGTCATCATAAGATGAAACCTTTGGAAGCAAAATCGCTCCTGCACCCATTCTTCGAGCAGCTTTTGCATCATCGATACCCCACTCTGTATCTATTGCGTTAATGCGAACGATAAGAAAACGAGAACCATAGCCTCCAACGGTTAGAGCCTCAGATAATATTTCCCGAGCAGTCTCTTTTTCTTCGATGGAAACAGCATCCTCTAAATCGAAAATTAATGCATCAGCAGGCAGACCACGAGCTTTATCAACCGCACGAGCATTCGAACATGGAATGTACAACACAGAACGTAACGGGCGGATAAAGGACATGGAGACTAACTCTTATTTTATTATTTGGTGCGATAAGGGACATTTAATTGGCAAAAGTTCAAGACTTGATTGCCGCATTGCAGAAAAAACACATAACGGGGCGCAACACCTCTGTCTAAACAATGTTGAACTAAATCGAAATTTTAAATACATGACGAGGAAGTTCACTCCCGTGCTATAGATCGAAATATTCAAGTTAATATGCGTAATAATTTATTAGGTTAAACCATCCCAAATAAGTTTGGCACCTGTTCCTAGCAAAAGTACATAAGTTAATAAGAAAAAAGCACGTTCTGGCATTAAGTGATGTGCTTTCACCCCAAGCCATACCCCTAACAAGGCAAATGGTGCCAGCACAAGGTTAGCCATACCTGTTTCTACAGTGAACAAACCTAGAAAAGCATAAGGCAGAAATTTTGCAACATTAATAATCCAAAAGACTAAAACTGTGCTAGCTTGGTATTCAGTTTTGTTAGGTTTAAGCGACAGCAGGTAGAGGGCTGCGGGAGGACCACCTGCATGACTAACAAAACTGGTAAATCCAGCCACTAACCCTGCTAAAGCACCAGCCCATTTGGGCAAACTTTGCGCTGCTACACGCACCCAACCGCGTTCCACGGAGACTTGCCACATTACAAATGCTACTGAGATGATACCAATTATTACTCGGAATACATCTGCGTCAGTTCGGGCATACAGAGCGGCTCCAATTATAATACCGGGTAAAGCACCTAAGATTAATATTATTGAAGCGCGCAAATTCCACTTACCCCAATAAGACCATAATGCGGCAATATCCATAAGCATCAGAATTGGAAGCATAACTGCCAAAGCAATCCCGGGATCAACAACTAATGCCAGAATCGATGCGGAGACAAATGCGGCTCCGGAACCGAACCCACCCTTGGATACACCCGCAAAAACTACTGCGGGGGCGGCCACCACAAAAAAACTCAATGTAAGCTCAAGCACTGTAATTTTCCGAAATAGCCCACGTCTTTAATCCCTTAACCCTTAAATAGCAGCCAGACCAGTAATCATATAAAAATGTGCCGCAGCGCAGCGCTCTTGCGTCACAGCCCAACTCGGGCTAGGCACCGCGCCAACCAAAACGCAATGAGTGGAGAATGAATTCTATGGCCAGACCTAAGATTGCCCTTATCGGTGCCGGTCAAATTGGCGGCACACTTGCACACCTAATAGCCTTAAAAGAATTGGGTGATGTAGTGCTTTTTGACATCGCCGAAGGAACACCAGAAGGAAAAGCGCTTGATATCGCCGAGTCTGGTCCATCAGAAGGCTTTGATGTACATTTGCAAGGAACCCAGTCTTACGCTGACATCGCGGGAGCGGACGTGTGCATCGTGACTGCTGGTATCCCCCGCAAGCCCGGCATGAGCCGTGATGATCTCTTAGGTATCAATCTTAAGGTTATGAAATCCGTCGGTGAAGGTATCGCTGCTCATGCTCCAAATGCTTTTGTAATTTGCATTACTAACCCTCTAGACGCAATGGTTTGGGCCCTACGTGAGTTCTCAGGCCTCCCCCAGAAAAAAGTCTGCGGCATGGCTGGTGTTTTGGACAGCGCTCGCTTTCGTCATTTTCTAGCGGAAGAATTCAACGTTTCGATGAGAGACGTTACAGCCTTTGTGCTCGGTGGTCATGGAGATACCATGGTGCCTTTGGCACGTTACTCAACAGTCGCAGGTATCCCATTACCTGACTTAGTAAAGATGGGTTGGACTAGCCAAGAGCGATTGGATGCAATTGTCCAACGTACGCGTGACGGTGGCGCTGAAATCGTTAGCCTTCTTAAAACTGGATCTGCTTTTTATGCACCAGCTACATCAGCAATTGAAATGGCCGAAGCATACATCAAAGATCAAAAGCGAGTTTTACCCTGTGCAGCTTACGTGGACGGTGCATTAGGATTAAAAGGCATGTACGTGGGCGTACCCACAGTAATAGGGTCTGCAGGCGTTGAGAGAATTATTGATATTCAAATGACTAAAGAGGAACAAACAATGTTTGACAACTCGGTGGCAGCGGTTAATGGCTTGGTCACAGCCTGCAAAGGCATTGACGGCACCCTCAAATGAACCGGTCAATCCCCACAAACAAACTCTTTTAATAATGGGTCTTTTCAACGATCGAACTATCAAATCGGCGGCTAAAAATGAGGATTTATAGCTCGCCATAAAATATCGTATCCAAAGTTGAAATATCGGATATATAAACCACTATTCCCACATGTACGTCTGCGGCCACTTGATTACCAATCACTAGGCCAAATCTTCTTCGATTACATCAGAGGCAGAGTATAAGAATTGCCTTAATACACAATTATTTTTATTTATTTGACTGAATTAATGAGCTAATTTTTCCCAAACTATTAACCATCAATATTTGATTTTTAAGTATTGTTAAATTTCAATCATGACCAAGGTAGAGGATTTGTGATCACAGTTTTGCAGCTGTGATCACAAAATGATAAATTCTTTTAAAAATTCTATCAATTTGTGTTTTAATCATTTACCAGAACCTTGATCCTATATGAAACAGTTCGCAGCAAATGCACTTATCCGGGACGGTCGGCCATGAATATTCATGAATACCAAGCCAAAGCTCTTTTACGCAGTTATGGAGCACCAGTCTCAGACGGACGGTTAGTCCTTCGGGCAGAAGATGCCAAGACCGCAGCAGGAGAGCTTGATGGCCCCCTGTGGGTGATAAAAGCACAGATCCACGCTGGAGGCCGTGGCAAAGGCAAGTTTTTAGAACCCGATGCCGGCAAAAAGGGCGGAGTTCGCATAACAAATTCGGTTGAAGAAGCCGCTGAGGAAACAAAGAGAATGTTGGGGCGGACACTTGTCACGCATCAGACCGGGCCTGTTGGCAAGCAGGTCAATCGCATATACATAGAGGACGGTTCAGGCATTGAGAAAGAATTGTATATTGCTCTGCTGGTTGATCGTCAAACAAGCCGTGTAAGCTTCGTCTGCTCTACAGAGGGTGGTATGGACATTGAAGATATTGCAGCATCCACACCAAATAAGATTCTTAACTTTTCAGTAGACACCGCTACCGGGTATCAAGCATTTCACGGCCGGCGAATTGCTTTCTCATTGGGACTAAAAGAAAAACAAATTAAACAATGCGTTAGTCTAATGTCTATACTATACAAAATCTTCATCGAAAAAGATATGGAAATGCTCGAAATTAACCCACTTATCGTAACGGATAAGGGAGATTTAAAAGTACTTGATGCTAAAATTTCATTTGATGGCAACGCACTATATCGTCATGCCGAAATAACTGAGTTACGCGATGAAACTGAAGAAGATCCCAAAGAACTTGCAGCCTCTAAATACGATTTAAACTACATTGCATTAGATGGTGAAATCGGATGCATGGTAAACGGTGCCGGGCTCGCCATGGCCACTATGGACATTATCAAGCTTTACGGCGCCGAACCGGCAAACTTTCTTGATGTCGGTGGCGGTGCCACTACGGAGAAAGTGACAGAAGCATTCAAGATTATTACGTCTGACCCTCAAGTCAAAGGTATTTTAGTCAATATCTTTGGCGGTATCATGCGCTGCGATGTGATAGCGGAAGGAGTCGTAGCCGCCGTAAAAGAAATGGGTCTAAAAGTACCACTTGTTGTTCGCTTGGAAGGCACTAACGTACAGCAAGGTAAAAATATTATAAATAATTCTGGCCTTGATGTGATTGCCGCTGATGATCTCAAAGACGGAGCGCAAAAAATAGTACAAGCAGTCAAAGGGTGACTGCCATTGCTAACTATAATCTTTCAGAACATCGGTAATACCCAAGGAGAGGCTGGAAATGGCTGTATTAATTGACGAAAATACCAGAGTGATCTGCCAAGGTCTAACCGGATCTCAAGGGACATTCCACACAGAACAGGCAATTGCCTACGGCACCAAAGTGGTTGGCGGAGTTACACCCGGAAAAGGAGGTATGAGCCACCTCAATTTACCAGTTTTCAATTCAGTTTATGAAGCAATGAAGATGACCAAAGCGAATGCGTCAGTAATCTATGTCCCTCCACCATTTGCAGCAGACTCGATTATGGAAGCTATAGACGCTGAGGTGCCTCTAATCATATGTATTACTGAAGGCATTCCAGTGCTTGACATGGTGAAAGTGGTCCGGGCACTTGAGGGCTCAAAATCGCGTCTAATAGGCCCAAACTGTCCCGGTGTGATTACACCAGACAAATGCAAAATTGGCATCATGCCCGGTCATATTCATAAGCGTGGATCATGTGGTGTTGTATCTCGCTCTGGCACGCTGACATACGAAGCAGTGAAACAAACCAGTGATCTTGGAATTGGCCAGTCTACGGCTGTAGGCATTGGGGGTGACCCGATCAAAGGAACTGAACACATTGATATTCTTGAAATGTTTTTAGCAGATCCCAAAACAACATCAATAATTATGATTGGTGAAATCGGTGGTTCAGCTGAAGAAGATGCCACTCAGTTCCTTGTTGATGAGAAAAAACTGGGGCGTTGGAAACCAACTGCTGGCTTTATAGCAGGCCGTACAGCTCCTCCCGGCCGGCGCATGGGTCACGCAGGCGCTATTGTGGCAGGTGGTACAGGTGGTGCAGAGGGTAAAATTGAGGCTATGCGAGCTGCGGGTATAACTGTGGCTGACAGCCCTGCAACACTAGGCGAAGCCGTAATGAAAGCTATCAAGAATTAATGCTACGAAGATGTTCACGACCAAACCGACAATAATACAACAGCGGGAAATAATGCACATACATTTGGGTAGAATCTCAAATTTTAAAACATAGCGATTAATCTGGAGACCCATAATGGACTTCAAGACAGCCGTTAAAACTAGTTTGAAAAAATACATGACCTTCTCAGAGCGTGCCAGTATGCCAAGCCCTACAATTATGGACCTAATTTCGGAAGAGGTGTCTAAATGACGAAGAATTCTCCCAACGATCAATTCCGCGCGTCCAGCTTCATGCAATGCCATAATGCAGAATACTTAGAGCAAATGTACGCTCGATATGCCAACGATCCCCAGGCTGTAGACGAAGCATGGCAGGGGTTTTTTGAAGCTATGGGGGACGAAGAAGCCTCCGTCAAACACGAAGCCTCCGGTCCAAGTTGGTCCCGCACCGATTGGCCCCCAATTCCAGAGGATGATTTGACACTGGCTTTAACTGGAGAATGGTCAAACGACGGTGAAATTAAAGGTGCCCACGACAAAATTTTAGCAAAAGCTGAAGACAACGGGGTAACAGTCAGTGCTGATCAAATCAAACGATCTGTATTGGACAGCATTCGCGCTTTGATGATCATTCGTGCATTCCGTATTCGTGGACATTTAGTAGCCAACCTTGACCCACTCGGCATGCGTAACCCAATACCGCATCCGGAGTTGGATCCAAAATCTTATGGATTCACCGAAACAGACATGGATCGCCCAATTTTTATAGATAAAGTTCTTGGTCTTGAAGTTGCCACAATGCGAGAAATACTTGATATTGTGAAGCGAACCTATTGCGGAACATTCGCCTTGCAATACATGCATATTTCAAACCCCGAGGAAGCTGGCTGGCTCAAAGAACGGATAGAAGGTTTGGGCAAGGAAATTCAGTTCACTCGCGAAGGCCGCAAAGCAATCTTAAACAAAATGGTTGAAGCGGAAGGGTTCGAAAAATTCCTTCATGTAAAATACATGGGAACGAAACGGTTTGGCCTTGATGGAGGTGAAAGTTTAATCCCCGCGATGGAGCAAATCATCAAACGTGGTGGTGCTTTAGGCTTGGAGGAAATTGTTATAGGTATGCCTCACAGGGGAAGGCTAAGCGTTTTAGCTAACGTTATGGCAAAACCATACAGGGCTATCTTCAACGAATTCCAAGGCGGCAGTTTCAAACCGGAAGATGTAGACGGTTCAGGCGATGTTAAATATCATCTTGGCGCATCGTCTGATCGCGAATTTGGCGGCAACTCTGTACACCTAAGCTTAACAGCTAACCCAAGCCACCTTGAGGCAGTAAATCCCGTCATCATAGGGAAAGTTCGCGCCAAACAAGATCAGTTACAAGATGCTAAACGTACTAAAGTTATGCCGATTTTACTTCACGGTGATGCAGCTTTTGCAGGGCAAGGCGTTGTTGCAGAATGTTTTGCTCTTTCTGGGCTCCGTGGTCACAAAACCGGTGGAACCATGCATATCGTCGTCAACAACCAGATAGGATTTACCACAGCCCCGCACTTTTCACGCTCATCACCTTACCCCACCGATAACGCGCTGGTGGTCGAAGCGCCTATATTTCATGTCAATGGAGACGACCCTGAGGCTGTAGTGCATGCGGCTAAAGTTGCCACTGAATTCCGTCAGATGTTTCACAAGGACGTTGTTATTGACATAATCTGTTATCGTAGATTTGGACACAATGAGGGCGACGAACCCATGTTCACCAATCCGATTATGTACAAAAAAATTAAAAAACAAAAAACAACTTTGACCCTCTATACGGATACATTAGTCAAAGATGGCTTAATTCCCGAAGGGGAAATTGAGGATATGAAAGCAGCATTTCAGGCGCGCATGAATGAAGAGTTTGAGGCAGGCAAACTTTACAAGCCGAACAAGGCCGATTGGCTTGATGGCAAATGGTCTCACCTCGACAAAAACAAAAATGACTATCAACGTGGAAAGACCGCTATTTCATCCAAGACTTTTTTTGATATTGGAAAGGCCCTTTCTACAGTACCGAGCGGGTTTCCATTACACAAAACAGTAAGCCGTTTACTAGAGACAAAAAAAACAATGTTTTCCAATGGTGTGGGTTTCGATTGGGCAACAGGTGAAGCCCTCGCCTTTGGATCATTATTAACAGAAGGATATCCAGTCCGCTTATCTGGGCAAGACAGTACGAGAGGTACATTTAGTCAGCGCCATTCTGGCTTAGTTAACCAAGAAACTGAGGAACGCTATCACCCTTTAAACAACGTTCGTGCCGGCCAAGCCAATTATGAATCCATAGATTCTATGTTATCTGAATATGCAGTACTGGGCTTTGAATATGGGTATTCACTGGCTGAACCAAATGCTTTGACACTTTGGGAGGCACAATTCGGTGACTTTGCAAATGGCGCTCAAATAATGTTCGATCAATTTATCTCATCTGGTGAGTCAAAATGGTTAAGGATGTCTGGCCTAGTCGTTTTGCTACCTCATGGTTTTGAGGGACAAGGGCCCGAGCATTCCTCTGCTCGTCTTGAGCGTTTCTTACAGATGTGTGGTCAAGACAACTGGATTGTAGCCAACTGCACTACTCCTGCCAACTATTTCCACATTTTAAGACGCCAAATTCACCGCGATTTTCGTAAGCCACTTATTCTAATGACACCCAAGTCTTTATTGCGTCACAAGCTTGCCGTTAGCAAGGCTGAGGAATTCACTACTGGCAGCAGTTTTCATCGCGTGTTGTGGGATGACGCGCAGCTTGGAAGTTCTAAAACAAAATTGGTTGCAGATAAAAATATTAAAAGGGTCGTTATGTGTTCAGGCAAGGTTTATTATGACCTTCTCGAAGAGCGTGACAAGCGCGGACTACGCGATATTTATTTGCTTCGATTTGAACAATTTTATCCCTTTCCAGCACAATCAGCAGTGAAAGAGTTAGGGAGATTCAAAGGTGCAGAAATGATTTGGTGTCAGGAAGAACCCAAGAATCAAGGTGGTTGGACGTTTATAGAACCTAATATTGAATGGGTTCTAGAACGGGTCAAGGCTGACAATAATCGGCCGCGCTATGTAGGTCGGGCAACCTCTGCCTCACCCGCGACAGGTTTGGCCAGTATTCACAAAGCTCAGCAAACCGCTCTTGTCGACGAAGCGCTGACTATCAAAGGATAAGCAAATGACCACTGAAGTTCGTGTGCCCACATTAGGCGAAAGCGTCACTACAGCCACTGTCGCAACATGGTTCAAAAAACCTGGCGAAATGGTCGCTGTCGATGAAATGCTCTGTGAACTAGAAACTGATAAAGTGACTGTCGAGGTGCCATCACCGATTGAGGGTACTCTAAGCGACATTATTGCTCTTGAAGGAGATTCCGTCGGTATTGACGCCTTATTGGCGACTATAACAGAGATTAAAAGTACCAAAGCGACCGAAGCTGAACAATTACCTGCTAAAGCTAATGACGTAGGTATAAAAAATAATATGGAAGGTGTAACTTTCGTATCTGTACCAACTTTGGGTGAGTCTGTAACTGAAGCAACAGTTAGTACTTGGTTCAAATCCATAGGCGACGTTATCGCACGAGATGAAATGCTGTGCGAACTAGAAACTGACAAAGTAAGTGTTGAAGTATCGGCACCTACAAGCGGCATTCTAAGCGAAATTTTAAAGCCAGAAGGCACCACTGTAGATGCAAATGCTAAACTGGCAGTTATCAACAGGTCAGGTGGAATTGATACACTAGCCACAACTCCAGTACCCGTCTCTAATCACAAAGAAAAAGATATTGAAGACGCACCTGCAGCTAAAAAAGCAATGCTGGAGGCAGGTATCAGCCGCAACCAAATAACTGGTACCGGTCGTGATGGAAGAGCCATGAAAGATGATGTGGCTCGCGCTATCGCTGCAACTACTGACACATCAACAAGCGAAAAATTGACAATGCCACGCGCACCAGTTGAAGCAGAAGATGTTGGTCGTGAGGAACGTATAAAGATGACCCGTCTTCGCCAAACTATCGCCAAAAGGCTTAAAGACAGTCAAAATACTGCTGCCATACTTACCACTTATAATGAAGTAGACATGACAGAAGTAATGGCACTGCGTAGTGAATACAAAGATCTATTTCTTAAAAAACACGGGGTCAAACTAGGGTTTATGTCTTTTTTCACAAAAGCCTGTGTGCACGCCCTCTACGAGGTACCGGAGGTCAACGCAGAGATTGATGGCAATGATGTAGTTTACAAAAATTTTGTCCACATGGGTATTGCCGCAGGCACACCTCAGGGCTTGGTTGTGCCAGTAATCCGCGACGTAGGCACACTAAGTTTTGCTGAAATTGAAAAAGCTATTGTAGAGAAAGGCGCGCGTGCGCGTGATGGAAAACTTAGTATGTCCGAAATGCAAGGTGGCACCTTCACTATTTCTAATGGTGGCGTATATGGCTCGCTGATGTCCTCCCCAATTTTAAATCCTCCACAGTCAGGCATCCTCGGTATGCACAAAATACAGGACCGCCCAGTGGCTTTAAGCGGTCAGGTTGTTATCCGTCCAATGATGTATCTTGCCCTAAGTTACGACCACCGAATTGTAGATGGAAAAGGCGCAGTCACCTTTCTGGTTCGAGTAAAAGAGGCACTAGAAGATCCGCGCAGGTTACTTATGGATCTATAAATATCTGAGTCTAGTTACGAAAATTTTTCTTTGAAATAATATTGCTGAAACGACTAATCCAATAAAGATTAACTAAGCTCTCCATCAGAGATAAAGGAAATACTAATGGCGTCATACGATGTAATCATAATTGGTTCGGGACCAGGCGGCTATGTCTGCGCAATTCGATGTGCTCAACGAGGCCTTAAGACAGCCATTGTCGAGGGGCGCAAAACACTCGGAGGCACATGTCTTAACGTAGGTTGCATTCCATCCAAAGCTCTCCTTCACGCATCTCACATGCTGCATGAGGCTGAACATAATTTTGCTACAATGGGCTTAAAGGGAAAAAGTCCAACAGTAGATTGGAACCAAATGCAGCACTACAA
>Ga0209196_1002759_pt1 | contig 11100 bp, 6 predicted proteins | sample COGITO_mtgs_1105_5_FD_184801 | JGI IMG/M metagenome (GOLD analysis project Ga0209196, IMG submission 184801) | Pelagic marine microbial communities from North Sea - COGITO_mtgs_110509 (SPAdes) (version 2) | ecosystem: Environmental > Aquatic > Marine > Epipelagic ... | reverse complement strand
ACGCAGTGCTTGCTCACGCTCGACCCAACGCTTCTCACGTATTGCCGAGTCCATCTCCACATCCAACAACACTAGGATATCTTCATTGAGCTGCCCGTGGCGGCGGTGCTTCATCTTGCGGCGGTAGGCGAGGATCTGGCGCAACAGGATCTTACGCCCCCAGGCGACAAAGTTCGTGCCACTCTTAAACTTTCCGAAGTGGCGCCACATCACAATCTTGCCCTCCTGCAGGATATCCTGGGCGTCCTGCAAGGGCTGTACCAAGCCAGTAACGTAGATCGCCAGTGTGCGGTCATGCTCGGTGAGCAAGCGCAGAAATTCCTCCGTCCGCTCCTGGGAGTGAACAATGGGTTCTGGGGCTTGGTTTTCGTCACCTTGCATTCACTTCACAATAGGTCATGATTAGCATTTTTAAACGGAAAAACTGAAGATTGCGCGCCTTCGGCGGAATGAAGAATTTGGAATGTGGAATTGGGAATGAGCCCGCAGGATGGGTACACTCGCAACTCAGACTCTCAACACGAACTGCCACGAAGTGGTCATTTCACCCTTCTCTCTTGCTTAGCTGCGCTTACGGCGCAGCATCAGGGCAAGTCCGCCGAGGCCGAGCAGTGCAGTCGAGCTAGGCTCGGGCACAGCGTAAGCTTCGAGCACGAGGTCATTACCGCTGAGCTTAATCTGCCAGTCCCATGATGGGCCGTTGGAGAAGCCGCTTGAGTCGAATGAAAAGTCAGTTGCATCAAATCCAGAGATGCCTGCTGAGGTAGTGGCAATAATGAAGCTGTAATCAACAATTCCGTCTCCTTTGCTCCAGCTCTCAAAGCCAGCCGCGTCACCGATGCTGTTGGCCAGTGAGAGGGAGTCAATATCGATGGTGAAGCCACCCGCACTTAGACCCCCTAGTTCTAGCGTTCCGGTGATATCCAGCCAGTCCCAACCCTCGTCCACACCTTTGGTGCCGTTACTATTGTTGATCTCCCACAGATACGACCCGCCGTCCAACCAAGTCTGGGATCCTGTAGATGCCGTTCCCGGTGAGTTGCCGGGGCTGATGACTCCCGCAATGGTCATATCATGGCCACTGAGGTCAACTCCGGTGGCAATCTCGAGTATGCCGCCATTGACGGTATAGGCACCCGAGCCGCTGTGACTGGAGCCACTGGCAAGGGAGAGGGTGCCAGCGTTGACGGTGGTCGTGCCGGTGTAGGTGTTGGCTCCATCCAATGTGAGCGTTCCGCTGCCGCCTTTGACGAAGGTCAGGGTGCGAGTGCCTTCATCCGCTAGTTGACCACTGTAGGTGGTGACCGTGCCCTGGTTGACTGTGAGCGAGCCGTCTCGACCGCGGATGACTCCACCCGTACCGGAGAGCTCGCCGATCGTATTCGCGCTAGCAAGGCGGGTATAAGCTCCACTGGTAGATCCACTGGTGGAGAGCTTCAAGGAAGGGGTGTTCAGACCAGCGAGGAACAAATTGTTTCCGCCACTTACACTCTCATGAGTGATCGTGCCACTGAAGCTACCGCTCCAGCTACCGAAATTCCTGACGTTGGCATTGACTTGGCCATCACCCGTGCCACCAAAGTTCAGAGTGCCACTACCAGACAGCGTACCGCTGATGTCATAATTACCGCCGGTATTATTGACAATGGTCGTGCTGCCTGTGGCGGAAATGTCATTGGCAATGTCAGCAGCTATCTCCAAGGTGCCACCCGAGAGCGTGATCGCCCCGGTTCCCGCCGCGGCAGCATCTCCCAGAACCAGAGTTCCCGAACTAAGGGTCGTGCCGCCGCTGTACGTGTTTGTACCGCTGAGCGTGGTCGTTCCCGTGCCGTTTTGCACAAAACTACCGTCACCGCTGATGACGTCTCCCAGCGTCTGGGTGCCCGCCCCGCTGGCTTGAACCACACCACCGGCTGCGGTGACCAGGCCATCGCTGAGCACATGCGTGCCGGAGCCTGCGAAATTAAGAGTAGATCCCGCTCCGACATTGATTGCCGAGGCTCCGTCCCACTGCATCAGACCCGAGACGTTGAGGGTGGCGCTGTTCAAGGTCAGGTTGGCATTGTTGGCGGTAAATGTGTTGTTGTTGCCATCGTTGGTGGCTGGATCTACGGTGGTGATGTTGTTGATCGTGACATCGGCTGTGCTGCCACTGATGGCGAGAGTGCCGTCCGCGGCACGCAAAGTCCCGAGACTGAAAAACCCGCCATCGTTGATGGTGATACCGCCACCTCCGTTTCTTATGTCGAGGGTTCCTGCGCGGGTATAACCACCTCCGTTATTAACAATTAATTGTGCGCTGGTGTTAATGAGGGCAACACTGGCGCTTCCGGTGAGATCTCCACCCGCATCAATCGTGAGTACATCCCCTGCACCATCGAGTATGAGCCTCCTGATCGTTGCAGTGCTCGCTAGCGTGGCGGCGGTATTGAAATTAACATCATCAGCCGCATCAGGCAAACCTGCAGACCAGTTGCCGGCATCTTCCCATGTATTGTCAACTGCACCAGTGAATACCGTGGCAGCATTCGCTGCTCCAATCATCAAAGCAAAGCAGCCCGCCGCCATAACAGGTAGGCTAGTGCGTGGGTGAATATATGACTTATGATGGCGTTTGTCGGAGTTATTATTCGTTTTCATGGCTCTATGATGTGGGTTTGTTGGGGTTTATTCGTTATATGTAGTTATATTAATGTAGTTATATTATTGATAACGAGATACTTGTGTGTGTTTTGGGCTCGCTATGAATGATGTCTATTCAGTGAACAAGGCTATGGGGTCAGCCTTTTTAACACTTTTTTTGCTTATTTTTTTATATTTTGATTATTTAAATGAAATATTAAGGGTGCTGAATTATCAAGGTCTGCCATCCTGCTCGGTATTTCAGACACAAAAAACCCTGCTGTGGATCACAGCAGGGTTTTTGAAGTTGCAGTTCAGAGTTTAAGTTGAAGTAGGAGCCGCTTGCACCGACAACGTCGGCGGCTGCGCGGCTGTTCTTGGTTCTTTGTTCCTGGTTCTTTGTTCCTGGTTCTTTGTTCCTGGTTCTTTGTTGAAGCCGCTTCGCGGCTATCGCTCATCCGTCATCCGCCATTAGCTGCGCCTGCGGCGGAATGGTGAATTTGAAAATCCAGCACGACGCATTCACAAAGGCAGACAAGGACTCACGCTAAGACGCAGAGCCGCAAAGAGGCCGCAAGGCGGCCATCATGCATCACTCATCGCACATCAGCCCCGAACAAGTCGGGCCTAAAGCACCTTCAGCTCCTTGAGCCAGACGAGCAGATCAGCGGGCCACTGGGTGGAGTCCGCTCCCTTGCGGCCGAGGCCGAAGCCGTGGCCGCCTTTCTCGTAAAGCTTGAGCTCGGAGGTGACGCCGGCTTTTTTGAGGGCCTGGTGCATAAGCTCGCTGTTCTCGGGAACGACACCCTTGTCATCCTTGGCGTGGAAAAAGAAGCAGGGAGGCGTGTCCGCGGTGACGTTGCGCTCACAGGAAATGGCATCGAGCTGCTCCTGGCTGGCATCCTGGGGCAGCAAGGCACCGATGCAGCGGTGGCGGAATTTGGGATCACTGGTGATCACCGGGTAGCCGAGCACGGCGAAGTCCGGACGGGCCGAGACCTTGGAAATGGCATCATCCCCTGCCACACACTTACCATAAAGGGTGGCAGCGGAGCCGGTAAGGTGACCGCCGGCGGAGAAACCGAGGATTCCCACCTTGGCGGGGTCGATACCGAAGTCCTTGGCGTTGTGGCGCACGTACTGGATGGCGCGCAAGGCATCAGAAACTGGAATGGGGTGGAGAAAGCGCGACTTGTTCCGGGCAGGCAGGCGATACTGGAGCACAAAGCAGGTAATACCGCGCCCACTGAAGTATTTCGCTACATCGTGGCCCTCGTGCTGGGCCGCCTGGCCAGCATAACCGCCGCCGGGGCAGATGATCATGGCGGCGGTGGGCTTGTCGGTAGGATTGGTGGCAGCATGGGTGGCAGGATAAACGCTGAGCTTCGGACAATGGATCACGGTCAGCAAGGTGGGTCTTTTCGGATTTCGTTCCACAGTTTTGGAACTATCAACCCCAGGCGTGCCCTCCGGCCAGATATTGAGCTCTTTAACCGGCTCCCCGGCCTCTTCAGCGGCGGAAACACCATGAACTGCGAGAGTGAGCAAAGAAAACACGGAGGCAAAGACCAGCACTGAAAGACGGGAATGGGTAATCATGATGCCTGATTACGCGCCAAACGGAGGACTTTTGTCAAGAGATAGCCGCGAGGCATGCCTCGCGGCAGTTGAAGTGGAGAGTTTAAGTTGAAGTAGGGAGCCGCTTGCCCCGACAAAGTCGGCGGCTGCGCGGCTGTTCTTAGTTCCTCGTTCCTAGTTCTTGGTTGAGGCCGCAACGCGGCTCATTTCCGACCTCGGCTATCACTTATCAGTAATCCTTCATCAGCCCGCTAAGGGCTAGCGGCAGTTGAAGTTAAGAGTTTAAGTTGAAGTCCACACCTCAATCCGCCTCCGGCGGATTCTCCTCAAGATCCTGAAATGAGCGCCGCACATGCTCGATACGCTGATGATAGTCCTCGGCATTGCCGTAGTCAAAAAAGTGGCCGTAGCGGGAGTGAATGGCGTTGATCTTGAGGGCGTGTTTGATCGGGCACCAGTATTGCTCGGTGCGGGCTGCTATCTCAGTAATGTAGGCTAACTGGCCGTTGGCGTAACTACAGTAGACGCAGTTGAGTTTCTCAATGCCGTTGAGGTAGCTGAGCTGGTGGCGGTCAATCAGGATGTAATCACGGCGCCGGACCTTGGGAATACCGTAGATGGGGAAGCAAATGGCCTGGAAGATCATCGTTGCCAAATCAAGCAGCAGAAAGGGCAGCAGGCACAGCCAGACAAAAGGTGCACTCAGCAATACCAGAGGTTTGGAATCCAGCACCGTATGGCGGAGTTTCTTCGCAAATTTGCGGTTTTGAGCGCGGGCTTCCTCGGTAAAGCGCACTTTCTGCTTCTTCACCTTGTAGAGGAACTCCCCCTCCTTGCACTGGATCTCCCGCTTTATTTCCCCCTCAAGCTCACGCATACGCGCGAGCAACATATCAAGTTTGTCGTTCATTGTTCTAGCAGCCTGGCCGCCGTCACAAAGAACTCATTTTCCGTGTAAAGAATACCAGTCTTGCGATCATGAACCAGGGGCATGAACTGTCGAGGTAATTTGCCAGACGCTACGCGAATGAAGGAGGTCGGAGGTAAGCAATCCGCCCTCGCTCATCGCCGCTCCGCGGCTCCCCACTTGCAACTCGAACTCTCTACTTGAACTGCCGCGAAGTGCCAACTCACGCCAACTCACGCCAACGCGCCCTACCGCTTGAACAGCCGCTTCGGGGCGGCCTCAATTCTTCATTCCAAACTCCATCACTTCAAATGCAGCTGCAATATCCGCTTGAGCTCGACAATCGCTTCCGGGTGGTTGTGGGCGGAGTGGTCAGAGGACACGATCTTCTCTGATGCGGCTCCATCAAGATGGGAACTCCAGTAGGGCACTACGCCATCGCTGCTCTCTGGCTCATCACCACGTTTGGTTCCTCCACCCTTGCCCTGGTCCCCTATGATCGAGTGATAAGTTATACCGCGGGCAACCGGCTGCTTCAGGGTGAAGCTCAGGAGTGGATTGCCGGGCTTGAGTCGGGCAACACCATCCAGCGGATCCGTGCCGCCAGCCAGCTCACGCCCGAGCGCCGTGAGGGATCTTGCTACCTCTGGGATTTGCAGGGTGAGCAAGTCACGTGGCACTTGCACAAGCCAGGAGACAAAATGACCGATCCAGTTATCTGCAATGTCACTACCGCGATGCGGAGTGGCAATGAACACAACCCGCTTGACGAAATGTGGCGGCGCTTTCTCCAGCATGGTGGTCATGGCCTGACGGGACCGGTCTGAGATTGGCAGTTTTTCAATCGGCATGTTAAAAAGCTGATCAGAGGTTCCGCGAAAATCACGAATCTGAAAGCTGGTGATTAAGCCCCCCATGGAGTGGCCGACAAGCACAGCCCGGTCGACATTCTTACCCGCGCCACGGTGCTGGAGTTCCCGGTGCATTTCCTCAAGACCCTGCCGCAACCCGGCAGCCGGATACATGGGAGGTAAGCCGGTGGGGTAATAAAAACCAAAGACCTGGTAGTTCTCACGGAACCACTTTTCCGCCAGCAGCGCATTGTAGGGCATCAGCCAGGTGGCAGGCCGTGAGCCCAAGCCATGGGTGAAGACTACCGGGATTTTTGTGGGGTCAATAAGCTCAATACTATAGAGGCCCATTTCATCCATAAACTCAGCGGGTCTGCGAACTCCCCTCCACCCAAGACGCTTGGTCTGCTGCTGCACCATGGATGCAATGAGCGGGGTCGTGAAGTTGGTGACAAGAGTGCGCTGCGCACCCCGGAACCATACCTGGTCACTCTGGCCCGTGTTGCAGAGAGTGATACACGCGCGCCCCTTGGAGGGGAACTCAACCAGTGCAGTGGCAGGTGCATCAATACCGACAGGATGCAGAAAGGGGTTGGCTTGTTTTCTGCCCGCAGAATACTCGATGCGGCCTATCATGGGGGCACCAATGCCTTCTTGGATCTTGAGATCGGCATTGTCGACCTTGCAGGCATCGGCAAAGGTGATGGAGTCAAACTGCTCGGGCTGATACAGGCTTTCACCTTTGGCGTAGCTGACGCGGTAGCGGCTTGGCCTGCCTGCCGGGCGCTTGGATACCGGATGCATCAAGGCCAGCGCGTGCCCGGTAGCATGGCGGTAGATCCGGGCTTCGTCTCCTTTGTTAACAGATTGTGTCACGGTGCGCTCCGCCACCTCAAGGTAGAGGTCAACAGCTTGACCCGGGTCCTTCCTGCTGAGCTTGGCGGCCCGCTCCAACATGCTCTCAAGCGGGAGCAAGGCGGGACGGTCCGGCTCCTCCAGGGTGCGCTCAAAGCTACGGAAAGACTGGCTCGCCGACCAGCGGGTCAGATCAAGCCCACCGCCACAGCCGCTTAGGCCTGCCACCATCAGTAGCAGACACGCGGTCGAGATAAGCCGGAGTGATGTCAATGTATCCAGGACGGGTTGTTGATGGTGATGGTTTTACCTGGCGAAGCTGTTCGCTCAACAAGCGGATTCAGTCTCAGAAAAAGAAGTTCATGCCGAGAATGAAGCTCGATGTCTCAGTGTCATAGGTAAAGTTATTCTCCGAGTAATCAATCTTGAGATGACGATAGCCAAAAAACACATCGCTGCTCTCTCCAACACGATAGCCAACACCCCCCATGACTTGCCAGGTGAGATCTGAGCCAAGGTCGAAGCCTCCAACTTCACCGCGCAACATGGTGAGAGCACCCTCTGTCTTCTCCCCACCACGCTCTGTGACCATCTTTCCCTTGGAGGAAACCGAGGAACTCCGGATGACCATTACTTCGCCCGCTTGCTGTTCAAAGGGCTTAAGGAGGTAGGATGTTTGCGCCGGCAGGGTGGCAGGCAGGATAGCTAGGGCAAGTGTCAGGAGCAATCGATTCACATCAGGTATATAAAGACGGAGAGATTGCTAGTAAACGCTTTTCGGTTGTCATTTGGTTGGCGCATACTGAACCTACCGCCTTTCACTATACACTATACACTATTCAAAATTCACTATTCAAAATTCACCATTCTAGCCTGCGCCTACGCAGGCTAGCTCAGCACTCCTTTGATCACGTGCGCGTGCTCGACTCCGGTGAGGCGCTGATCGAGACCTTGGAAAGGGAAAGTGAAGCGTTCGTGATCAATACCCAGGCAATGGAGCATGGTGGCATTAAGATCGCGAATATGCGCCGGGTCCTTAACGATGTTGTAGCCGAAGTCATCGGTCTCGCCGTAGGTCGTCCCGCCTTTGATGCCTCCACCCGCCATCCACATGCTGAAGCAGCGGCCGTGGTGGTCACGCCCACTACCGAGTGATCCCTGGCTGTAGGCGGTGCGGCCAAATTCCCCGCCCCAGATAACGAGGGTATCGTCTAACATGCCTCGCTGCTTGAGGTCGGTCACCAGAGCGGCTGATGCCTGGTCGGTGTCCTTGCACTGGGCACGCAGGTTTTTGTCCAATGTATTGTGCTGGTCCCAACCGCGGTGGAAGAGCTGGGAGAAGCGCACGCCACGCTCTGCCATACGGCGCGAAAGTAGGCAGTTATAAGCGAAAGTACCCGGCTCCCGGGCGTCTTCACCGTAGAGATCAAAAGTACTTTGTGGCTCATCAGAGAGATCGGCAATTTCTGGAGCAGCCGACTGCATGCGGAAGGCCATCTCATACTGGGATATGCGGGTGGCAATCTCTGGATCACCTTGGTGAGCATATTTCATTTCATTAATCGCAGCAATTTTATCGAGCTGAGCACGGCGATTCTCACGGGTGATACCCGGCGGGTTGTTCAAGTAGAGCACAGGATCATCACCACTGCGCAGCATCACGCCCTGATGACTGGAAGGAAGGAAGCCACTACCCCAGAGGCGGGAGAAAATCGGCTGTCCTGGGTTCTTGCCATTTCCCTGAGAGAGCAGCACAACGTAGGCCGGCATGTTCTGGTTAGTGCTGCCTAAACCGTAGCTGGCCCAGGCACCCGCACTTGGCTGGCCCGGTATTTGCGAGCCGGTGTTAATTAAGGTGATACCTGGGTCGTGGTTGATGGCCTCAGTATGCATGGAGCGAAGCACTGCGATGTCATCAACTACCTGCGAGGTGTAGGGCAAGAGGTCACTCATCCAGGTGCCGCTCTTACCGTGCTGGGCGAAGTTCCCGAGTGAGCCAAACATCGGGAAGTTCTTCTGGTTGGCGGTCATACCGGTGAGGCGCTGACCTTGGCGCACGCTATCAGGCAGGTCGTCACCTTGCCGTTTTTTGAGCTCCGGCTTGTAGTCAAAAAGATCTAAGTGGGATGGCCCGCCGGACATAAACAGGTAGATAACACGTTTGGCCTTGGCTGGAAAATGCGGCAAGCCGGGCATGCCAAGACCTTTGTACTGCGCCGCTGTGTTGGACGCACCAAAAAGCTTATTTGAACCCAACAAAGATCCCAAGGCAATGCCACCCAGCCCTCCGGAGGAGCGCTGCAGAAAGGTGCGGCGGCTGATCTCGCGGTTAAAGTTTTTATAGTCCTCTATGTTCATTGGGATGCTGATCGTTAGTTAGAAAGAAGCTGCTGGGAAATGATACTCGAAAATTATTCACGGGTGATGGTTTCATCCAGATTGAGAATGAGTGCGGCCACTGCGGTTAGGGCCGCGGTTTTGTTTTTCTGATCATCACTCATCTTGGCAAACTGGGCCAGAGGGGCTCGGCCATAGCTCAGGTAACCGTCCCGCTTATCCGGCGACTGGCCGAAGTAGCTGACCTGCTCCTCGTATGAGGACTTGAGAAGCTCCATTTCCTTACTTGAGGGCTGACGTGCGGTGGCGAGGCGGAAGCCTTGTTCAATCTGGCCGTCGAGCTCGTTACCTGCCTTGATCATGCGCTGGGCAAGCCCATAGGCGGCCTCACTGTATTGTGGAGCATTGAGCAAGGCGAGTGACTGTAGTGGTGTGTTGGTGAGCGAGCGGCGAGCGGAACAGGTCTCACGGTTGACCGCGTCAAAGGTGGTCATCATCGGCGGTGCCATGGTGCGCTTCCAGAAGTGATACATACTGCGCCGGTAGCCATCATGATTGTTATCTGGATAAAACTGCGAGGCTGTCCAGCGGCCATGCGCATAGAAGCTGATTTGTTTCCACAGGCCGTGCGGTTGCACTGGGTAGGAACTTGGTCCACCCACCCTCGGGTTGAGCAAGCCACCAATGGCGAGCGCGTTATCACGAACGTGCTCACCGGACAAACGGAACCTGGGGGCCCGTGCCAGCAGGCGGTTATAGGGGTCTTGCTCTTGGAGATCTGCGGTGGTGCGTGATGATTGGCGGTAGGTCTGCGAGCTGAGCATGAGCTTAACGAGCTTGCGCAGGTCCCAGCCACTGGCAACAAACTCAGCAGCGAGCCAGTCAATCAACTCGGGGTGTGATGGCCACTCTCCCTGGGAGCCGAAATCTTCTGCCGTTTTGACAATACCGGTGCCAAAGAGCATCTGCCAGTAGCGGTTGACGATGACCCGGGCGGTGAGTGGATTGGAGGGGTCGATCAACCAGTTTGCCAAAGCAAGGCGGTTGGGTTTGATGCCCTGCGGCAGCTCGCCCAGGGCAGCGGGAACCCCGCCAGTGACCTCTTCAAGTGGCTTGCTATACTCGCCACGGTCGAGGATGTGGGTCTTACGATCCGCCTTGGCCTCGTCCATGATCATGACACTGGTTTTACCCGAGGTAATGGCACGCTTGAGCACATCAATTTCCACGTTAATATTGCGTGAGAGCAAACCCATCTGAGGATTATCAAGCCCGAAACTGGTGATAATTTGTCGTTGCTTGTTGGGATCACGCAGATGGTCTGGTTTTCTCAACTCTGCTAGGATGGGCTCTTTGCTCTGGGCTCTCAACCCACGATATCTGGCAAACACATCCCCCCAGGGCCCCTTGCCCAGTGGTGCTACAACTGCCGCTGCATTGAAGCCGGCCACATTCGCTTTCCTCTCCCACTTCTCAGGTGACTTGAATGCGACCTGCCAGCTGCTGTCGGTGACGAGGTGGTTGCCATCTGAAGAATGCATGTAAGCAAACAAGGCAGCAAGCCCAGCTCCGAACTCCCAGTCCTTGCCCCTGATGGCGATCAGGTTGTCGCCCTTTTTAAGCCGGCCGGTGATGTTGATCACAGTGGGCTCACGCCAGTCCTTGTTACCCTGTAGCTGGTCACCGTTGATCCAGATTTCAGCCTCGTTGTCACAGCTAATGAAGAGCTGAACGGACTTCGGAACTTTAGCGAGCTTGAAGGTCTTGCGGAAGTAGTTGAAGACATGACCCTTACCCTCCTTGTTGCTCCAGATCCAAGAAGGGCTTTGCCCCTTGAGTTTCGGGTCTTTTGCAAACTGCGCGTTGAGCTGGGCGGCACTGCTTACTGGGAAGTTGGTCCCGATGCCCTTGAGGGTCTCTGGCTTTGCAAGCACTGAGGCTTCCCATTGC
>Ga0209196_1002749_pt1 | contig 11119 bp, 9 predicted proteins | sample COGITO_mtgs_1105_5_FD_184801 | JGI IMG/M metagenome (GOLD analysis project Ga0209196, IMG submission 184801) | Pelagic marine microbial communities from North Sea - COGITO_mtgs_110509 (SPAdes) (version 2) | ecosystem: Environmental > Aquatic > Marine > Epipelagic ... | reverse complement strand
CTAGATTTGTAAGTATATATAATGGATATAAAGACAATTGTCTTTATACAATTGTTAGCTGTAATAACGTGACACAAACTACGGTTTTTATAAAAACTGAAATTTGTTTTTTATAAGTTAATTATTTAAAAATGTACAGTTTATGAAATATTTTTCGTATAATTGAAACACGATAAGGGAAAGCTGATGCCCTAACTAAGTAAGCATAATTTGTATTAAACTTTTAAAAATGAAAAAAATCTTTTTAACATTAGTAGCAGTTGTTACATTTACTATTTCTACCAGTGCTCAATGTGGTTAACAAGCTACACAAGTTTCTAATTCATGTGGCATGTCTGGTTGTTTTTATGTTCAACTTGAGCCTACAGGTAGTTTATCTGTCGATATCTCAATTGCTGAGTCTACAAATGGTACATTCAGAAGACCACTTAACTTTAGGGAGGCAATAGCAGTAGCTAATGCTATGGAGGAGCTTTGTTAAACAGTATAAAGTATGAAAGTTTTTTTGTCCTTTCTTGTCATAACATTTATGCTTTTAGGTCATTCTCAATCTAATTCTAATAAAAAGAATGATGTAAAAATAATGTATCAATTCGATTACAAAAAGCACTCTAATTCTGAAAAACTGGTTAGCGAAAATACTACTCTTATTATTGACAATAATAAAAGTAGTATTTTTACCTATCAAAAAATGATAAATCTTGATAGTATACAACGTGTAAGAGAGCTTGATATCACAGATGTAATGTCAAATAGATTATCAGTGTATAGTTTTATTGCATATAGTAATGACTCAATAACCCATTATGAGACAATAGGAAATGATTTATTAAAATTTAAAGAGCCAATAAGTAGTAATTGGAAATTGATTAATGAAAAAAAGCAAATCAGTGGTTATAATTGTAAAAAAGCTATTATAAATTATGCTGGTAGAGAATGGGTAGCATGGTTTACTTCAGAAATTGCTTTGAATAGTGGTCCCTATAAATTTCATGGTTTGCCAGGTCTCATAATTGAGCTCTATGACACTGAAAATATATTTAGTTTTAAAGCGTATGCAATAAAATACGGAGATTTTGAAATTAATAATAACACCTTAAACTATTTCATAACCGAGGATGGTGATAAATTTCAAGAATTAGATAGAAAAGATTTTTTATCGATTAGAAATAAGTATTATCAAATGTCTTTAAATCAGAAATTGAAGTATATGAATCGGAATGAAGAAGGTAATCATGAACTTATTGTCTCAAGTATAGATGGAGGAAGCATTAATACAAATCGTAAGCCAAAAATCAGAAATTTTATTGAGCGTAATTGATAAAGAAAAAAAATATTGTTTTATCTTAAAAATGATATTAACGGCATCCATAGTTTGGATGCCTTTTTTTGCTATATCGCAAGATATTCACATAAGAGGAGTAATTAAGGATTCAAAAGGTCAAGTATTGCCTAATACAATAATTATTGCGAGCTCAACTATAAATGAATCAGACATTATAGCTTTTTATAGTTCTGGTGATGATGGAAAATATCATCTCAAACTCAAGGAAAACTATCCAAAAGATAGCTTGTGGTTAGTTGTAAGACATATGGCATACGAAACCAAAAAGTTAAAAGTACCATCTAAAAGTGCTACAAAAAATTTTAAACTTATTGAAAGACTAGAACAATTAGATGAGGTTCTTTTGAAATCTCCAAGAAAATTAGAAATTAAGGGAGATACTATAACCTATAATGTTAAAGGCATAAAAGCTGATAAAGATTATACAATTGAAGATGTTATCAATAGAATTCCTGGAGTTACCATTAGTGAAAATGGTCAAATCAGATATGAAGATAAGCCTATAAGTCATTTGTATATAAATGGTGTTGATTTACTGGAAGGAAGATACAATATTGCCACTCAAGGTATTCCTGCTGATGCTGTAAAAGAAATCGATATCATGAAACGACATAATCATGAACGCATTAACATTGGTAGAACTGAAAGTGATGATGTAGCATTTAATTTAAAAATAAAGGAGGGTGTAGGTTTAGTTTTTGGCAGTATAAAAGGAGATATAGGAGCACCTCTAATAACTGGTTTAATGGAAGGAACTCCCATATACCTAAAAGATAATTTTCAGAATATCAGTAGCCTTAAGTTTAATAATACTGGTAAGACCCTACGAAACATAAGTAGTAATTTAACAATAGAGGATTTAAATGTTTTGGGTATGAGGCTAGCTAAAAATCCGATTATCAGACCCCCAAATATTAGTGGTGTTGTAATATCGGATAAATTTTGGCTTGATAATGACTCTTATTCGATAACCAATGATGCATTACATAAAATTAATGACAGCACCCTTCTTAAATGGAATTTAAATTATATAAATGAATTAGGCGTAATAGAAAAAAATTCTTCCTCTACATTTATCATTGATAATGATTCCAGTGTTGTTGTTAATCAAGCAAAAAATGAATTGAGAAAACAGCGCTTCCAATTTGGGATTAACCAAGAGGTTAATAAAAGAAATTTTTATGCGAAAAACAATACAATAATTGAATATCAAGACAACACAGGGTTAGAAAATTCTACCCTTAACAGCAATAGTATAAATGCTAATTATGAAAATTATGAATTCAGGATGAATAACACTACATATCTTAAAACGCTTATATCAAAGGATAATATTATTCAGTCTGGTTTATTAGTAGAATATAATCGTCGCTTTGAAACCCTATTTGTTATACCTCCTGTTTTTGAAAGTGTTTTTAGTAGTAACACAATAAATAATAGGACAAATCAGGATATAAGGATTAATGAATTTAATATCGGTGGATTTTCGAATTACGCTTTTGAGTTATCAAACCTAAAATGGAATGTTAATCAAAGGATACAATATAGTAAAATTAATTTTCAAAGCGATTTAAGAGTATTACCTGAACTAGAATCTCAAGATTTTCCATTTTCAAGTGATTATAATTACAATAGATTTGTTTCTATATCTAAAGTCGAAACAAAACTAAGCTTAGGGAAATTAAAATTAAAATGGAGGCTTTCGGGAGATTTTATAAACTTAAATAACGTGGACGACAAAAACAATGAAATATATCAACAAAAGTCTTTCTTTTTGATTCAACCATTTGCTTCTGCTCGTTACATAATTAATACTAAATGGAATGTTGGGATAAGCTATTCCAAAGAAAACAGAATATCAAATTTTTCACAACTTTACCCTGCCATAATTTTGCAGAACTATAATTCTCTTACACAAAACCCAGAGATTATTAATAAAACCAAATCACATTCCATTTCTCATTTTTTAAATTATAGCGATATTTTAAAAAGTTTCTTCTTTAAAATGAACGGTAGGTTCTCAGAAACTGAATCAGAAGTAACTTTTGTTAATCAACTTAATGATGACGGCTTTATAATTACTAATGTAATAGAACGACCTAATACTACAAAGAATGCATCTTTAACTTTAAATTTATCAAAAGGATTCTTAGGGTCATTCAACTCAAATTTATCTTATACGTATAGCTATACGGAAAATGAACTATTCTTTAATAATAACTTTTTAAATACTATCAATTCGAGACATAGTATAAACCTAGATTTAAGTTTTGATAGTGGAAGTTGGTATGCCATAGAATATGATGCAAGACTTAATATTGGAAACTCACGATTACCAGATAATAATGCAAGTAATTTAAATTTCTTTCAAACAATAGATTTGGATTTCTACACAAGTAAGTCAACCAGGATAAATTTTGGATTAGAATCTTCTAGGACTTCTACTTCAACAAGTGATGAAAGAAATAATAATACATTATTTAATACATCATTTTTTTATAAACCATCCAAGAAAGTATACTTAAGAGCATCTCTCATAAATATATTTAACACATCATTTTTTACTACTACATATAGTAGAGCAAACTTTGTAAACACCTCTCAGTTTTCTCTTCGCCCAAGACAATTTACTATAGGTTTCACATATTCATTATGAGTATTATAAGTTTAAATTAAAATTATAGCTAGTTCTCGACTAATTATAAAAATTCTCAAGGATTTTCTATTTGGTTTATGATTTAATAACGTAGAGTATTTTCGTAATCGGAACTTTAAGCTGAACTGAACTCATAAAGCTCACTCAATCGGAATTTCTCATTCGAAACCTGACTTATATCACGCTGGATTTTTTAGCTCATTAGTGCTATTGGAATCGGAATAACAACGCACGAAATCTTACTAAAAATCTGAATTTGTTTCTATCAGTATTTTATGACTCAAAACTGGAATTTAACACTCAAAAATTTACTCAAACAAATAAAAACAAACCAATTACTACAGCTAACAATGTGTATAATTCATTGCTGGTAAAAGGCTTACTTACGAAAGTCCTCGCTGATTTTCTATCTATGATTTATTTGCTAACTTTAGTGCTTAAACCACGCAACGAAATCATACACCAGACCGTTGTAAGCCATTTGCGAAACCTGATAAGAATTTGAAAGCAGAATGAAAAAACACAATTACCAAATAAAAGTTGAATGGACTGGAAACGAAGGAAACGGAACACTTAATTACAAGTCTTATAACAGAAACCATACAATAATAACTGATGGAAAATATGATGTGATTAACGGTTCTTCTGACCCTTCGTTTTTCGGAGATAAAACAAAATATAATCCGGAAGACCTCTTTTTATCTTCATTATCAGCTTGTCATATGCTTTGGTATTTGCATTTGTGCTCGGTACATAAAATTATAGTGACGGAATATTTGGACAATGCCACAGGAATTATGAAAGAAACTGAAAATGGAAGCGGAAAATTTACTGAAGTTACTCTCAATCCAAAAGTGAAAATAACTGACGAAAGTTGGATTGAAAAGGCAAACGAATTACACGAAGAAGCGAATAAAATGTGTTTTATTGCTAATTCTTGCAATTTTAAAATCAGACATAAACCGAATACAATAACTGAATAAAAAACGGCTTACAACACTGTATATGAAATCATAGCAGCCTCTTGGCTTGCTACGCTTCATATACCAAACGTTGTAGCACATTTAAGAAAAACCTGTGGCACATTTAACAAAATATACATTTTCTAAACTCTGCAAGAAATTGGAAATCAATCGAGATATTGATTTAGACCTTTTTGTGGAATATGTTTACGAAGACCCACAGATATATTACATTTTAAATAAATTTGAAATAAAATACCTTTTCAACTATCGCACTTTACTCGAAGACGAGGACAAATTTTATGCAGAATATTATCAAGAAGTGCCTGAAAGAGTTGACACTCAAACTTATGTTTTTGAGCGTGCTGGAAAATTAAAATATCACTTAAATAATTCTTGTGCATTCATTAACAAGGATTTTATTGATTTCAACATTCCACCCGAAATTCAAGAATTAGGAAACGAAGTTGTGACCGAATTTAGAGAATGGTTTAAATCCAAAGGTTATGCAGAGGAATATTACAATGGAACATTAGATACGGAAAAGGTCGTGTTCAACTACAATGTTAAATTTCCACCAAAATATAAAGTACCTGTATTAAACGAGAATTATGAACTTGTAAAGCGTTTACCAAATTCAAACAATGTAATGCGAGAACAAGAGTTTGACTTACCAGCATTTCAAGAAAAAATAATTCACCTAAAAACTAAATACTACAATGAATTTTCTTGTAAAGTTTCAAGAATTATATCAAAGTTTGACTATCTGTTGAGAAAGTCAGACCAAGAAATCGAAGAGAAAATAAGTGAAGTTTTTTCACCTGAATTTATAGGTAATTATGGTATGAAAAAACTAAAAGAGAAGTTTAAGTTTTCAAGAGATTTAAAAGTCAAAGTTATTGCGGAATTATTGGAATATTTCAAGTGGAATTATAAAATTGATGATAAAGATTTCAATAATGTAACATTGGAAAATTTTGGACTTGATTGTTGTGGTGGTTGTAAAAAAACGTGCTACAACAACGTATATAGCTCATAGCTAATCATTTGCTTAATCGAAGTTAAGGCGGATTTGGAAAGTCGCCAAATTTTTAAATTTGACGATTTCCAATAAAAAAGATAAATAGTAAAATTTAAAAATCTGGCTTGTGCTCAACCGAAAAATAATCGCTAATTTGCACGCCACGAGCCATATACAAGACCGTTGTGCTTCATTAGATAAAATATATATGAATAAAATAAATATATTTTTCCTTGTTCTTGTAATAATATCTGCGAGCTGTAATTCAGTAGAAAAGAAGAATATTCTACGAATAAATAAAAATTTTGAAAAAGGTTGGAAGCTTGAATATCAGTCTAGAGAAGAATCTTCTAATCTACGTGATGTTTGGAGTATGTCGGACTATTTTATCGATAATCAAACGTCAGAAATATTATATCTAGAGGAAGTTCGGTATTTGGATGAAATGCAATATTTAGATAACATCTTTAATCCAAGTGCAGAAAATAATCCATCTAAAATAATAAAAATTAAACCGGGTATAAACTATCAGCTACCCATAATTCGGGGTATGGGGGATATCTACATACTTAGAAATCCACCAGAAAAAACAAACACATTTAAAGATGAAAAAGAGATATCTAAATGGCATTTACACTATTAATGTTTCCAAAATCTAATTAAATATTTAACATATTGATCAAAGAATAAAAACTAATAAAAACATGAGGATAAAATTTAATAGCAATAAATCGATGGTTATTTGGGGGATTATTTGGTGTATTACGGCGGCAATTGCCAGTGAATTTGAATTAAGCTATTTGTTTATAATACCAGTTATTTATTGGACTTTTTTAGGCAGTGCAATAACTGACTTAGTTGTTGATAAAGATTGGCACGGGTTAAAGCGATTTTTAATAATATCAACGATTATAATAGCTGTCATTGTTATTGTTTCTCTTTATTGGGAATAGTAAATAAAACAAAGCACAACAATGGCTATAAGTAATTGCTTAGCTGGTTAAGAGAAGTGTAATTCCTACAAATCAACACTAACAATTACATCTGAAAAAAACGTAACTTTAAAAACACAACTAATCATAGCCTAAACGTTGTAAATAATTAAAAAGAGAAATCAAAATCAATTTAAAATGAAAAAAAACATTCTTAATTTAACAGCAATTCTAATTGCAATAGTAACTTATTCTCAAACCGGTAATGAAGTATTAGGTAACTTTGCAGGATCTAATATATCTACCGGCGATTACAATACAATAGTAGGAGACTCTACAGCACATTATTTAAATACATCACTTTCTAATACTATTTTAGGATATAGAGCTGGACGTAGTATTAATTTTTCTTCAACTTCTCAAGCTAACTATAACATTATGATTGGGGAAGATGCTGGTTATATGCATACTATAGCAGATGAGAATATTTATATTGGTTATCAAGCAGGTTATTTCAATACAAATGACGTTGATAATGTTTTTGTAGGCTTTAGAGCAGGATATTTTAATGATGATTCAGATGGAACATTCATAGGACATGGAGCAGGATTTAATAATACAACAGGTGGCGATAATACTTTTATTGGAGAAGCGGCAGGTGTTAGCGTAACTACGGGAGACGATAATACGTTTGTAGGACAAAAAGCAGGAGCAGGTACATTTACTAGTGTTAGCCCAAATACCAATGCGACAACAAATCCTAATACAGCATCCGATAATACAGCGATAGGCTCAGCAGCGGGATTTAATCTTAGAACAGGTTACAGAAATGCTTTTTTAGGCTCTGAAGCAGGTTATGATAATGAGGAAGGCTACAGAAATACTTTCGTTGGGGATTCTACGGGTATAGATAATAATGTAGGACGCTTAAATACTTTTGTGGGCCAAGGAGCAGGAAGTGCAAACGAATATGCTAGTTACAACACATTTGTAGGAGTAGAAGCAGGTGGAGATGTGAACAGAACCAATGAAACTGATGGGTCATCAAACAGAAATACTTATGTAGGTGTTTTTGCAGGATTTGGAGGTAGAGAAGGAACTGATAATGTAGGAATAGGAGCTTTTGCAGATGTCACAAATTATAATGCTACTGATCTTACAAATGCACAAGGTAGATTCACAGGGAGAGCAATCAGTACAAAAAGAGAATATAATACTTATGTAGGAGCACAAGCCTATGCCAATGCAAACGAAATTGTATTGCTAGGATACGATACTCGAGCAGATGGTAATAAAAGCATAGCAATAGGAAATGGAGCATTTGCAGATGATGCAGAGACTATAGTAATGGGATACAGAGCCTATGGAAATACTATTTCTGATCGCTCTATAGGAATTGGAGTAAGAGATTCTATACAGCATAGAGATGCAGTAAGTATTGGTTACGAAGCTAAAATAACAGGGCAATATGCAGTTGGTTTAGGTCGAGAATCTGTAGCAGATACAAGTTCTGTGGCTATGGGTTATAATAGTAAAGCATATGGAAAGTATGGCCTTGCATTAGGTGATCAATCTCAAGTAGCAGATTTAACTCAATATGCTATGGCTATAGGTTCAGGAGCTAATGCAACGACCAGTAATAGTTTAGTATTAGGAGGTGTTACTACGTTAGATAGAGTTAGTGTTGGTATCGGTACCACTGCACCAAACCAAAATGCATCGTTAGATTTAGCTGATATTGACAAAGGACTTTTAATAAATAGGTTGACTAATGATTTAAGGACGACACTAGAAAATAATTTAACAGCAATAGACGAAGGTTTAATAGTATACGATACAGACGATAAAGCCTTGTATGTATGGGACGGAAGTTTTTGGTCTTCGTCAACAAACACAGATGTACAAGATTTGGAATTAAGTGGAAATACATTGAGCCTAACCAATGATATTTCTACAGTAGACTTATCTACATATATGGATAATACGGACAATCAGGCATTGACATTGTTAAGCAATAATTTAGAGTTGACCAGTGACGATGGTTCGGACACCATAGATTTATCAGGATATTTAGATAATACAGATAGTCAAAATTTATCTTTAACAGGTACGACATTAGATATTAGTGGAGGTACAGGTATTGATTTATTGGGATTTTTAGACAATACAGATACTCAAGAATTATCGTTAAATGGCACTACATTAGCAATTACTGGTAATGCAACAACTCTAGATTTATCTGTGTTACAAGACGGTACGGGAACAGATAGTCAAAACTTAGTATCTGCAGTAGTTGTTGGAAACAACTTAACTATAGCTATAGAAAATGGAGATCCTGTAACAGTAGATTTGTCACCTATTTTATCTAACTTAGAAACACAAAACGCAAATCAACAATCGCAAATTGATGATTTACTCTCTAGAGTAGCTACAATAGAAAGTTGTGCATGTGGTGGCACTTTATCAACACCTGGATCTGACGCCACTAATCGAAATAACTCAATATTATATCAAAACATTCCAAATCCATTTAATGGCACCACATCTATCAAATATTACATCCCTTACAATAAAAATAATGGAGCAATTGTTTTTAGTAACAATTCAGGTCAAATAATAGATAACATTAAATTAGAAAGTTTTGGAGAACAAGAATTATTTTTTAATAGTGACTCTTTAGCGTCAGGGATATATTACTATACCTTATTTGTAGATGGCAGGAAAGTAGATAGTAAGAAAATGATAATAAATTAACTATTTACAACATTGTATAAGCATAATAAGGGCTAAGGGCTAATATTAAGGGTAGTTATCTACTTGCAAAAGTGGTTAGCAAACCAGAATTAATAGCCTACAAATCCCTTACTATGCTTATACTAGACCGTTGTACGTAATTTAAAACATCATCAATTAATTGAACTCTTTAACTACATTCGACCAATTTTATATAAAAATAAAAGGAAATAGGTGGTATTGGTTATTTTCAATTTTTTGTCGATTAAGTTTAGCCTACGCTTTCATTGTTGCAGGAATGGTGAAAATTTTAGGGGAAAGATTCGCTAGTGGACTATCTATTATCCATCCAATGGGAGCTTATCTTGAAGCTTTACATCATACAGGTTATTATTACACATCCATTGGGATTGCTCAAGTCCTTGCAGCTATTTTATTGATAATACCCAGAACTGTAACATTAGGTGCTTTACTATATTTCCCAATAATTGTAAACATTTGGATACTATCATTAGCAGTTAGATTTGAAGGGTCTTTTGTAACATCACCATTAATGGTACTTGCCAATCTATACATCCTTGTTTGGAATTATGACAAGTTAAAATATATTTTACCTTTTAAAAAGTTTTCAAACTACGGAATAGTAGAGAAACCAAAAAAATATAGCAATAAATTCCCAATTCTATTTTTCGCAGGAGTAATTGCCACAGTTGGATTGACAATTGCAATATTTGTTTTTGGTTATGAAGTAATGCCTAGAAATTCTTTATCAGATTGTAAAAAACAATTTATAAATACTGAAAAGCAAACTGTTGGATTTGAATTTTGTGAATGCATTCATACTAAAGGAAAACCATTGAATGAATGCTTGGATGCTTATGATAGTGTAACAAAAAAATAAAAACTACGTACAACAACGTGTATAATTAATTACTTCTGAATTTCCTCATCGGAAATTCCTTGAAATTAATTAACTTGTGTACTCCTAGGAAAATCACAACTGATTTTCCGTAACTAATCATACACGGAACCGTTATATGCAAGGAATAAAAGCAGTATGAAGAGAATACAAAATATAGAAAACGAGATTTCCGAGTTAAGAAATCAATTGCAAAATCATAAACTTTATGAAAATCTAAAGAATGTAGATGACATTAAAGTTTTTATGGAAAATCACGTATTTGCTGTTTGGGACTTTATGTCGCTTTTGAAATCTCTTCAAATAAAACTCACAAATGTTCAAACACCTTGGATACCATCTAAAAACGCAACACTTTCCAGATTCATAAATGAAATAGTTCACGGGGAAGAAAGTGATATTAATGAATTAGGAGAACCTAAAAGTCATTTTGAAATGTATTTGGATGCAATGATACAAGCAAAAGCAAATACGACTGAGATTAATAAATTTATAAATCTTCTTAAATCTAACAATACCGTTCTATATTCATTGAACGAAATTAATATTGA
>Ga0209196_1002745_pt1 | contig 11140 bp, 8 predicted proteins | sample COGITO_mtgs_1105_5_FD_184801 | JGI IMG/M metagenome (GOLD analysis project Ga0209196, IMG submission 184801) | Pelagic marine microbial communities from North Sea - COGITO_mtgs_110509 (SPAdes) (version 2) | ecosystem: Environmental > Aquatic > Marine > Epipelagic ... | reverse complement strand
TCCATTCCACCATTAAAGAATCCATGACTCATTTTTTTACTTTCTAAAAATGAGCTAACATTTTGAATACTGTCTTTTAAATTACAAAAGATTATTCCTTGTTGATTGCCAATATGATTTAATAAATGTAATAATGTATTTAACTTATTTTTTGCTGGAGAAATAACTGTCTTTACTTTTAATTTAGAAACAGATGTTCCTAAATAATTTATTATTTCGGGTTTGTCTAATCTCACAAAATCTGGAATTTCAACTCCCTGTGTAGCAGAAGTTAATATCCGCTTATTAATACTTGGTAATTCATTGACAATTCCTCTCATTTCATATTCAAATCCTACTTCTAATGATTTATCAAATTCATCTAAAATAATTGTTTTGATATGCTTTTTCGAAAAACGGTCATTGCTAAAATGATCAGAAATCCGACCAGGTGTTCCTATTAAAATAGCAGGTACGTGTTTAAGTTCTATTTTGTCTTTAGACATTGGTCTGCCACCATATACTGCATTTACTTTATAGCCAGAACCCATAGATCTAATTACTTGTTCAATTTGAATAGCTAATTCCCTTGACGGAACCAATATTAAAGCTTGAATTTCTTTAGATTCTGGATCTAGAGAATCTAAAAGGGGCAATGAAAAAGCCAATGTTTTTCCAGTTCCTGTTGGAGATAATAAAATTGTATTAGTGTAAGTTTTAATCGAAGCAATAGCCTCCTCTTGCATAGGATTTAGCTGATGGATATTTAATTTAGCTAAAATTGCTTCTTGATTTCTGATACTATTTGCCATAAGAATTACTTCTTTTTTACTTTTTTGTTAATTCTTCAGGGTTAGATTTTACAGTGTTTGTTTGTGCCAAATGGTTCAAGTGGTTCGCTAAAACTTTTTCAATCAGTTCTTCTTTGGTTAGATGATGAAAAATAGTTTTTACTTTAGATTTAAAGTCATTAGAAACAGCACGATTAGGTTTTGTTTTAAATATTTTTCTTGCCCATAATAGCGTATTGTTTTCTTCAATACTTCCAGCATCAGCTTTCTTAACTTCTTTAAATTTAATTCCTAATTCCTTTTCAAAATTAGCAATATCTGCAACTTCTTCTTTCTGTAGAACAGTTAAAGAAAGACCCTTTGCTCCTGCTCTGGCAGTTCTTCCACTTCTGTGAACATAGGCTTCATAAGTATCTGGTAAATGATAATTAATTACATAAGAAACTTCTTTTACGTCTATTCCTCTTGCTGCTAAATCTGTAGCAACCAACACATCAACATGACCTTCTCTAAACTGACCCATTACACGATCTCGAATTCCTTGTGTTAAACTACCATGTATTGTTCCAGATGAAAATTTATTCTTTGCCAAATTTTTACCTAATTTATTTACAGCAGCTTTGGTTTTACAAAAAATAATTCCTTTTTGTCCTTCTCTGGCATATAAAAAATGAAGTAAAACCTCTAATTTCTCAATAGGTTCAACTACAGTATATTGATGTAGTATTCCTTGATGTCCAATAGTAGCCATATCAGCTTCAATGGTTACTGGATTTTTTGAAAGGTAATTCTGAACTAATTGTTTAATAACTCCGGGCATGGTAGCCGTAAACAATAAAGTTCTTGTATTTTTTGGGATCTCCTTAAATATAGTTTCTACTTCTGCATGTAAAGCACCCATCATCTCATCAGCTTCATCCAAAACTAAATATAAGATGTTTTTTATATCTATAACTTTACGCTCTATTAAATCAATTAAACGCCCTGGAGTTGCAACAACAATATGCGTTGTTCTTTTTAATGCTTCTATTTGAGATTTAAGGGTAACGCCTCCAAACAGTCCAACTACAGATATTTCAGGATCGTAGGAAGCAAATAGAGTTAAATTAGCATGAATTTGTTGTCCAAGTTCTCTTGTAGGTGCCATAATTACAACTTGAACACTATTCTCTTCAGTATTAATTAGTTGTAATAATGGCAAGCCAAAGGCTGCAGTTTTACCTGTTCCTGTCTTAGCTAGTGCAACTAAATCTTTCTTTCTTTCAAGAACAAAAGGAATCACTTTCTTTTGAACTTCTGTTGGAACAGAGATTTCTAAATCAACTAAACGTGCTTGCAATTCTTTATGTATTCCTAAATCAGAAAACTGTAATGGCATAAAATAATTTTTGTCAAAGGTACTTACACTTTAACAGCTTATAACACTAAATAATATAATCTTACACAACATTAGATGTTTTTTAAAAAATTGAATATAATATTGTATTAATTATTTTATTTTTACAAAAAACAATCTGTTGAAATCATTTTTAACTACCCTATTAGTGTTGGTGTTATTTCAAGTATCTACTTTAGATGCTCAGAATTCGGTAGCTAGAGATTGGAACGACGAAATCTTAGAAGCTATTAGAAATGATTTTGCAAGACCAACAGTTCATGCAAGAAATCTGTTTCACACTTCAGTTATGATGTATGATGTGTGGGCAATTTTTAATGAAAATGCCGAAACTGTTTTTCTTGGAAAAACGTTTGGTGGATATACTTGTTCTTTTGATGGGATTGTTACACCAACTAATATAGACGAGGCAATTCATGAAATTACAAGTTATGCAATGTATCGATTGCTAACTCATAGATTTATCAACTCACCTAATGCTTCAAATACGCTAGAAAACTTTACTTCATTATTTGAATCTTACGGTTATGATGTAAACATAAGCTCTACAGACTATTCTTCAAACTCTTATTCTGCACTGGGTAATTATATTGCACAAGAAATGATTGCTTTTGGATTACAAGATGGCTCTAATGAAGAAAATAATTATGAGAATAGCTTTTATACTCCAGAAAACGAACCGCTAATTTTAGAGTTATATGAAGATAACTCAGATATCAATCCTAATAAATGGCAGCCTTTAGCCTTTGATGTATTTATAGATCAGAGTGGAAATATCTATGCTCTTGAAACTCCAGAATTTTTAAGTCCTGAATGGGGGAAAGTAACTCCATTTTCTTTAAAACCAGATGATTTAACAATTTTAAATAACGGTTTTGATAGTTATGTATACAATGACCCTGGATTTCCAGAGTTTATTCAAAATTCTACAACTAATGGCATAGAAGATCCTTACAAATGGAATTTTGCCCTAGTCGTTGCATGGTCTGCACATTTAGATCCCGCAGACGATACTCTCATAGATATTTCTCCTGCCTCATTAGGAAATACAGCTATGACTACTTTTCCGACCACTTTTGAAGAATATCAGAGTTTTTACAATTTTACAGATGGTGGCTCCATTGGTTCTGGGCACGAAGTGAATCCTTTTACTGGTAGTGCTTACAGTCCACAAATGGTTAAAAGGTCCAATTACACTAGGGTATTAGCTGAGTTTTGGGCAGATGGACCAGATTCTGAAACACCTCCAGGACATTGGTTCACCATTTTAAATTATGTAAGTGATCATCCCGAAACTGTCAAAAAATTTGGAGGAAGAGGAGCTGTAGTAAGTGATTTAGAATGGGATGTTAAAAGTTATTTAGTATTAGGAGGTGCAATGCATGATTCTGCAATAAATATCTGGGGAATTAAAGGTTATTATGATTATATAAGACCTATTTCTGCAATCCGTTATATGGCTTCAAAAGGACAGAGTACTGATCCTGGATTACCCAATTTTAATTCGCATGGACTACCGTTAATTCCTGGATTAATTGAGCTGATAGAAACTGGAGATCCTTTAGCTGGTTCTAATGGAGGTTTTAATTTAGGTAAGATTAAGGTCAAATCATGGAAAGGTCCTGATTTTATTACAAATCCAGCTACAGATGTGGCAGGAGTTGATTGGATATTAGGAACGCATTGGTGGCCTTATCAACGCCCAACTTTTGTGACTCCACCTTTTGCTGGCTATTTATCTGGACATTCCACTTTCTCTAGAGCTGCTGCAGAAACCTTAACTCAAATTACAGGAAGTGAATTCTTTCCCGGAGGGATGGGGACTTTTGAAGTTTCAAAAAATAATTTTTTAGTTTTTGAGCAGGGACCGTCTGACGGTTTTATGCTTCAATGGGCAACGTATCAAGATGCATCTGACCAAACAAGCCTTTCAAGGATTTGGGGTGGAATTCATCCGCCTATTGATGATATAAAAGGTAGAATTATTGGAGATAAAATTGGAAAACAAACGTTTACGCTAGCCAAACAATATTTTTCTGGAACATTGAGCTTACAAGATATATCAATAGATAAAAATACAAGTGTGTATCCTAATCCGGTAGAAAATACACTTCACATTAATACACAACATTTAGAAGAAATTAAATTACAAATATATTCACTGACAGGAAAGCTTATTTTTTCTACCAAAAGAGAAAATCATCAAGGAGAATTAGATTTGAAATTAGACCATCTAGCTCAGGGTATTTATATTTTGAAAGGAGTCTCCAGCAATAATTCTTTACTCTTTCAGAGAAAAATCATTAAATAATAATGTTCGCTTATATTTCTTTATAATTAAAAATCAATCACAATTCCTATACTAGGAATGGATGTGCTGGTATCTTGGTTTATTTCTGACAAACTAAGAGGGTTAATTAAATTACCGCTCATATCTCTTGTAAGACCATATTCATTTGGTCGTGGAATACTTTGACCTAGAATATTTTGAACTTCAAAAAAGATATTTAAACTCAATTGTTCATAGTTCCATTTTTTATCAACACGAATATCTAATTGACTAAAAGTTGCTAATTTTTCTTCCCCTAAACGAGTATAATCCAAAATAATTTCTGGATAAGAGGCTAGTGTAGCATCTTGGTTTGTTGGTACATAAGGTGTTTTTCCAGCAAAACGATAGCGCGAACTAATTTCCCAATTCTTTTTTAATTTATAGCCTCCTACAAAAGAAGCCAAATGTCTGCTATCCCAAACAGAGGGAATATAAGTAGCGGTGTCAAAACCTGTAAATTCACTGAAGAAATAAGTGTAAGAGAAAATACTATAAAAATTATTTAGTAGTTTTTGTTGGTATTGAAATTCTAGTCCATAACTTCTACCCTTTCCAACAGTTTCTACATCTTCATTTCCTAACACTTCAAAATCTGCTCCTTTATTTGCCAGAGAGACTTGATCTAAAACTGAAACTGGATAATCTGTATAGCGCTTATAAAAGCCTTCTAAGGAAATACTTGCCGCAGGGTTTAGATAATGCTGTAAACCTATTACATAATGATCACTTTGTGTGTAATCACTGTCTTTATTTGTGAAGTTTCCAGTAGCATCTCTAAATCCTAAAATTGTATAAGGTGCTATTTTAAAATAGCGGCCTGCAGTAGCGCTTATGCGCCAATCTTCCAAGAATTCATAAGATAATGAAAGTCTTGGTGAAAAAGTTGATAGCAAATCATTAGAACTTGTAAAACTGTCATCATCCATTCTAAACCCTACAGAAATATCTAATTTATCATTAAAAAATGAACGAGTTGCATTCGTAAAAAACCCGTATTTCATAAAATCTATTTCAGTAGTATAGAATATGCCGTCAGCATTATTGACGGTTGTGTTGGTGTAATAAGAATGTTGCGTGTTAAAACCACCTGTAAATTTCCAGTCATTTAAAAATTTAGTAAGCTGGTATCTTAGTTTTGTTTCTGACTCTATGGCATCATTTCTAAAAATAATTCCTGTTTCGTTTTCTGGATCTAGATAGTTTGTAAATATATTTTCTAAGCGATTATTACTTACTGTAGTTTCCATATAACCAGAACCATCTTTAAATCTTTTTCTCCAAGTAACACCAATAGAGTTTGTTTTTTGTTGTATAAATGGTGCTTGTTCTATAATTGCTTGAGCTTCTTCATCAAAATCATCTGGAGCCTCGACACTAAAATCATCTACAGAACCTAATCCAATGATATACATATTATTATAATTATCTATTTGATGTGATAGTTTATATTGGTAATCCCAGTAATCTGGTCTTATTGGCAAGCCTATTAATTTAAATAAGGCTTGTAAATAACTTCTCCTTACCGATAGTAAAAAGCTTGTGTTACTTTCAGGTTTATTATTTTTAAACAAAGGACCTTCAAAAGTAAATGCTGCATCTGTAGCGCTTACACGAATATTGGTGTTAAACCGCTCTTTGTTTCCATCACGCTGTTTAAATTGAAGAACACCAGATAAGGGATTGTCATATTGTGCACCAAATGCGGAAGTTGAAAGTGTAACATCATTAATAAAAGAAACATTTAATAAGCCTACTGGGCCTCCAGCACTACCTTGTGTTGCAAAATGATTGATATTTGGTACTTCCACACCATCTAAATAATACACAGTCTCATTGGGTGCACCACCTCGTATAATTAAATCATTACGAAAGCCACCAACAGATGGAGATACACCTGGTAATGTTTGAGCAACCTGAACTACATCATTGTTTCCTCCTGGATACGTTGCAATTTCAACAGCTGACAAAGATTGAGTAGATAAAGGAGTTTCTTTGGGTCTACTAATGGTATTTTTATTAGAAACAACTACTTCTTCTAAAGATTCGGAAGATTCAATTAAAATAAAATTAAACGAGCGGTTTCCTTTTGATTTAATAATAATATTAAATTTTGTCTGTGAGTCAAAGCCAACAAAACTAGCTGTTAAATTGTAAGAACCAGGAATAACATCGGTAATTTGAAAACTTCCGTCTTCTTCAGAATAGGCTCCTTGGTTGCTGTTTAAGTATAATGATGCTGCAAATATTGGGGCTCCTTTTTCATCTACAACCATTCCTCTAATACTTGTTTTCACTTGAGAAGACATGAAGAAAGTGTTCGCAATAAAAGTAAAAAGAAATAGTATGTTTTTTAGTTTGAAAACCATCGCAATTTTTTAAGATTAATGACCACAAAAATACCATTTTTAAAATGTTGAAAACTCGTTTATTATTTTTTGTCTAATTTTAATAGAGAATTTATTAAAATTTTAACATGACAAGAAATTACTTAAGAAAACCAAGCAATCTATTTTGGGGTATTAGTAGTACTGCTCTTGTTTGGAATCTAATGGGTATTTTCAATTATTTAGATCAGGCATTTATGACTAATAAAGTACTAGAAACATTGCCCAAAGAACAACAAATTTTATATCAAGATGTTCCAGCTTGGGTTACTGCTGCATTTGCAATTGCAGTATTTTCTGGAACTTTAGGATCGTTATTATTACTGTTAAAGAAAAAAATTGCTTCAACATTCTTTATCATATCATTTTTAGGAATTATGGGGCAAATGTCTTACGGATTATTAATAGATAAAAATTCTGACAGCTACGGCCCAATGGGTATCGTAATGCCTATTATAATCATTGTTTTTGGAGGGTATTTAATTTGGTATTCTAGAAAAGCAAACGTGCACAGATGGTTGTCTTGATTATACTGTAGTTTCAGTAAATTTAATATTCAAATCCTTTTCTATTTCATGAATTCTCTGAAGTTCATTAGACAGTATTAAAGCAATAGAAACTCCTGTTTTTCCTGCTCTTGCAGTTCTTCCGCTTCTGTGTGTGTAATAGTCTAATTGATCTGGTAATTGATGATGAATTACAAATGCCAATCCACTTACATCTATTCCTCTTGCAGAAACATCCGTAGAAATTAAATATTGTAAACTTTCGTTCTTAAAAGCACGCATCACTTTATCACGTTCTTTTTGCTGCATATCTCCTTCTAAAGCTCCAATAGAAAAACCTTCTTCTTGTAAGAGTTTGGTTAAATTTTGAGTTCCTGCTTTGGTTCTACAAAAAATAATGCCTCGTTCTGCCTGTCTTACTTCTAAAAAACGGATAATGACAGACGATTTTTCTTTAATAGTAGTTTTTACAAATTGATGGCTGATATTTGAATTTACCATGGAGTTTCTATCTATTTCTACACGTGGTGCATTAGAATCCATATAAGTTTTAATAATTCTTTGAATTTCATCAGGCATGGTAGCAGAAAACAACCATGTGTTTCGTTGGCCTGAAGTATATTTTAAAATTCTATTTAAATCTTGTTTAAAGCCCATACTGAGCATTTCATCAGCTTCATCTAAAACAAGTGTTTTTATTTCTTTTAAGTTAATATTTCCTCGCTCAATCAAATCAATTAATCGCCCTGGTGTTGCAACAATTATATGGGTAGTTCTTTTTAAGTTATTAATCTGACGATCTATTTTTTCTCCTCCATAAACTGCCTCTACAAACACCTTTTGATCATAATACTTTGTGTATTTAAAAAGTTGTTTTTTTATTTGCTGAACCAGTTCTCTTGTGGGTGATAAAATGAGCGCTTGAACAGCGTTATTAGCTGGATCTATTTGCTGTACTATTGGGAGTCCAAAAGTAGCTGTTTTACCAGTTCCTGTTTGTGCTAAGCCAACAAAATCAGTTCTATTGTTTAATAGTATTGGAATTCCTTTTTGTTGAATTTCAGTGGGTGTTGAAATCCCTAACTCTTTGATAGATTCTATAAATTCTTTTTTGATACCAAGAGATGCAAATGTGCTCATAATTGAATTAAATTTCAGAATGCAAAGGTACAGTTATTTAGGAGCTAACATCGCTAAAATTTCATCAGTTATTCTCATGGGTTTGAAGCTTTTTGCATGTAGCAAGCAAAAAGTAGTTTGAGCTTTCACTAACAGTTTATTGTTTCTGTAAAATTCTACATGACGAATAGATTTTAAACCAGCGGTTTTACCAACCCACGTTTTAGCGAGCAAGGTATCACCAAGTAAGGCCTGATTTAGATAATCTATTTCATGACGAATCACAACCCAAACATACGCAGCAGTATCTACCCCTTCTTTTAGTTCATTCCAATGTAAATTTGCAATATCTTGAATCCATTGCAGATACACGACATTATTTACATGATTCAGTTCATCTATATTTGATGTTACAACGTTATAATTTGTTTCAAAAACACTCATAGAACAAACTTAGTAGAAAATTTTATGGATATGTTAATTAATCCATAAATATTTTTTAAGGTTAAAATAGCCCTCTGATTATATAGATATTTGCAATTCTATATGACAGAAACAGCCAATAGTTTAGGAACTCAAAAGATAAGTAAACTTCTTATTAAACAAGCCATTCCAGCTTCTATAGGAATCTTGGTGATGTCATTAAATATGATTGTTGATACTGTTTTTGTTGGTCAATGGATTGGTTCTATGGCCATTGCAGCTGTTACCGTAGTTTTACCTATTGTTTTTTTAATTTCCTCTATAGGTATGGGAATTGGTATTGGAGGAAGCTCTATTATTTCTAGAGCTTTTGGTAGTAATAATTTTAATAAAGCATACCTAACTTTTGGAAACCAAATTTCTTTAACGCTAGTACTGTCTATTTTCTTTGTGATTATAGGCATCTTATTCTATAATCCACTACTCTTATTGTTTGGTGCCAATGGAGCTATTTTAGAACCGGCAACGGAGTATTTTAATGTGGTATTATATGGAGTTCCTTTTTTAGCATTTGCCATGATGGGCAACCCTGTTATTAGAGCAGAAGGAAAACCTAAATTTGCAATGTATGCAATGATTTTACCCGCAATTTCAAACATAGTATTAGATATTATCTTTATTAAGTTTTTAGATTTAGGCATGTTTGGTGCTGGCTTGGCAACCTCTATTTCATATGCCGTTTGTGGACTATTTATCTTTAGTTTTTTTATTTCTAAAAAGAGTGAGCTTGTTATTAAACCAAGCTACTTTATACTAAAACTAGCAATTGTAAAAGAAATTATTCAATTAGGAGGCGTTACCATTGCAAGACAAGGAACCATTAGTGTGTTAATGATTGTTTTAAATGCCACATTATTTACCTATGGTGGTGAAAATGCTATTGCTGTATATGGTATTATAAACCGAGTAATGATGTTTGCCTTATTTCCTGTCTTAGGAGTTACACAAGGCTTTTTACCCATTGCTGGATATAATTATGGGGCAAAAAATAATGAAAGAGTAAAAGAAACCATAAAAATGGCCATACTATATGGTAGCTCAGTAGCCACACTAATTTTTATAGCAATTATGGTTTTTCCAGAAGCTATCGCCACTATTTTTACTTCAGATGCAGCCTTAATTAAAGAAACACCCAAAGCCTTATTGTATGTCTTTTTAGCCACTCCTATTATTACAGCGCAATTAGTTGGTTCTGCTTATTTTCAAGCTGCTGGTAAAGCATTGCCTGCATTAATACTTACTTTGTTAAAACAAGGCTTTTTCTTAATTCCGTTAGTGTATATTTTGCCCAAATTTTTTGGACTACAAGGAGTTTGGTATTCATTTCCTGTAGCAGATATTTTAGCCACCATTGTTACACTTATTTTTTTACGTTTAGAAGTACGGAAAAATCTTAACTAGGTAATTTCTATCTATTCTCTTTTAGCATCTCTCCCTAAAAAAAGGGAGTAAAAAATCTCACCATTTATAAGGATTGACTCAAGCACCTATTTAACCTATTTTTAATGCAAAAAAAAAAATACTGTGAACCCCAAAAGTTTTACAGATAAAATAACTAGAAAGCATTATTATTCCCATTAATAACAGCAAGTGTGTTATTGTTATAATTTTATCAGCTTCCAATATTTCTTCTTCTGACGCAAGTATTACTGAGTCTGGATGAGGTGTTATAGTAGTGATATCGTCATTTTTATTAGATTTTATAAAAGCATGGAATTATTGAATAATCCCATGCTTTGTAGTCATTTTTTTATTGTGAATTTGATTGTAAAATTCGGTAATAAAATATTAGTCACATCATTTTTGTAAAAAAACTATCTCTCCGAGTGTTTGCTATACCGCTCTATACATTACAATGTTTTTTATCAATCATCATATTCATCATCTATTAAACTCTTTTCACTCCATGTTTTTCTTAATGGTGTGTTTTACCATATCTTACTATTCAAAATCACCACCTGGAGGTCTAGGACTAAATGCTTGTGCTTTTTTTGGATTTAGAAGTATGTAGGCACTAACAGCCGTTAAAGCTGTGTATTTTCCATAATTTCCAATCTTTTTTAGAGCGTCTTTTCGTGAAATCTGATCTTTGCTTGTTGTTTTTTGATTTTTCATTATTGTGAGGTTGGGTAATTATTTAATAATTATTT
>Ga0209196_1002743_pt1 | contig 11148 bp, 9 predicted proteins | sample COGITO_mtgs_1105_5_FD_184801 | JGI IMG/M metagenome (GOLD analysis project Ga0209196, IMG submission 184801) | Pelagic marine microbial communities from North Sea - COGITO_mtgs_110509 (SPAdes) (version 2) | ecosystem: Environmental > Aquatic > Marine > Epipelagic ... | reverse complement strand
GTATACTTCCGCTCTTTGCCGTGCTTCGCGTTTGAAACGAGCTACCGCACGTGCAGGTAACCGTTGTCTCAACGTAATCTGGGTGAATTCCAGCCTTCATTTCAATCTCCTTAATCATTGCCCGGGTCGAAATGACCATTCAAAAATCTTTATTTCGTGAACCGGGATCCCCTAGTATGCCACGCTCACGCACCAAGAATTCGAGTCCCCCCCAAAAAAATGGTCAGTCTTCGTCGCTTGATCCTGGACCAGAAGGCGTTGTCTTCTGAACTTGCTTGAGGAACTCATAATTGGTCTCAGTCTCCCGCAACTTATTAAGCAGCAGGTCAATTGACTGTTGTGGATCGAGTGCGTGGAGCACCTTACGAAGTGTCCATACGATTTTGAGTTCTTCGGGAGAAAGCAACAATTCCTCCTTGCGTGTACCCGAAGGATCGACGTCAACGGCCGGAAAGATCCGCTTGTCCGCCAATCGACGATCCAACTTCAGCTCCATATTGCCGGTTCCCTTAAACTCCTCAAAGATTACTTCGTCCATTCGTGAACCGGTTTCGACAAGGGCAGTCGCCAAAATTGTGAGCGATCCACCGTTTTCGATATTGCGGGCGGCCCCAAAAAACTTTTTTGGTGGATACAAGGCAGTGGAGTCAACGCCACCGGAAAGAATTCGACCCGAAGCAGGGGCTGCCAAGTTATATGCCCGCCCAAGTCGGGTCATGGAGTCCAAAAGGACAACAACGTCTTGACCAGACTCCACCAGTCGCTTGGCTCGCTCAATTGCGAGTTCCGCGATGATCGTGTGGTCTTCAGCGGGCCGATCAAATGTTGAGGCTATAACTTCGCCTTCAACACTTCGCTGCATGTCTGTTACTTCTTCTGGACGCTCGTCTACGAGCACGACCATCAGGTGACAGTCAGGGTCGTTTACCGAGATGGCGTTTGCAATGGCTTGCAAGACCATGGTTTTGCCCGCCTTCGGGGGCGAGACGATCAAACCGCGCTGCCCTTTACCAATTGGGGCAACAAGATCAATCACGCGCGTGGTGAGGTTAGTACTCGTCGTTTCCAACTTTAAGCGCTCTTGCGGGTACAAGGGAGTCAATTTGGAAAACTCTGGACGACTTTTAATTGTTTCGAGGTCGTAACCATTTACTGAATCAACCTTGACCAGCGGATTGAACTTCTCACGACGTTCGCCTTCGCGCGGCTGCCGCACCGAACCGATAACGGCGTCTCCCTTTCTAAGGCCCAGCTTTCGAACGAAAGACAACGAAACGTATACGTCATTGGAACCTGGCAAATAGCCACTTGTGCGGACAAATGCGTAGTTGTCTAGAACATCAAGGATTCCTGCTACCGGGAGGAGTACATCGTCCTCTGTGAGTTCGACTTCGTAGTCATTGAAATTGTTTTGTCCACCTGAAGATCGTCGATTATTTGATGGGCGATCACGGCGATCCCTACGATTTCGGTTGCGACTGCGTGAATTGCGATCCTCTGAACCACCATTGCGATCTTCATCACCGTCATTGTTGCGATCGTTGTTATTGCGATCGTTGTTATTGCGATCGTTGTTATTGCGATCGTTATTATTGCGATCGTTATTATTCCGATCGCGATTGTTGCTATTTCTGTTATTTCGCTCCCGGTTGTTGTTGCGATTGCTGCGCGGCTCTTGCTGGGAGCCTTCTCGTGACTCTGACTTGACGGGTTCTTCCGCGGCAGGAGCAGCGACTTCCTTGGTCTCGTTGTGAGCAACTTCCTTGATTTCCGTTGCAGCTTTGGGCGCGGAACGGCGCACACTGGCTTGCTTTTGCCGGTCACCAATCGCTGTCACCAAGTCTGACTTGCGCATTGCACTCGATCCGGCAATACCAAGTTGCTGTGCGAGTTGCTTCAACTCGGGGAGCAACATGCCGGAGAGACCGTCTGAGCGACGCTTTGAATCTGTTGTTTCTGACACTAATAGTCCTTCATGTGTGTGGGTGAACTGCACCCTGGGCCAAACTTGAGTCCGTTTGTAAAGTACCCATAAATAATTGAACTGCGCTCCGACAAGACTTCATTCATGTCGACTTGGCTACGTTAGATTGTATGAATCTAGCCTGTCATTTCCTATGAATACGTTCCTTAACGGAGGCTGCCACGACTGTGGACGGTTCAAGGCTAACACAGCGTATGTGCTACACCCAAAAAGGGCCTAAACCGGGAGTGGCAAAATCCGGACGCCCTCAAAATCAACGGGTACGGCGATCCGCGTCCATTCCGGTGGAACCTCGGACAATGCCGTTTCAAGTTCATTGATCCGGTTTCGGTCCACTAAGAGTAAAACTGCAGGTCCAGCGCCAGATGCCATTGCTGCGATCCCCTTTGATCGCAAACTTGCAATTATGGCGGTTGTCTCTGGGTAGACACTTGCTCTCGCGTCCTGGTGCAATCGATCTGATGTTGCTTCTAAAATTAGGCTTGGGTCTTGCGACATGGCGTAGACGAGCAGCCCCGTCCGAGACAGATTATGGCAAGCAGCTGAACGATCCACCTGTTGCGATAGGACCCCACGAGCCTTGGATGTTGCAAGGCCATGGGGTGGGATCAAGACAATGGGGACCAGATCCGGATGCACTGTTGGCTGAACAGCATCCGCGGTATCCGGGGCCCCCGTCCCGCTGCTCACCAGCCATGAAACGTTAAATCCACCATAAAGTGCCGCAGATAAATTATCGGGATGGTTTTCGAATTCCAGTGCAATGTTCAAGACCTCTGAATCAGTTAACAGATTTTCGCCACCTTCAACTAGAGACCTTGACATAATCAAACCACCGACAGCCGCAGACGCTGAGGAACCGAGTCCCCTTCCATGCGGGATTGCATTCCGACACTTCAAAATAAAACCGGGAGGAGTCGCGTTCATGGCGGTGAATCCGCGGTTCATGGCTCGTACCACTAAATTCGTTTCGTCGGTCGCGACGCTTTCGGCGCCTTCCCCTTCGACATCAACTTTGATCCCTTTATCATTGGTAACCATGGCTATGAGTTCGTCATGCATAGCTAGGGCTAGGCCCATTGAGTCAAAACCCGGACCTAGGTTGGCACTTGATGCTGGGACGATCAAGCGCACGGCACCTGAGACGAATGCGATGTCGCTCATCACGCGAGGCCTAATCTTTCGGCGGCGAGTTGCGAATCAATGGAAATACTTAGGGGGTCTGCCGCGCCCTCCAACGCCCACTGGGGATCCTTTATCCCGTTGCCGGTGAGCGTGCATGTGATTACTGAGTCATCGGGGACCTTCCCCGCAGCATGTATCTTGAGTAGCCCCGCGACACTTGCCGCACTCGCGGGCTCGCAAAAAAGTCCCTCTTTCTCCGCGATCAGATGATAGGCCGCAAGGATTTCTTGATCAGTCACAGAGTCGATGAGGCCGCCGGAATCATCGCGTGCAGAAAGCGCTTGATCCCAAGAGGCGGGTTTACCAATCCGGATGGCTGTTGCGATTGTTTCTGGATTTTCTACAGGTGAACCAGTGACTAGGGGTGCTGCGCCAGCAGCCTGGAATCCCCACATCGCTGGCAACGAATCGCTCACTCCGGAGTCCCGGTATTCTTGAAAGCCACGCCAATAGGCCGTGATGTTTCCAGCATTTCCGACCGGAAGGCAATGGATGTCGGGCGCCTGTCCGAGTCGATCCACAATTTCGAAAGCCGCAGATTTTTGTCCTTCAATGCGGACTGGGTTCACACTATTAACTAGTGCAACGGGGTAATTCTCGGAGAGTTCTCGAGCCAGTACTAGACAGTCGTCAAAATTCCCCTCAACCTGTAAGAGAACTGCGCCGTGCACCACGGCTTGAGCAAGTTTTCCCATGGCAATTTTTCCTTTAGGAATGAGGACGGCACAGGTCATGCCGGCCTTGACCGCGTATGCCGCCGCACTCGCTGACGTATTGCCTGTTGAAGCACAGATAACAGCTCGAGCCCCTTCACCGGCCGCGTGTGAAATTGCCATGGTCATGCCACGGTCTTTAAATGAGCCGGTGGGATTTGCACCTTCGTACTTCAGCCACACTGATGCACCCACGATTTCGCTGAGCGTGCACGCGTACACCAGCGGGGTACCGCCTTCTCCCAGGCTGACTACCGGGGCAGACGGTGCAAGTGGCATGCGATCGCGATACTCAGTGATTACCCCGCGCCATTGATGTGCCATCTACTCTTCACCTTCGACTCTCATGACCCCGAGGACCTGTCGGACTTCATCCATTGACCTCAGTTGATCAACTGTGGCTCGCAGAGCCGATTCGCTACCGCTGTGAGTGCGCACTACTAGCCCGGCTTCGACTCCGTGACCGTCCTGTCTCACGACCTGAATGCTAACTCCATTGGCCGCAAAAGCATTTGCTATCGCGGCGAGTACACCTGGACGGTCTTGGACGTCAAGATTCACGTAGTAACGAGTTTCCGCTCTGCCAATGTCGAGGACCTGAAGGCCAGAGTAGGTGCTCTCCCCCGGCCCACGCCCGCCTAAAACGCGATGTCGCGCTGCTGCAACGACGTCCCCGAGAACCGCGCTGGCTGTTGGGTCGCCCCCTGCTCCACGGCCATAGAACATCATTTCACCTCCAGCTTCGGCGTGAATAAACACGGCGTTGAAGGAACCCCGAACATTTGCTAACGGATGGTGAAGAGGAATCATCGCCGGGTGCACTCGAACGACAATCCCGTCTTCTTCTCCAGTATCTGCCACCAACTCTGCGATTGCCAACAATTTGATGACAAACCCCATTTCACGAGCAGCCTGAATGTCGGCCTTGGTCACCTCCCCTATGCCCTCGCAGTACACATCAGCCAGGGTGACTCTCGTGTGGAACGCCAATTCAGCAAGAATGGCGGCTTTGGCCGCTGCATCAATACCGTCAACATCGAGCGCGGGATCTGCCTCCAAATAACCCAATGCATTTGCTTGATCAAAAACCTCGTCGTAATCGGCGCCTTCTTCGTCCATTTTGGTCAACATGAAGTTGGTCGTCCCGTTAACAATGCCCATTACCTTGGTGACACGATCCCCTGCCAAGGACTCTCGCAATGGGCGGATAAGAGGAATAGCCCCGGCAACCGCTGCCTCGAAATACAGATCAACCCCGTACTGTTCAGCGGCTTGGTAAAGGGCGGCACCATCTTGGGCCATCAGAGCCTTGTTTGCTGTGATAACGCTCGAACCAGACTGCATTGCAGAGAGAATAAGGCTACGCGCGGGCTCAATCCCGCCCATGACCTCAATTAAAATATCGGCGCCAGAGTGGACGACGGATTCCAAATCCGAGGTTATGAGGGATTCATCAATTCCTACTCTTGGTTTGCCGATGTCCCTAACTCCGACACCCACAAGTTCCAATCCAGCACCCACCCGGTGAGCAAGGTCATGTTGGTGTCGAGCCAGTAGTTGCGCAACCGAAGTTCCCACCGTGCCCGCACCCAACATGGCGATTCGGATCGTTGCTGCAGATTTATCGCGCTCTGACATGAATCTCCTCTGGTGAGTTATCCGGTGGTGTGCAGCCCTAGTCTGTCAAATACGAAAAAACATGCTGCATTAGCCAGCAAATGGATCCAGCGCTAGCAGGTCCTCGAAGGTCTCACGCCGAAGCACCAGTTGACTTTGGCCATCGAGCACCGAAACTACGGGGGGGCGGGGAACCTGGTTGTAATTCGAGGCCATCGAGCGACAGTAGGCACCCGTTGCTGCAACGGCGATTAAGTCACCTGGACTCAAGTCACCTGGAAGCCATGCGTCTCGAACGACTATGTCACCTGATTCGCAATGTTTTCCCACTACACGACACAGGATCGGTGCCACTAGCGAAGTTCGGGAGACGAGTGCCACCGAATATTGGGCCCCATAAAGTGCCGTTCGGATATTGTCGCTCATGCCGCCGTCGACCGAGACATACGTGCGCTCGCCTCGATCCAAAGCAACTTTTTTCACGGTGCCCACCTCATAGAGTGTGATGCCTGCCCTGCCAACAATTGCCCGCCCTGGCTCGAAACACAGTGAAGGGATTGGGATCCCAACGGCCTCGCACTCCCTGATCACGATTGCGCGAATGTGAATGGCCATTGCGTCAACGGATAGTGGATCATCTGCTGGCAGATATGCAATCCCCATTCCCCCGCCCAGATTGAATTCCTGGCATTCGATCCCCTGGGTGTCATAAATCGAGTAGGCGACGGACACAACTCTGGCAGCCGCAATTTCAAACCCCGCTGAGTCGAAAATCTGTGAACCTATGTGCGAATGCAAGCCGACAAAGTGCAGCGATGGCAACTTGGAAATCCTGCGCACAGCCTCTTCCACGTCGCCCTCAGCAACCGATAGCCCAAACTTCTGGTCCTCGTGAGCCGTGGCAATGAACTCGTGAGTGTGCGCCTCGACTCCGACAGTCGCACGAACAAGAACTTTGGCCACAACATTCACCTCGGTCGCGATAGCTGCAACACGCACTATTTCGTCGAAAGAGTCGATAACGATTCGTCCCACGCCGTATTCAAGAGCTGAGCGAATTTCATCTGCAGACTTGTTATTTCCATGCATGAGCAATTTCTCGCCGGGTACACCGGCTCGGATCGCTACGGCTAGTTCACCACCTGTTGCAACGTCAATTCCCAGTCCTTCTTCAACTACCCACCGCGCAATCGCAACACTGAGAAAAGCCTTTGCCGCGTAGTAGACTTGACCACCAATGTTGTCTGCCAAATACGCGTGTGCGAACTCCCGGGCCCGCATACGAACGTCTTGTTCATCAAAGAGAAATAGAGGAGTTCCGAACTCGGCAGCCAACTGCACCACACCGACTTTGCCGATCTGAAGCTCACCCGACGGCGTTCTGAGAGCGCTTTGCGGCCACACATGTGACGCAGCATTATCAGCTACCGAACTGATAGCCTGCAATTCTTGAACCATTTGAGCGTGGCGTGGTCCAGCCGGGTGTGCTTGCATACACAAAGTCTAGTGGCCGCTACATTTTTTCTGGAGCGCTGACTCCAAGGAGATCCAAGCCGTTTGACAGTGTTTGCTGTGCTGCCGCGCACACCCACAGCCGAGCGATATGAGATTCACTCAGTTCTTCATCTGAGCGGGGCAGCACTCGGCATGCGTCATAAAAACGGTGATAAGCAGTGGCAAGTTCTTCTAGATAGCGGGCAACTCGGTGGGGTTCTCGCAATTCCGCCGCCGTTGCAATCACTGCCGGGAACTTCTCTAGAACGCCGAGCAATTCATTCTCTTGATCCGAGTTAAGCAGTTCGGGTTGGAATTCAGCTTCGCGCCAGTTAACTCCCAGGTCGCGTGCATTTCTTAGTACAGAACTGATTCGAGCGTGTGCGTACTGCACATAAAAGACCGGGTTGTCATTAGCCTTGCGAGCAATTTCTTCCAAATCAACAACAAGCGGTGTGTCGACCGGGTAGCGAGCTAATGTGTAGCGAGCCGCGTCCACGCCTACTTCTTCAACGAGTTCTTCGAGGGTAACAATTTGCCCCGACCGCTTGGAGAGCTTGACCTCTACTCCCCCACGCGTAATTTTCACCAGTTGCCCGATTAAGACCTCAATATTTTCGTCCATGTCGTCTCCAGCACAGGCCGCAACAGCGCGAAGCCGATTCACATATCCGTGGTGGTCTGCTCCCAAGAGATAGATCGCGGTGTCACAGCCGCGCATCCGCTTGTCCACGTAGTACGCCGTGTCGGCAGCGAAATAGGTTCTTTCGCCATTTTCTTTAATGAGAACCCTGTCTTTGTCATCGCCGAAGGTGGTCGTGCGAAGCCACAAAGCGCCATCAGATGAGTACACATGCCCTTGCTCTTCAAGGCGCGACTGTGCTCGTTCGACCGCGCCTGATTCATAGAGTCTGCGTTCGGAATACCACACGTCAAAGTGCGTCCGGAAAATCCCAAGTACGTCTTTTTGCTGCTGTAATTGCAGGGCATAAGCCGCTTCGCGATAAGCAACCAATTGATCACTCAAGGACAACTGCGCAAACTCAGGGTGCAGTCTGACAATCGCTGCAGCCAGATCCAAGATGTAACCACCGTGGTACCCGTCTTCAGGAACTGAGTCTCCGTGTGAAGCGGCCATGACGGAAGCCCCAAATTTATCCATCTGGACACCACGGTCATTGATATAGAACTCCGTGGTGACGTCTGCTCCAGCAGCGGCCAAAACTCGAGCGAGGGCATCTCCCACAGCGGCCCATCGCGTGTGTCCTAAGTGCAAGGGGCCCGTCGGATTCGCCGAGATAAATTCAATATTGAAACTTTTTCCAGTCAAGGTGTCGTTACGACCGTAGGCGGACCCAAGTTCGACGGCCCGTTGAGCTATTTCGCCTTGCGCCCGTGCTGAGAGTTTTATGTTGACAAATCCAGGCCCTGCCACAGTAACCTCGGTGAATGCCGGATCCAGGCTCAGGCGTTCAGCGATTAGATTCCCAAGCTCCCGTGGTGGAATTGTTGAATACTTTGCTGCAACTAGGGCGACGTTCGTCGCATAGTCTCCATGGTCGCGTGACTTGGGTCGTTCCAAAGACACTTCGACCGTAGCGGTCAAAATTCCTTGTTCGCAAAGTTGATCGACGACCCGCTGCACAGCTCTACGAGTATCTTCAATTGCCACGGCGTGAGCGTATCTGCCCCATCACATGTACTGACATAGAGTGCGCATATGTCAACAGATGACGAAATCGAAAAATTATTAAGGGAAATAGGTTCACAAGATTCCCAGAAGGCCACGCCCTCGCCCAAGTCAGCTTCAAAAACTCCTGCCAAGAGCGGTGAAACAAGTTCTGGCGGGCGGATCCCCTTCGCGACTGCAGGGGCAGCGGTAATGGGTGCGGGTGGTGCAGTCTCTGGCCTAATTCTCCCAGGAATCTCGATGCTCAGCACTGGAATCGGTGCTGCTGCCGGTGCTTTCCTTATCGCCCTCATTGCCGGTCCCCCACGTTGGTTTTCCCGTTGAGCGGCGGTCCCTGTGGATCGCTTCAACGATCGAACCGCTAAAAAAGGCAAGAAAAGCCAAGTAAACCCAGATCAGAACTGCGATCGGCGCACCAAATACAACTAGGGCTGACCCCACCGTCGAGGAAAGGTCGACATAGATTCCAAAAATGCCAATAGAAGCGATTATTAAGACCGTGGAAACCAAGAGTCCTGGGGATCTCCACGTCAGGACGCCTGTCGAGCCGCTCGTCTTGCGCATGACAAACCACACTACGAAGTAGACGAGAATCGCTGGCGCTAACCAACCCAGCGAATCGAGCAGGGTAAGGAGTGTGGTTTCTACGTTCAGGCTCTTCAAAATTGCCGGCACGACGGTAACCGCCATGAGCAGCGACACCGCGACCACGATAAAAGCGAGAGCGATTAGTGCTGATTTAGCTCGAGCGATTAGTCCCGGGGCGGCACTAACGTTGAGAAATATCTGATCCTGAACTCGTAGAACTCCATGAACGACCTTCTGAGAAACGTAGATCGCCACAACAACGCTCACGATCGAAGTGATGGTAACCGATCCGGCGGATGCGGTCCGTGCCAAATTCGTTAAGGCTTCAACTGCCGTGTCAAGGCCGCTGAATGAATCCGGAGCACGACTCACCACCGATTCCCAGCCGTCAGTAAATTGCTTTTGATTCACGAAAATGCCAGCAACCGCCCCAACAGAAATTGCTAGTGGGGCCAACGCCAGAATTACATAGTACGCCAACCCACCAGACACAAGTGAGATATTCAGCGCCCCGAAGCGAGCAATAAAGTGCTGTCCAAATGCAATCGGAGGTCCTAAGTAAGGCAGATTCACTAGGTTGTTCACCCCTTCACGCAAACCGGCCACCGTGACATGTTGGCACACGGGTGCGCTGCTAGCCTTACCGTCCCCTGCCTCCGTAGCTCAGGGGATAGAGCGCCGGTTTCCGGTACCGAAGGTCGCAGGTTCGAATCCTGCCGGGGGCACAATGACCAACACACCTACTCCAGCGCGCGAGATGAATGACGTTAACCGTGTTCACTTCGCGAAATTTGACAGTTCCCTGTACCCCTACATAGTGGCGGTCTTTGTTGGGGTGTTGCTAATCTCAAATATCGGTGCGACGAAACTAATCGAATTTGGACCTTTCATTACCGATGGTGGCGTTTTCCTGTTCCCTCTCACTTACATTATCGGTGACATTCTTAGCGAGGTATACGGCTGGAAAGCCGCCCGCCGGGCAATTTTTACAGGTTTTGCCATGTCAATTCTTGCGGCACTAACTTTCTATTTTGTTCAAATCTCCCCTGCGGCCGACGCATACGAATATCAGGATGCTTTCGAGTCCGTCCTGGGGTTCGTTCCTCGAATTGTTTTGGCGAGTGTCCTGGGATATTTGGTTGGACAGCTGCTCAATGCTTATGTTCTCGTAAAGATCAAGCAAAAAACCAAAGAAAAGCATTTGTGGGCTCGGCTGATCGGTTCAACCGTTGTGGGCGAGTTCGCCGACACCCTCGTCTTTTGCACTGTTGCATTTTATGGAGTGATTACCGGGGCAGACTTTCTCAACTATGTTTTGGTGGGTTACCTCTATAAGACATTGTTGGAAGTTCTTCTACTCCCGGTCAGTTACCCCGTCATTCGGGCAATCAAGAAACGTGAACCAACCTACCTACAAAATTAGATCTTCTTGGCGTAGCGACCAGTCAAAAAACGCGCAACCCATTCTTCTTTGAACTCACGATACGTCCCCGCGTTCATGTGTTCACGGATCTGATCTACCAACCGGACTGTAAATCTCAAATTGTGAATACTTGCCAAGGTTGGAAAAATCAACTCATTAGCTTTGAAAGCATGGTGTAGGTATCCCTGGGAGAAATTCAAACAGGTGTAACAGTCACATGCGGTGTCAATGGGATTACTGTTCCCTCTGCTGAAAGCATTAGAGACGTTAAACCTGCCTTCAGCTGTAAGCAGTGCCGAGTTTCTTGCATTGCGCGTGGGAGCTACACAGTCAAACGTGTCTGCCCCGTTTTCCGCACCCTCAAAAAGATCTAGTGGTTCCCCTATTCCCAATAAGTGGCGGGGTTTATTTTCGGGTAACTCGTCCACCACCCATCCGATAATCGTGCCAAGGG
>Ga0209196_1002742_pt1 | contig 11153 bp, 10 predicted proteins | sample COGITO_mtgs_1105_5_FD_184801 | JGI IMG/M metagenome (GOLD analysis project Ga0209196, IMG submission 184801) | Pelagic marine microbial communities from North Sea - COGITO_mtgs_110509 (SPAdes) (version 2) | ecosystem: Environmental > Aquatic > Marine > Epipelagic ... | reverse complement strand
CTCTTGCCATCGGCACCCTCAACAACAGTCGCCAGTACACTGACACCCTTAACCTCTTTTAGGGCTGACATTAGATCAGTACCTGAGGCATTGGCCAGCTTGCTCTTTAAGGCGTCTATATCTTTCTGCAGGCGACGATTCTCTTCGACTACCTGACGAACCTTGTCGGCAACACTGTGTCGCGCAGCGCGCACTATATTGGCAACATCATTAAGACTGTCTTGCAGATCGTCGACCAGTGCCAACGCATTATCACCGGTGACCGCTTCGATACGTCGCACACCTGAAGCAACACTAGACTCACCGCTTATCTTCAGCAGGCCTATATCGCCGGTGCGTGAAGCGTGGGTACCGCCGCAGAGCTCTACGGAGAAGTCACCGCCCATGCTGAGCACGCGAACTTCATCGCCATACTTCTCACCGAACAGTGCCATGGCACCTTTTTCAACAGCATCGTCCATACTCATCACTTCGGTATTGACCTGAGTGTTACGAAGTATTTCGCGATTAACTCTATGTTCCAGCTCGCGAATCTGCTCGGCTGTGACCGCTTCACCATGAGAGAAGTCAAAGCGCAGACGCTGACTATCAACCAGCGATCCCTTCTGTTGAACATGGTCACCAAGTAAATCCTGCAAGGCTTTGTGTAACAGGTGGGTTGCCGAGTGATTTAACGCTGTGGCACCACGCACTGTGGCATCAACCACGGCAGTAACAGTTTCACCGGTTTTGACCTGACCTGAAAGCACACGGCCAATATGCATATGGTGATCGCCAGACTTGCGACAATCACTGATCTCTATTTTTGCTGAATCGGTCTGCAGGTAACCGCTGTCACCCACCTGGCCACCAGACTCGGCATAAAATGGCGTGCTATCGAGGATAACCACAACCTCGGCATCTTCAACGGCCAATTCAACTTCTTCGCCCGCGGCATACAGAGCAACAACAGTCGCTGAGTTTTCCAGACTGCTGTAACCACAGAATTCAGTGCTGCCATCAACGCGAATGCTATCGGTGTAATCAATACCAAACTGGCTAGCCGAGCGGGCGCGGTTGCGCTGCTCTTCCATACATTTTTCGTAACCTTGCATATCCAGGCTGTAGCCTTTTTCACGGGCCACATCATTGGTTAAATCTGTGGGAAAGCCAAAGGTATCATAGAGCTGGAATATCAACTCGCCGGGTAATACATTACCGGAAACCTCTTCCAACGCAGCTTCAAGAACCCCCATACCCTTATCGAGAGTTCGGGCAAACTGCTCTTCCTCTTTCTTTAATGTGTCGGTAATTTCTGCCTGCATACTCAGCAACTCTGGATAGGCTTCGCCCATCACTTCACCGAGAGAGGCCACCAGCTTATAAAAGAAGCTGCCCTTAGCGCCCAGATTGTGTCCGTGTCTCAGGGCACGTCGAATAATACGGCGCAGCACATAGCCACGACCTTCATTGGAGGGCTTAACACCATCAACTACTAAAAAGGCACAGGAGCGAATATGATCGGCAACCACTTTTAGAGAGTTTTCCTGAAGATCGGCAATGCCAATCACTTTGGCAGCAGCTTTAATCAGGTGCTGAAAGAGATCAATATCGTAGTTGTTGTGCACGCCCTGCATCACTGCAGCTATGCGCTCAAGACCCATACCGGTGTCGATAGAGGGCTTTGGCAGTGGCGTCATCTTGCCGCTGGCATCGCGCTCAAACTGCATAAACACTAGGTTCCAGATCTCGATATAGCGATCCAGGTCATCGTCTTCACTGCCTGGAGGGCCACCGGGAATATCTTCACCATGATCCCAAAAAATCTCGGTGCAGGGACCACAGGGGCCGGTATCGCCCATCTGCCAAAAATTATCTTCATCGAGTCGCGACAGTCGTGCTGGATCAACACCAATTTCATTGATCCAGATATCCGCAGCTTCGTCATCACTGATATGCACAGTGACCCAGAGTCGCTCTTTGGGCAGTTCAAGTACTTCGGTCAAAAATTTCCAGGCAAAATTAATCGCATCGCGCTTAAAGTAATCGCCAAAGCTAAAGTTGCCGAGCATTTCAAAAAAGGTGTGATGGCGGGCGGTATAACCGACATTTTCAAGATCATTGTGCTTGCCACCGGCGCGCACGCACCGCTGTGACGATGCGGCGCGAACATAGTCGCGTTTCTCTGCACCGAGAAAAAGATCTTTAAACTGCACCATACCTGCATTGGTAAACAACAGGGTTGGATCATTTCCAGGCACCAGACTGCTACTAGCCACAACTGTGTGCTGCTGGCTGGCAAAATAGTTTAAGAATGCGTCACGAATTTCGGCGCTTTTCATCATTAATAATTTCCAATTATGGCCAGGTCGTTGTGACCTTTGCCTTATATATTTGATTCAGAGAATGTATCGCTTCCCTGGGAATCGGCCAGTACATGCAGGTGCAGATGAAAAACCGTCTGACCAGCCCCCTGACCGTTATTGACCACCAGACGAAATGCATCGGCTACACCAGCCTGCCTGGCCACTTCACCAGCGACCCACATTAGATGCCCCAACAGGGACTTATCGCCCTCAGCGGCATCAGCTAATTTAGCAATGGGTTTACGCGGTATAACCAGCATATGCACCGGCGCCTGAGGCGAGATATCGTTGATCACAATACACAGATCATCCTCGTAGAGGATATCTGCGGGAATCTCACGATTAATAATCCGGGTAAATAAAGTTGCCTCTGTCATGACCTACACCTCTCAGTTATTTGGCAGAGTCACGAAGCTTTTCATCAGCATCAAGCTGACGCGCCTCGGTCTCCAGCATCACTGGAATACCATCACGTATTGGATAGGCGAGACCACTAGCCCGACAAACCAATTCCTGCTTGTCTTTGTTATATTCGAGAGGTGCCTTGCTAACCGGGCAAACCAATATACTTAAAAGATTTTTGTCCACGATAACCGTCCGTTTCAAAACCGCGTTAGTGTACGCAAAATCCCCCAAAACCGCCATGGCCTGTGGGAAATTATCGCTGTGAAAAAAGGAGATTAACGCAAATGCTACTGTGCAGGAAAGGCCTTTAGAACCAACTCGGGATCAACGCGCACAGTGCGCCAGTTCATTCGCCAATCTAAATGGGGGCCTGTGGCGCGACCTGTTGCGCCAACTCGGGCAATGGCATCGCCGCGCTCAACCCGGCTGCCTTCGCTAACCAGAATATCACTGAGATGCAGAAAGCTTGAGCTCAGGCCATGGCCATGATCGATAATCAGTGTACCGCCAGAATAAAACAGATCGCTGTGGGCCAGACGAACAACACCAGCCGCCGGCGCTATCACTTTGGTACCCGTGGGAGCGGCATAATCAACACCGTAATGGGGGCTTTTGGGTACACCATTATAAAATCGCTGGCTGCCATAGACACCGGTCTTGGGGCCATCGAGAGGCTTGATAAAGCCCTTGAGGAAATCAGTACTGAGGGTTACTTCCCGGCGTGCCTCTCGCACCAGCGCTGAATCAGATCTTATTCTCTGCAACTGCTCAGCGGGCGGTTTAACCGTGCGCGAGGGAACACCCTCGACACGCTGGATCTGATACTCCCGCTCGGTAATCGGATATTCCACTTCAGTAACAGCGCCATTGGGACTGCTGACAATAAACTTAGAGGGACCCTGAGCATTGCGCCCAAGGCCAAACAGAAAGCGTCCATCGTCCGTGGTCTTTATCGGCTCGCCGGCATAGCGAATATTGTCACTGGGATTAATCTGGCCGAGCAACAGACTCCCCTGCTGCCAACTGCCCTGCCAGACAATCGCTGATTCAGAGAAAGCACTCGGGGCCAGAAACAGGCCAAAGAGTGCAAGTGCCCTGATACAAGAGCAGCAGTGTTTTATTGAAAGCATCTTTAGTGAAATCATGCAGGGCTCTTAATAGTTTATATAGTTCACAGAGCCCTGGAGCAGAATCAATCCAAACTTGTATCCGACTTTCCATCTAACTGGGGCTCTTCAATATTTACATAGGGTTCCAGAGACTCTATTCGACAGCTGTACCCGGAGGATCCCATAACCACAAAACGATCAAAACCGGCGCAAAGTCTCAGCCCAGAGGTTCTATGAATATAGCCATTGCGCTTGATACCCGGGCACTCGCGCCTAAGTTTCAGAATGATCTTTTTCCTGTCCGGATTTCTATTTCGCATAGACATCAAGGCAGTCTGATCATCGAGAAACTTTATACGTTTTACTCTATTTAAGGTTACACAACCACCGCGAATATTCCAAGCCGCCGGGTTGACCTCATCCTCTATCGCTTTAAGCTGATCTGTTAGACTGGCAACTTGCGGGGCGCTGGCTTTATTGACATCCACTTGTTCGCCATAAGATATGCTGGCAAGCACTACAGCCGTTAGAATGGCGGCTTTTAAAATACAGGTTATTTTCATCTTGATCTCCCTGATACAAAGATGACGAGAATCCTTGTCGGAAGAAATAATTGACCCTTCAACCTTCAAGCATCTAATATAAAAATATTAGTATAAAAATCTTCGTCACCAACAAAAATAATGCGCTCTACCTAATATGACTGCAAACAACCCTTTTACCCCACCTCTGCTGTTAAGAAACCCTCATATACAGAGTATTCTTAACAGTGTTGGCCCCAGAAAAATACGCGCCAAAAGATTGGTTCAGCGTTTGAATAGCGAGACGCTAATCCTTACCGCAGAGGATGGGACCAGGCTTAAAGGGGAATATGACCGCAGCCTATCGGCAAATGGCGGGCTGATTGTTCTACTCCATGGCTGGGAGGGCTCGAGCAAATCTGCCTATCAGGTAACCACCGCCAACTATCTTCTAAAGCAGGGTTTTGATGTACTGCGACTAAACCTCCGCGACCATGGTGATACCCAGCATCTCAACCAGGGGATTTTTAACTCGACACTGACCGACGAAGTAGCAGGTGCAATTGCAGACTTCAGCTTAAAATACAGCTACAAAAAAATCTTCCTAAGCGGATTCTCACTGGGCGCAAACTTCGCTCTGCGCATTGCTGCAGATCATGGCGAAAGGCTCAACTTATCCGCCACTGTTGGTATCTGCCCACCGGTGGACCCGGTCAATGCCATGATCGCTCTAAATAGAACAGTATTTTTCTATGAGAAATATTTCTTCTATCGCTGGAGTAACTCATTAAAGAAAAAATTAAAGCACTTTCCAGAATATGATTTTGCCGAGGCACTGGATAGCGCCCGCTCAATCAATGATATGAATGAATTGTTTATCACCAAATATACGCCGTTTGACGATATAGAGAGCTATTTCTTATCCTATGCGCTCACCGGTGACCGGCTTGCCAACCTCAGCACCCCAACCCACCTGATTGCCTCGATGGATGACCCGATTATTCCCATTACAGATATAGACAGGATCAACCGTCCAGAGCAGTTGAGTATTGAAGTTCAGGAATTTGGCGGGCACTGCGGGTTTATACAAAATCTCGCGGCACATAGTTGGGTAGAACCACGGCTGGTGGAGATTTTTAATAGCCATCTTTAAAAATATCCTAGCTAGCCTTTTATCTAGTCAAAATACTCATCGGCATCATCCGCTGCGCCAAGAGCATATTTAATCTGATCGTAATTAAAGCCGCGATACTGCATAAAGCGCATACGCTTGGCTTTTTCCCGTTGATCGGCAGCTGGCCGCTGGCCAAATTTACGTGTTGCCACATCTCTTGCCAGTTCATACCAATCTATATCGGCCTCTTCCAACGCTCGGGCGACCAACTCATCACTGACCCCTTTGGGTCGAATATCCTGACGAATACGAGCAAGACCATGACCGCGGTAAAGTCGCGAGCGAACAAAGGCTTCGGCAAAGCGTTTATCTGACTGCAGACCCTCTTCGCTTAGCCTTACCAGAACTTCGTCGACTGAGGGATGGTTATCAAAGCGTTTATTTAACTTAGTTGCCAGCTCAGCACTCGAGAATTCTCTACCAGTAAGTAGATCCATGGCCGCATTACGAATTTTCGCTGCTGTTGTATCTGCCGGTTTTTCCAACATATTAATGCCGCTTCGTTATTTACTGCTAGCTATTTACTGTCAGCTACTGCTAGCTACTTATGACTAAACACTCAGTCACTTTAAACAAATTACAAATGCCCTTTGCACAAAAAGCGCCGATGGGCGCTTTTTGTGGGTCTATTAATCCTGCTATTTCGTCGACCTTATTCTGCAGCTATATCACCCGCAGAGGTTTCAGCCGGCGCTTCACCACCGAGCTCTTTTGAACGAATAAAGGCTTCAATTTCAGCGGCAATCTCGGGGTTCTCCGTCAGGTAAATTCCAACATTGGCCTTGCCCTGACCGATCTTGCTTCCTTTGTAGGCATACCAGGCGCCAGACTTATCAATCAGACCATGCTTAACACCCAGATCCACCAATTCGCCATTGCGGTTGATACCCTGACCATAAAGGATTTGGAATTCAGTCTGTTTAAACGGCGGTGCCACCTTATTCTTTACTACTTTGACGCGGGTTTCATTACCGACAATCTCATCACCATTCTTAACCGCACCAATACGTCGGATATCCAAACGTACTGAAGAGTAAAACTTCAGTGCATTACCACCAGTAGTTGTTTCCGGGTTGCCAAACATCACGCCAATCTTCATACGAATCTGGTTAATAAAGATAACCAGACAGTTAGCGGTTTTAATATTACCGGTCAACTTACGCAGTGCCTGAGACATCAGTCGCGCCTGCAAACCTACGTGGTGATCACCCATCTCGCCTTCGATCTCGGCACGTGGTGTCAGTGCTGCAACTGAGTCAACGACCAGCACATCACAGGCACCAGAGCGAACCAGCATATCGGTAACTTCAAGAGCCTGCTCACCGGTATCCGGCTGCGAGACAATCAGGTCATCAACTGAAACACCGAGTTTCTCGGCATAGACAGGATCAAGCGCGTGCTCCGCATCAATAAAGGCACAGGTGCCACCAGCTTTTTGTGCCTCGGCAATCACCTGCAGTGTCAGAGTTGTTTTACCAGAGGATTCCGGTCCGTAGATCTCAACCACTCGGCCCTTTGGCAGACCGCCAATACCCAGCGCAATATCCAAACCCAGTGAACCCGTTGATATAGCGGGAACTGCCTGACGGGTGCCTTCACCCATACGCATTACTGTGCCCTTACCAAACTGTCGTTCGATCTGACCAAGCGCGGCTTCTAGTGCTTTTGATTTATTGGCATCCATTATTCTGTCCTCGTTATAAATATTGTTATGATCTCTAACTACTGGTTACTTGATCAGTTGCTGTATGGTTATACAGTATTACATCCAGTAACCTGATGCAAGAGTTCTTGCAGAGAAATTTTCACTGCTTGTTCGCGGACTGAATGACGGTCGCCTGATAAAAGGTGTTTACGCGCGACAACCCCATTCGGACTCCGCCAGGCAAACCAGACTGTCCCAACCGGCTTGTCTTCACTACCACCATCCGGACCGGCGATACCGCTAATCGCCACGGCGTAATCTGCATCAGCAACTCGCGCTGCACCTCTGACCATACTGATCACCACCGGCTCTGACACCGCGCCATGCTCTTCAAGCAGTGCTGCATCCACACCGAGCATCTCCTGCTTGGCACGGTTGGCATAGGTAACAAAGCTGCGCTCAAACCACGCCGAGCTTCCGGCGACCGCGGTAATAGCCTGAGCCACTCCGCCACCGGTACAGGATTCAGCGCTGGTCACTGTGGCACTTTTTTGCCAAAGCGCCCTGCCCAACTGTTCGGAAAGATGATAGATATCACTGTGCATAGGGAAAGTGTATCGTCGTTTTATCTACGGCTATAGTTTTATTTGGACTTTAAATCACAGCACTGTGATTTAGCCTTCGCTCTGTTAGAATTCTTGCCCTTGCTAAACCCGGTAAACAGTCATTATCGGTTAAGTCATTTTAGAAAGAGCCACAGTTTAATGAGCGCAACAGCCCAAGTCAGTTCACAAACCCATACACCAATGATGCAGCAGTATCTGCGTATCAAGGCAGAGCACCCCAACGATATAGTGTTCTATCGCATGGGCGACTTTTATGAACTGTTTTTTGACGATGCCAAACGCGCCAGTCAAATTCTCGATATAACCCTGACCGCCAGAGGCAAGACCAACGGCAACCCTATCCCCATGTGCGGTGTTCCCTATCACGCTGCCGAAGGCTACCTGGGCAAGCTGGTTAAACAGGGTCTATCAGTAGCGATCTGTGAGCAGGTCGGCGATCCCGCAACCAGTAAAGGGCCGGTTGAGCGTCAGGTTATGCGGGTAATAACACCGGGAACTATCAGCGACGAAGCACTGCTCGATGCGTGCCGTGACAACCTTCTTCTGGCTGTTCACTGTGATGCTGATTCATCTATTATAGGCTTGGCCACACTGGATATGAGCAGCGGTCGATTTATGCTTCTCGAGCTCCCCAGTGAAGAGGATTTAATCAGTGAGCTGCAACGTTTAAATCCGGTTGAAATACTTATTTCAGAAGAGCTTCCCGATAATGATTTTCTGACCAATCGTGCGGGCGTTCGCCGTCGGCATATCTGGGAATTCGAACTCGATAGCGCCGAGAGATTACTCAACAAACAGTTCGGTACCCGCGATCTAAGCGGCTTCGGCTGTGATCACCTGCCACTGGCACTCAGTGCCGCAGGCTGCCTACTGCAATATGCCAAGGATACCCAGCGCGGTGCCCTGCCGCATATTCGCAGCATCAGCACCGAAAACCGCGACGAGACTGTGGCACTGGATGCCTCTAGCCGCAGAAATCTTGAGCTGGATATCAACCTGACCGGCGGTCAGGAAAACACCCTCTTCGATGTGCTCGACAATACCGCGACCAATATGGCCAGCCGACTGTTACGCCGCTGGCTAAACCGACCACTGCAACATTTACCAACTCTGCAGGCGCGTCAGCAGACCATTGCCGCCCTTCAGACCAACTATCTCTACGAAACCCTGCACGGCTATCTTAAGCAGGTTGGCGATATGGAACGTATTCTCACCAGAGTGGCACTGCGCTCGGCACGCCCGCGAGATTTGACCCGCCTGCATGAATCTCTCGCCGTACTGCCACAGCTGGAAACCACCCTAGCCTGCGCACCGGTCGAACATCTAACCAGTCTCGCCACCGCAGCCAAACCGCTTCCAGACCTAGTTGAACTTCTCGGCAGTGCTATTCAGGAAAATCCACCGGTGGTGATTCGCGATGGTGGTGTGATTGCCGATGGCTACGACAGCGAACTGGATGAACTGCGCGCACTCAATACCAATGCCGGCGACTACCTTCTGGAACTGGAAGAGCGCGAGAAAGCCCGCACCGGCATTGCCACACTAAAGGTCGGCTACAACCGAGTGCATGGCTACTATATTGAAATCTCCCGCGGCCAGAGCGATAACGCCCCAGTGGAATATATTCGCCGTCAAACACTGAAGAATGCCGAGCGCTTTATTACTCCAGAGCTTAAAACCTTTGAAGACAAAGCATTGAGCGCCAAGAGCCGCTCACTGGCAAGAGAGAAACATCTCTACGAAGAATTACTGGAACGACTCAATGAAAGACTCGAGCCCCTGCAAAACTGCTCAGACGCTATCTCCGAGCTGGATGTTTTATCCACTCTGGCCGAACGTGCGCAGAATTTAAATTTTTGCCAGCCAGAGCTCCAAGAAAAACCCGGCATCAATATTCAAGGTGGCCGCCACCCGGTAGTTGAAAAAGTCTCCGACGCACCCTTTGTCGCCAATGATCTGCAGATGAATGCCGAGCGCAAAATGCTGGTTATCACCGGCCCCAATATGGGCGGTAAATCGACCTATATGCGACAGGCCGCCCTAATAGTCCTGCTCGCTCAAATAGGCAGCTTTGTTCCCGCCGCCTCGGCGAGTATTGGGCTTGTAGATCGCATCTTTACCCGCATAGGTTCATCCGATGATCTGGCTGGTGGACGTTCAACCTTTATGGTCGAGATGACCGAAACCGCCAATATCCTCCATAACGCTAGCGATCGCAGTCTGGTATTAATGGATGAAGTCGGACGCGGTACCAGCACCTTTGATGGACTGTCACTGGCCTGGGCCTGCGCCTTTCATCTGGCTGAAAAAGTCCAGGCATTTACCCTGTTTGCCACCCATTACTTTGAGCTGACATCACTCCCAGAGAAAGTCCCCGGCGCCATCAACGTGCATCTGGGTGCCACTGAATACAATGAGAATATTGTCTTCCTGCACAGTATTCAGGAAGGACCAGCCAACAAAAGCTACGGAATACAGGTCGCCAAACTGGCAGGCATTCCCAAGCAGGTTATAGACCTGGCCCGCCAAGAACTGGCACTACTAGAGGCTGGCAGCCATGCCGTTATCACACCGGAACCCAGCAGCGAAAATAACAGTGTCCCTGCAAGCGGAGAACCCAGCCAGAGCGAACTTTTCCTGCCCTCGGTCAACCCACTATTGCTGCAGCGTATGGAACAACTAAAGCCCGACGAACTGTCTCCAAGAGATGCTCTGGACCTGTTATATGAGCTAAAAAAGCTACTCTAGACGCAGTAGCAGGTAAAAAACCCCGGCAAGGCATTCACAGCGCAACTCTAGCTGTTATAATGCCGCGCAATTTCGCATACGACCTATTTAACAAGAGACATCAAAATGACTTTTATCGTTGGAGACAACTGCATTAAATGCAAATACACAGACTGTGTAGAGGTATGCCCTGTAGACTGTTTTTACGAAGGACCAAACTTCCTGGTAATTCACCCTGACGAATGTATCGATTGCGCTCTCTGTGAACCAGAATGTCCCGCCGGCGCTATCTACGCCGAAGACGAAATTCCCGCAGGTCAGGAAGTATTCCTCGAGCTGAATGCCGAACTCGCCGACGTGTGGCCAAATATCACAGAACAAAAAGATCCCGCACCAGATGCAGCAGAATGGGATGGCACACCAGACAAATTACAGTATCTAGAGCGTTAGTCTAGACTCTAGATAGCAGAGAAAAACCAGATATACCCAAGCGCTTTAGCGCACCCGTAGCTCAGCTGGATAGAGTAGGTGGCTTCGAACCACTTGGTCGGGGGTTCGAATCCCTCCGGGTGCACCAATTAAGATTGCAGAATCCAGTAAA
>Ga0209196_1002736_pt1 | contig 11177 bp, 12 predicted proteins | sample COGITO_mtgs_1105_5_FD_184801 | JGI IMG/M metagenome (GOLD analysis project Ga0209196, IMG submission 184801) | Pelagic marine microbial communities from North Sea - COGITO_mtgs_110509 (SPAdes) (version 2) | ecosystem: Environmental > Aquatic > Marine > Epipelagic ... | reverse complement strand
AGATTATTTCCACACCCATTCGGGCAAATGGTTCGGAATATCTAATAAGGCAAACACAGCTCCTCGTATCATAGCTAAAACAGAGGAAATGATTGATACGTATGCTGAGAGAATAGACATACCATGGATCTGGGAGCAGTTGAAAACTTTTGTAGAAAAAGATTTAAGAAGTTCAACAAGTCATAGGCAAACAAGATATCAAGCTGCAGATGCTAGATATGATTATGATGATGCTATATTCTCAATAACATTCGCATATATAAATGCACAATCACACGCAAGGTATGAGCCTGAAAACGTAAAGACTATAAATAGCACTAAAAACGTTATAACCAAGTATGTTCAGTCTAAGGAAACTAATTACAGAATGAAGTTAGCCCGGGTAGATAAAAAGACCGGGAAAATCCTTAAAATTATCAATTAGAATATTGCATATATTTGTAATATAAAAAACTAAAAAACAAAAACATGCCATTATACGTAGGAGATAACGAAATATTTGGTGGAAACGCCTCAAGTCCAGAAGACACCAAAGTAAACGATTTAGAAATTAAGGTAAGTGGTGTAAATGATTTTAGCGCAAGTGTTTCGCTTGGAAAATCAAATGAAGGCGCTCATCTTGGTCAGGAAAACACCGCTCTTGGAGGTTTTGCTTTATCAAGTATTAATGGGGGAAACAAAAACACAGGAATAGGATCAAAGGCCCTTCAAGCACAGGGTACTAACTATAGTACAGCTGTTGGAGTTCAAGCGGGAGCAACTTCTACTGGTGATTATAACACGTCTGTAGGAATGGACGCTTACCTTGGATACTCGATAGGAGGGAACGTACCAACAGGGGAAAAAAATACTATAATAGGAGCTAGGGCTGGGTATCAGCTTGATGGAGGTTCAAACAACGTATTTGTTGGATACGAAGCTGGAACAGGACAAACCAATACTAACTTTAGCATAAGAAATGGAAGTGGAAATGTTCTTATTGGTTCAAACGTTTTGTTTGATTATAGTGACATTAGTAACCATGTAATACTTGGAAGCAACAACACTACAGACTTGTTCTGTATGGCCACAACGATTCAGTCTTTGTCTGACGAAAGAGATAAAAAGGCCATAAAAGGAGTAACGGCAGGTCTAGACCTAGTTAACGACTTGAGGCCTGTTGAGTTTATTTGGGAAGCTAGAGATAAAAACTTTCAAAGAAACGGATCAAAAGATTGCGGATTTATAGCTCAAGAACTAAAAGAGGTTCAGGAAAAGTATGGGTTATCTGAAGAGTTAAGGCTTGTAAACGACACTACTTTTATAGATAAAATGACCGCATCCCCAGCAAGGCTTCTACCTATATTAGTTAAAGCAATTCAAGAACTTTCTGCAGAAGTAGCAGAACTAAAAAAATAAATTATGCCTTTAGAAGTAAATGAAATAAGTAGTGAATCATCAGGAGATGTTTCGATAACAGATCCATTAAAAGTTGATCAAATATTCCCAAGAACTGTAGATAAGGTTCTTGTTGGCGGAGTAGGTATTAAAGGAGACGAAGCGACTAGATTTGTTAATATTGGTGCGAATGATAACGGGGCGAACATAGTTGGTGCTGTTATAATTGGAGCTAATGCTGGAAGTGCAACTATAGAAAACTCAGGATCAGGTATAGCTATTGGAGACAACAACCTTCCAAACGCAGATAACCTTGCCAGCAATATTGCAATAGGTTTTAACTGTATGACAACAGCAACAAACACATCTACCAATGCAGGTGCAAGAAACAATGTTTGCATAGGAGTTGGTGTTGGGGCAAATTTAGACGGAAACCCTGCTGTGCCAAATTCAAGCTCAAACAATACATTGATAGGAAGGTTTGCTGGAACAACATTAACCAGTGGTTACAATAATATATGTATAGGAAATCAAGCAGAGCCAGCTAACGCATTTGACATAAACACAATAACTTTAGGTAATAATTCAATATTTAGCTTGAGATGTGCTGTTCAAACAATTACATCCCTGTCCGATAAGAGAGACAAGACATCTGTAAAAGACCTTCCAGTTGGACTTGATTTTGTAAAAGGATTGAAGCCAATAACTTTTGAGTGGGATGAAAGAGCAGAAGGTGGGAAGAAAGGAATTAAAGACTTTGGTTTTATAGCTCAAGACTTAAAAAAATCTCAAGAAGAAACTGATATCGCTGACACTTTAAGGTTAGTTTCAGAATCAAACCCTGACAGGTTAGAGGCTTCTTATGGTAGACTTTTACCAATCATGGTTAAGGCCATGCAAGAAATGAGTAATAAAATTGAATTACTAGAATCTAAACTAAAATAAAATGCCGTATATACAAAAGTCAAATTTTAAACCTCAAGTAAACTCAAACAGTAATGAGAACAATATGTTCTTTGACATTAGGTATCTCATTCAAGCGATTGAGGGTGCATCAATATATGTAAATGGGTTTAGAATAACTAGCTGTCTAGAAGGTAATATACTTTTGCCTGAAAACTCAACTGTAGAATATACTGGCCCATTAACTTTATGTCCTGGTGCTACATTAACAATTCCAAATGGAACAACTTTAACAATAGTATAAAGAGGAACCTAAGAAGTAGGCCAATCTATACTAAACTGACTTAATATAACTTTGGTTTTATCAAATCCTAAAGACTTATTATTCCATATACATCCATGTTCATTTTCTAGGACCGTGGTATATTTGTCTTCTAATGAAAAGAAAAACTTAACTTCTTTTTTATTCATTTTCTTGTAAGACATCCTGGTGTAATTGTCATGCTCCTCGAACCCACCTTTGTTTTTGTTGTACCAATAAAGGTGATACTCTGTAACGTGTCTATCTGCCTCAAAAGCTGCCGTGATGTATGACTTTGCTATAAAATGTTGAGTCTTGTCGTCTATTACCTGTGAAAGTTTATTACTAGAGTATGACGAAGATGTACTCACTTATATATATTTATTGATTCAAATATAATAAATTAAAGCTAAATAATAACATTTTCAACCTCTTCCATTAGTTCTTCTAAAGCTATCTCCATCATTTCATCTTCTTCCGATAAAGGTCTAAATCTATTTGATAAAAAAAACTGATAAGGAGAATGATCTGATATATTAACTTCAGCCAACTTATATCCTAAAGTCATCCTTTGCCTTGTTAAATGCTTTGCGTCAACAACTGTGTATACTTCATCTCTCTGTATCCAGTCCCCAACAAAATCGCTAGGCTTAGCCTTGTCATTAACACATACAACTCTAAAACTTTCCATAATTCAACCATACTTAAAATTTAAAAACCCCCCTCCAGCAATAGTATGGTTGGTACGTTATGAGGATTTTGCCAAGAAGGGGATTAATATTTTTACCTAACCAACCAACTGATACAAATATAGAACATTTTTTAAAAAAAACAAAAGAAAACAAGAAAAAAGAAAAAGAAAGAAAGTGGACAAAGAAAGAAAAAGAAAAAAGAAAAAAAGAAAAGAAAAAAAAGTTTTCCCTAAAAAAGTTATTAACAAGGATGTATTTCTATGAAAAAACGTATTTAAAAAACATATATATTTGTACTGCTATGCACTGTGCATGGTTTAACATATAAACCAACACCGACTTAATGTCCGTGTATAATACATTTTAAAAATGGCTTTTAATTATCAATTCCCAAAAATCGGTAGCATAGATTCTGTTACCGTAATGAACACACCTGCCGCGGCAGATTACGATCTAGACGCAGGTACTATTACTCTTGTTGGAGATGCTGGAGGATTAGTTGTTCGAGCATGTGATTTACTCGCATTTGACCAAACTGATTTTACAGCTGGTACAGCTCACTCTGTAAACGTAGACCTTACAGGTATTACAGTGGTTAACAATAGAGTTTATTCTATTACTGTTTCTGCTCCAAACGTAAAGAATTTCTTTGGTGGTGGTCGCGAGACTGGTGCGATTTATCAAACTCGTACTTATAATATCTCTTCAGATATAACCGCTACTGTTGCTGAAATTCAAGCTTCATTTGTTGCTGCTATTGCTGCTGATCCAGGAGCTTATTTTACTGCTTCTGCTGAGGCTGGAGATGTAGTTCGTATTACCGCTTTGTCTGCTGATGCTGGAGCATTAGAGATTACTGCACCTGCTGGAGCTACCCTTGCTGACAATGCTGCATTTGTTGCACCTGTTGGAACTGAAGCTGAGGTTTTAGCTTACGGAATTAGTGCTGCTGTTGCTGATGCTGCTGGATATGACAGATTCATTATCAAACACAGAAAATTCACTAGAAGCAATGCTATTAGCGGTCTTCAAGCTGTTCTTCCTGCTATCTCTTTAGTTTATCTAAAGCAAGATGATGCAGGTACTGGAGCCGCTGTAGGAGCAATTGAAGATTTCCTTGATGGAACTCACACTCCTGTTGCTGATTACTTAGGTTGTCCAGCACTGTAATTAAATTTTAATTATATTTGTAGGGTAGGGGTAAAATCCTCTACCCTATTTTTTTATTAATTTTATGGCAAATAAAGAAGTTGAGATAATTCTTTTCGGCTTGGAGAGGGATGGAGACCTTAGAATAGAGTACCCAGAGCTATCTGAAATGGATGAATTTAAAGACTTAAAAGTTAAAGAAGTAAGACTTTGTTGGTTTCTTGGCAATAGAACAAGTCCAATTTACAAACTAGACAAAGCAAATAGACTTGAAAAAGCTCTTGAGCTTGTATATGGAAGAAGCTATAAATCTAGGGCAGACATAAAAGAAGTGTCTAACGGGAGCCTGCCAGATCATATAGTAAAAGGGGTTCATAGAATGGAGTCTTTTAATCCAGAGTACAGGCTTAGAGCAAAGCTTATGAGTCAATATATGTTTGATGTACTTAACGACATGATTATACTAGATAATACAACTCTAGCTACAATGGATGTTGATGAGAAAAAGAAATATACAGATTTGGTAGTAAAGATACATTCTGAGCTTCCAAACATGGTGAAGACACTAGAATCTGCTTATGGGGTCAAATCCGTAGAGAAGAAGACGAAAAAAGAGGTTCTTGTAAAAATTAATGACATATTGAGGTAATATGAGTAACATGTTCGGCAACAATAGGTTAAGACCTAATAAGCTTAAAGGGAAAAAAGACAAAAGCTACCACAGAGACTATGCGAAGTTTTGTTTATCAACAATGGACAACTACATATATAGAAGATATGTAAATAAGTGTTTGGTAAATTGGTCATTCTTTAAAGGCGGAGATGGTCAATGGATATTTGATGAGGACATTGAATCTTTCTTTTTAGACGAATCAGGAGACGTAAGAAATAGACTCAAATGGACAAAGAATGTTATTAAGCCTATGGTTCAGCAGTATGTTGGTAATGCTATAAGGCTTCAATATGACGCAAGAGCAGAGTGTATATCTGACTTTGTTATAAATAAAAGAGAGAAAGAAATAGAAATGGCAGTTGAGCATTCTAAAAACGCTCAAGATTTCCCGGTTCTTAAAGACATTATTAAAGATAGCACTGGAGTTTCAGATAGTCCTGAAGAAACAGAACAGATGTTTAGAAACATTTTCTCTGAACGATATGAGACAGACATGAACAACCTGATAAAATATGTTGTTGAAGATGTCAACATGGACGAGTTAAAAGTTCAGATAACAAGAAACTTGTCTATATGTGGTTTGGGTATATATAAAGGATATGAGTGCAATGAAAAGTACGAAGCAGAAGCGGTTAATCCTTTGTTTTTTGGATGGGATATGTCTGCTGTTAAGCCAGACTTAAGTGATGCAGAATACATGTTTGAGTGGTACTATATGGATAGTCCAAGCATACTTGAAAGATATCAGTCTTTATCAAAAAAAGAAGTTATCGCAATAGAAAACTACTCAAGAAACAATAGCCAAAATAGCCAACACAAAATAATAAACAACGTATACACTATTCCTGGCTCAAAAATACCTGTTTATGAGGTTTATTGGAAGGATATAGAAAGAAAAGAATACGGCTGGGTTAAAGACGAGTATGGATATCCTTATTACACAATGATAAACGACCCTAACTCAAATTATACTGACAAAGACTTAATAACTCCTCCAACTGATAGTCATCAAGAAAGAATGGGTGACAAGAAAAAGGAAACAATATATGTAGACGTTATGAGGTTCTGTATAATGATTCCTCAAGAAGAGATAGGAAATGAGTCTGGAGACATAGTTCTTGATTATGGAATATTACCTTATCAAGAAAAAAACCTTTACGATCCTGCAAATGTAAAATTTCCATATAAGTGCTACACTTGGGTATATGACAGGGGAGAAGTTTTAAGTCCTCTAGATGATACTATTGACCCTCAAAGATTTTTAAATAGAACAATATCTGTTATTGAATCTCAAATGGCTAACATGAGGGGTAGCGGAACAGTTATATCAAAATCTGCTGTTGACGACAGAGACGCTGAGGCTGATGTGGTTAGAAACATAAATTCATCAAAACCAATATTTGTTGATACAGACAGAGTTGGTTCTGTTCAGAACGCAATAGGAACTTATGGCACAAACATAGGGCCGGGAACTCTTCAAATGTTTCAAGTAATACAATCTGTTCAACAATCAATACAAGATGTAACGGGAGTGAATGAGGCAATGACCGGTACTCAAGGAGGTGGAGACGTTTTGGTTGGTGTTATAGAGGCACAAATACAAAGAGGTTCTCTAGTTCAAGAGCCTTTTTATTGGGCGTTAACCTCTATCCTTAAGCAAGCATATCAACATATTGCTACAGTTGGAAAGTCTATATACTTTGACAACCCAAGAAGATTAGCAATGATGGTTGGAGATCAGGGAATGGAAACTATAACCATAACTGAAGACAATATAATGGAAGACTATAGGGTCTTTATAAAAAGATCAGAATCCGAAGATAAGGGAGTTCAGGCAGGAAATCAGTTATTATTTACAATGTTGCAAGCGGGATTACTTGATGCCCCAACTTTCTCAAACTTATTTAATAGAGCAACTCCAGACCTTGTTGCTTCTTCCCTTAGAAAATATCAGCAAGATGCTCAGATGGCTCAGCAAAAATCTGACCAAGCAGCAAATCAAGGAATACAACAAGGGCAAGGTCAAGAACAAGCAATGATGGAAATGATGGGTCAAGCTGCTCAACAACAGGAAGTCGATGCTTCTGCCGACAAACAAATTGATCATCAAAATGAAATGGAGAAAGTAGCACTAAAAGAGCAATCAAAACTAGAAAGAGAACAGATAAAAAAAGGTGAATAGTATAATTTTGTAATTTTGAATAAATAAGTAATAATATGAGTGAAGAAAATTTCGAGAAAGAGGTTGAATCAGTATCATCAGAGCTAGAGCAAAGAGAAGAAGCAGTGTCAATGGATGACATGACTTCTGAAATGCAAGATCAGGTTAGACAGCTTGAGTCTTTAGCAGGTATGGATCCTGAATTCGCAAACTCTGAGGAGTACAAAGACCTTATGTCTTCAATATCAAACGAAGGTAAAGAAGAAGTAGAGGCAAAAAGCAATGAAGAAGCTGAAGAGACCGAAGAGGTTGAAGAAGAAGAATCTGATGAGCCTGAAGATGAAGATGTTTTTGGACTAAAGAAGTCTAGAAAAAAACAAAAAGAGTTTAATGTAGACTTTGATGTTCCAGATGAAATGATGGATATGATTTCTTCCAAGTTTGGATTAGATGATCCTTCAAAGTTCTTTAGCTCTGTTGACAAGTGGAGGAGTCAAGCTCAAGAGGGGGCCGAATATGGCAAAGAGTACGAAGCACTATCGACAGACCTTCAATCACTGCCAAGTGAAATAAAACAATCTATTCAGCTTTGGGCTAACGGTTCTGACTACACGGAAGCTTTTAATTCAAATTCAAGACTGGACTTTTCTGATGATTTTAGAAATCAAGACACAGAGAACCTTGTTCAGCACTATTTAGAAGAAGAGTACAATGATCTTGTCGATATGTATAATGACGACAAGTTAGATGACGAAGGCTTTGAGGATAGAATTGACCTTTTAGCAAGGACAACAAAAAGAATGTTTAATCAAGACAGAGACTCAATAGAGGAAGAACGTGAGAATTTCGCAAATCAACAAAGGCTAGAACATGAAGGCCTTAAGAAGAGCGCATCTCTTTCCGTTAAGAACCTCACAAAAGAGTACCCAGACTTCAGTCGTTCTGAGATAGGAAAAATCAAGAACATCTTGGTCAATGGTAGAGTTGATGAATTGTTTATGGATTCTGATGGGTCTTATAAGGATGAAGCTGCTGAATTGTTAGCATACGCAATGTATGGTAAAAAGATGATGCTTTCCGCTACAGGAAAAGCTGAAAGACAAGGTGAAAGTAAGGCTAATTTAAAAACCGTAGACTCTAGTCCAAAGAGTGTCAGAAGACAAAAATCTGCTGATCAAAAAAGAGGCGTTAATTTAGACGCTGTAGGACACTTGAGCTCTGCATTTAAAAAGGATCCTTATGCTTAATAGATTTGTAAATATATTTAAACTAAAACAAAATGGCAATTTATAATCCGCCTAATGCTGGTTTTTCAAACCAGAACACAAACTCAGTTGGCTCTGAGTATGCGTCAACGTATGGACACGATATTTCGTTGTTGGTACAAAAGTTGACAAACCGAGCAATCTTTGATGCTGCACCTCAGCAGTTCATGGACCTCAAATTGATGAACATGGTTGCTGCTGAGCAAGTAAACTCTGATGAATTCTTCTACCAGGAGATGGGATATCAGCGTGAGCCTTTAACTGCTACTGCTATTGTAGCTGGAGTTACTGCTCCTGCACAGCAAACAATCACTGTTTCATCTGTAGCTAACATTTCAACAAACACAATTATCTCTTACCCTGATGGGTCTAAAGGTAACGTTGTTGATGTTCTTTCTGCTACATCTCAAATCGTTGTTGCTCCTTACTCTGGTGATTCTTTACCAGCGGTTGCTGTAAACGATGTGCTTGCTAACGTTTCAACTGTTGATTATGATGGTTCTGAAGGTTTTGCTCAGTACTTCCGTGCTTCAGTTATTGAGCGTAACAACTACGTTCAGTTGTTTAACAAAGCTATCCGTTACTCAGAAGTTGAGCTTCACAAGTTGAAAAACTTAGGAACTACTGACAACTTTTTAGAAATGGAAAGAAACGCAATGTTCAACCAACACCGAATTGACTTATCAAATGCTTTTTGGGCAGGTCAGAAAGGACAGGTTGTAACTGCAAACGGAACAGTTGCTAAAACTACAGGTGGTGTTTACACTGCTATGGTTGATGCAGGCTCTCCAAACACAACTGCAACTACAGCTACTTTAGTTGATGCATTTGAGGACATGGTTCTTTCTTCTGAATATGGAGATTACGGATCGGCTCGTATGGCGTTCATGACTCCAACAGTACACAGACAATTGTCTTTAGCGTACAAAGAAGAGTTGACTCGATATGCTCCAAATGATGAAATCGCATTATTAAACTTGAAAGAGGTTAATCTTGGTTCTTCTAGAATTGTACTTGTACCATTCAAAAGATTCGAGGACTCAGCTTCATTCCCAGCTTCTTGGTCAAACAAGATTACTATTCTTGATATGAAAAACATCAAGAGATGTCAACTATGGGGTGAGCGTTCAGGAGATACTTTAGCTTTAGCTGATGGTATTCCAAAGCGTTATGCTGATGTTTATGTTGATTGCAACATGGGTATTAAGTTTCACAATCCACTAGCTTGTGCTTGGTTAGACTTGATCTAATAGTTAATTCATAACAAAAGAAGGGGGAGGTTCGCCTCCCCTTTTTTAAAAACAATAAAATGGCAATAAAGAAAAAAACAAAAGAACAAGACGTTACTTCTCAAGAAACTAAAAATGAGGAGGTTAACGCACCTATGGCTACGCCTGAAGAGGACAGTATGCCTGTATCATTAGTTCAAAAGCTAATGCATGAAATGGAAGAAAAGCTTTCCAATAAGTTTAAAAACCAAATTGACAAACTAAAGCTCCACAAAGCAAAAGAAGAGCTTGAAGAAGACCTTGAATATGTTGAAGGATTAGAAGACGACTGGCTAGAGAAACCAGTAACGTTTTTTGCTTTTTCTATGAGGTATTCTATTCATAGCGATAGAAGGAAAGGTCAAGAGGTTTTGCCTCCATTTGGAGACCCAATAAAGTTTAAGCCACTTATTCGTCACAAAAGACCGGGAAGAGGCAAAGAAGTAGAAGTAGTTTCAGTATCATCTGTTAGCGTTCAGTCTGCACAGGTTGTGGAGTACTTGAGGGATCATAGCTTATTTGGAATTTATTTTTACGAAAACATGGAGAACGCTATGAATGTAGATTCATCATGGGCTCATAAAATGGTTGAAGCTCAAAGGTCTTTAGCTAGATTGTCTGATATGCAGATTGTGGCTAGAGCTAAACAGGAAGGAATATCTGTAAGTCAGAGTCCTGAAAAAATGAGAAGAGAGCTTTCAGAAATATTAGCAAAAAAATCCCAAGAACAACATGAGAGAATACTTAATCAAAAATTAAAGTCTTCTGTTATTGATGACAAGGGTAGAAGTGTAACCGAAGGAAAAATAGCATAATGAGTTTTACCGCCCAATCTTTAAGAAACCAATTAGCATTTGCATTAGACGCAGAGAATTCAGATCATTATAGAGATGATTTAGATTACATACCTGCAATAAATGCTTCTATGAAATGGCTTACTGCCGTTGTAAATTCTGCTTTCGGTGAAAATAAGATAGGCGAAGAATTTTTTAGAGAACTATCATACTCTGGAGTTTTTCTTACAAACAACAACTCCAGGGTTTCTCTAGATGTTTTTCCAACAGAGGTTTGGACCGTTCTTGCTGTTATGGCTTTGCCTACTACTGAAAGCAATGGAAATCCAGTACCTCCAACACCTAACACAACAAGAAGTTATCATTTAGACAATCTTATACATGTATCTTCTTTAAACGCTTGTAAGAGAATAAGCGTTGAGGCTTGGACAGATGGTTTGTTTAATCCCACCGAGGCTGGTTACGATGGAGACCAAATATGTGATGAATTAAAACTGTATTCATACTTACAACCTATAAACTATAGAAGCGTTTCCAGGGGCGAGACATCTCAAGAAATAGAGGTTAGACCATCAGTAAAGAATGGACAAGTAA
>Ga0209196_1002730_pt1 | contig 11197 bp, 7 predicted proteins | sample COGITO_mtgs_1105_5_FD_184801 | JGI IMG/M metagenome (GOLD analysis project Ga0209196, IMG submission 184801) | Pelagic marine microbial communities from North Sea - COGITO_mtgs_110509 (SPAdes) (version 2) | ecosystem: Environmental > Aquatic > Marine > Epipelagic ... | reverse complement strand
TAAGTAACACCTTTTTTTTTTGATTTTATTTTTAAGAAATACACGAATACCAAAAAAAACACACTATGCCAAAAAGAGATGAACTGAAATGTATTTTAATTATTGGATCAGGACCTATTGTGATCGGACAAGCTTGTGAATTCGATTATGCAGGTTCTCAATCCCTTAGGTCTCTTAGAGAAGACGGTATAGAAACCGTTCTGATTAACAGCAATCCAGCTACGATCATGACAGATCCATCTATGGCAGACCACGTGTATTTAAAACCATTGACGTCAAAATCTATAGTAGAGATATTAGAAGCACACCCCAATATAGATGCTGTGTTGCCTACCATGGGAGGGCAAACTGCCTTAAACCTCTGTATTGAGTGTGACGAAAAGGGCATTTGGGAAGACCACAAAGTAGAATTAATAGGAGTAGACATAGCTGCGATTAATATTACGGAAGACAGGGAGCAATTTAGAAACCTGATGGGTAAAATAGGTATAGGTATGGCCCCTCAAGCTACCGCTACCTCATTTTTAAAAGGTAAAGAAATCGCGCAAGAGTTTGGCTTTCCTTTAGTGATTAGAGCATCCTACACCTTGGGAGGTGCAGGAGCTGCTATTGTTCACGACCCAAAAGATTTTGACGAATTATTAAGTAGGGGCTTGGAAATTTCTCCCATTCATGAGGTGATGATAGACAAAGCCGTAATGGGCTGGAAAGAATACGAGTTGGAATTGCTTAGGGATAAGAATGACAACGTGGTCATTATATGTACCATTGAAAATATGGATCCAATGGGAATTCATACAGGAGACTCCATCACTGTAGCTCCTGCAATGACATTGTCAGACAAGACTTTCCAGCGCATGAGGGATATGGCTATTAAAATGATGCGCAGTATTGGAGATTTTGCAGGAGGCTGTAACGTACAGTTTGCTGTTTCTCCAGACGAAAAGGAGGACATTATTGCCATTGAAATTAACCCAAGGGTGTCCAGGTCTTCTGCGTTAGCCTCTAAAGCAACCGGTTATCCTATTGCAAAGATTGCCTCTAAACTCGCTATTGGTTATAACTTAGATGAGTTGAGTAACCAAATCACCCAATCCACTTCTGCCTTATTTGAGCCTACTTTAGATTATGTTATTGTGAAAATTCCAAGATGGAATTTTGACAAATTTGAAGGTTCAGACAGGACTTTGGGACTTCAGATGAAATCTGTAGGAGAGGTTATGGGTATTGGTAGGTCTTTTCAAGAAGCCATTCACAAAGCCACACAATCTTTAGAAATCAAGCGAAATGGTCTAGGCGCAGACGGAAAAGGATACACCAACTACGAGCAGATTATAAGCAAATTAACCATAGCGAGTTGGGATAGGGTATTTGTTATCTACGACGCCATTCAAATGGGCATTCCCCTTTCTAGGATTCACGAAATTACTAGAATAGACATGTGGTTCTTAAAGCAATACGAGGAGTTGTATATGCTTGAAAAAGAGATAAGTACCTTTTCTTTAGATACCTTACCAAAGGATTTGTTGTTAGAAGCCAAGCAAAAAGGTTTTGCAGACAGGCAAATAGCCCACATGGTTTCTTGTTTGGAGAGTCAGATTTACCAGAAGAGGTCAGAAATGAACATTAACAGGGTGTATAAATTGGTAGACACATGTGCTGCCGAGTTTAAAGCCATGACCCCATATTATTACTCCACTTTTGAAGCAGAGCAGGAAACACCAGAAGGAAAGCGTTTTGTAGCCAATGATTCCATAGTAACAGATCGTAAGAAAGTGGTTGTTTTAGGATCTGGTCCAAACAGAATAGGCCAAGGAATAGAATTCGATTACTGTTGTGTTCACGGGGTATTAGCCGCGGCAGAATGTGGCTATGAGACCATTATGATTAACTGTAACCCTGAAACAGTGTCCACTGATTTTGACACGGCAGATAAATTGTATTTTGAGCCAGTATTTTGGGAACATATCTACGACATTATTAGGCATGAAAACCCTGAAGGTGTAATTGTTCAGTTGGGTGGGCAAACAGCACTTAAACTAGCAGAAAAATTAGAGAAGCACGGAATTAAAATTTTAGGTACCAGTTTTAAGTCACTAGATTTAGCAGAAGATAGGGGAAGTTTCTCTAATCTTCTCAAAGAAAATAACATTCCTTTTCCAGAATTTGGCGTTGCCGAAACTGCAGATGAGGCTTTGGCATTATCTGACCACCTCAATTTCCCATTACTAGTAAGACCTTCTTATGTATTGGGCGGTCAAGGAATGAAGATCGTGATTAATAAAAACGAACTAGAAGAGCATGTTGTGGATTTATTGCGTAAGATCCCTAATAATAAGTTGTTGTTAGACCATTACTTAGATGGCGCTATTGAAGCTGAAGCCGATGCCATTTGTGACGGAGAAGACGTTTACATCATTGGAATTATGGAGCACATTGAACCCTGTGGAATTCACTCTGGAGATTCAAATGCGACGCTACCTCCTTTTAACCTTGGAGAGTTTGTGATGCAACAGATCAAAGACCACACAAAGAAGATTGCTTTAGCGCTTAATACAGTTGGTCTAATCAATATTCAGTTCGCTGTAAAAGATGACATTGTTTATATTATTGAAGCAAATCCTAGGGCCTCTAGAACAGTCCCTTTTATAGCTAAAGCATATAAAGAGCCATATGTGAATTACGCCACTAAAGTAATGTTAGGACATAATAAAGTAAAAGATTTCAACTTCAATCCTCAATTAAAAGGATACGCTATTAAGCAACCTGTATTCTCCTTTGATAAGTTTCCAAATGTCAATAAAAACTTAGGTCCTGAAATGAAGAGTACAGGTGAGAGTATTTTGTTTATTGACAGTCTTAAAGACGACGCTTTCTATGACTTGTACCACCGAAGAAAGATGTATTTAAGTAAATAATATACTTGCAGTATTTCATAAAAAAGGCGGCCATTGGCCGCCTTTTTTATGAACTTATTCTTCTAGTAAATTTTCAGAGTCACTCCTTTTTAGCAGTGCTTCAGGAAGTGATTTCTTTGCCTTAGCACCCATTTTTTTGAGTTTCTCTACACTAGTAATCAGGTTTCCTTTGCCCTCAACCAATTTATTCATCGCTGCTGAATAAGCCCCTTTGGACTCATCCATTTTTTTACCTAATTGAATGAGGTCTTGAGAAAAACCTTCAAATTTGTCATAAAGCGCACCGGCTTGTCTCGCAATCTCTAGTGCGTTTTTCTGCTGCTTTTCATTGGTCCACATGGTTACTATAGTCCTCAGTGTTGCCAATAAAGTACTTGGGGTTACAATCACAATATTCTGTTCAAAAGCCTTGGTATAAATGCTTGGATCCTCATTAATAGCTACTGCAAAAGCAGGTTCAATGGGAACAAAAAGCAGCACAAAATCTGGACTTTCTATTTGGTATAGGTCTTCATACTTTTTGGCAGATAATTGGTCAATATGTCTTTTTAGTGAATTGAGGTGTTCTTTTAATTGGATGGCAGCATCTTGGTCATTTTCTGCATTCACGTACCTTTCATAGTGGGTCAGTGAAACCTTAGAATCTACAATCATCTTATTGCCATCTGGCAGCGCAATCACTACATCTGGCATAAGCCTATTGCCCTGTTCTGTTTCAAAACTTTGCTGGACAAAATATTCCCTATCTTTCTCTAAGCCAGATTTCTCCAAAACCCTTTCTAAAACCAATTCACCCCAGTTTCCTTGCATTTTTGAATCTCCTTTTAATGCTTTTGTTAAGTTCTCTGCTTCCTGGGTAATCTTTAAGTTTTGTGATTGAAGGGTAATGAGCTGCTCTTTTAGTGCAGCGTGAATGTGAATATTTTCTTTCTGTGAATCTGTTATTTTTTTCTCAAATAGTTGAATTTTCTCTTGAAGGGGTAGGAGTATATTAGTAATGTTTTCTTTGTTTTGATGGGTAAATTTTTGACTCTTTTCGTCTAATATTTTATTGGCAAGATTTTCAAACTCTTTGGTGAATTTTTCTTGAAGCTTAGAGACCTCCTCTTTTTGTTCGTTATTTTTTTCTTCTAAATGCCTAAGGTTAGCCTGCATTCTAGCCTGATCATTACCCAATATTTCTTTTTCAGATTGTAGGATTTGTTTGGCTTCTTCTGTTTTTTTTAGCAGTGTTTCACTTTGCGCTAATCTGGCGGCTAATCCTGCAATTTTCTCATTGCTGTCTCCATGTAAAGCCTTTGACTTTAAGTTCTTCACATAGCCACCAAGGAAAAAACCGATGGCTAAAAATAGCATAGATAAAAGGGTAGGGAGTAAATCCATAGTGACTTAGTTTTCTATAAAGGTACTATTTTGACTTTGGATCGCGGTATAAAAACTGGCTTGTAGCGGGGTTAAAATACACTTGTTCTTGTGGAAATAAAATATCAAAAACACCTTCTTTAATTAGGTTATCAGGGGTATTAAAAAAAGATTTGTCTTCTGTTAGTGCTAGGATAAAATCTGCATTGGTAATGGCTTTTTCTATGTCATGGGTGGTGTAGACAATGGTTTTGTCTTTTTCATTCACTAGTTTTTTCATCAGTGATAACAACTGTGCTTTGTGGTGGTGGTCTAAATGAGACATAGGTTCATCTAAGATCATATAAGGGGTTTCTTGCGCCAGTGCTCTGGCAATAAAAGCCCTTTGCTTTTGTCCGTCGGATAGGGCGTGAATTTTAGTATTCTCTAGCCCCTCTAGTGCGGTAAAAACAATGGCTTCTTGAATACACTCAGCATCTTTTTTACTGGGTTTTGAGTACCAGTTTAAAAAAGGGTATCGGCCAAGGGCCACCAATTCATATACCGACATATTTTCACTTGAAAGCGTTGTAGTAAAAACGAAACTGACTAAACGAGCCCTTTGGTCATTGGGTATTTTTTCAATTGATTGGCCGTCAAGTAAAACAGCTCCATTTAGGGATTTCAACTGCTGCCCAATAGTTTTTATTAAGGTAGTTTTACCTGCCCCATTTTTTCCAATGACAGCAGTGAGTTTTTTCTCCGGAATTTTTAAATCAAAGGGCCCGGCAATCTGTTGCGATTTACGGCTGTTTTTATAGCCAATTATTAAATCTTTAAATTCTAAAGCCATTACAATTGAATTTGTTTTTTTCTAACTAAAAGCCATATCACGATGGGAGATCCAAATAAGGCAGTAATGGCATTGATAGGCAATACGTTTGCGCTCCCTGGTAGTTGGGCAATGCTGTCCGAAATAAGCATAAATATAGCTCCCATGAGCAAACTAGTAGGAATTAAAATTTTATGGTTACTGGTGTTCCACACCAACCTACAAATGTGGGGAACAGCCAAACCCAGAAAAGCTATTGGACCAACAAATGCGGTAATACTTCCTGCAATAAGACCTGTTGCAATAAGGATGGTTAAACTGGTTTTTTTAAGTGAAATTCCTAGACTTATGGCATAGTCATTTCCTAATAGCATGGCATTTAAAACATTTGTATTTAGTATACTAACTAAGCTTCCAATACTGACAAATAATCCAAGTATACCAATATCTGTAAAGCTTAAGTTTCCTAGATTTCCATAGGTCCAAAAGACAAACTTCTGAAGGGATTCTTTAGAACTAAAAAAAGCTAAAATACTTACTAATGCACTACTTAAACTGCCAAACATAAGCCCAATAATGAGCAGGGCCATGGTGTTTTTTATTCTTGTAGCTACCGTAGCCACTATAAATAAAACAGAAAAACTTCCTATACTAGCAGCTATGGTCGTAGACCAGTTGCCTATGAGCCATTGCGGTAAAAAAGCACCCAGCGCAGCAGCACCCATAATGTACAGTGCGGCTCCCAAGCTTGCCCCTGAACTAATACCCAGTACATATGGTCCAGCCAATGGGTTTTTAAATAAGGTCTGCATGAGTAAACCACTGATAGAAAGTCCAGCGCCCACAACAACAGCCGTAATGGCTTTTGGGATTCTGTAGTGATGTATGATATAATCTAATGGATTGTTATGAGTGGTAGGTCCAAAAACACTTTCAAGTATTGTTTTTATGGAAATTTCTACAGAGCCAAAAGAAATATTAATTAAAAAAGCCATCAAGAAAAGCACTCCCAATAGGAGATAACGAATTTTTCTTTTTGTGTTTATAGGTCTAGTCATCTAGTCTTCTGAAAAAAGTAAACGAATGATTTGGGCTTAATTCGGGGTGTAAAATAGCGATGAGGTCTTTGAGTACCAAGTCAGGCCGCTGTGGTGCAAGTTCGTAGTAGAGAACACCTCCTGTAACACCTTTGATTGACGAAAAGCTGTAAATATTTTTATTTTTGAAAGCGTCAAATTGACTGTAATGGGCACTTTTTTTCAGCATTTCTTCATGGCTTGTAAATTGTGCAGCTCCTATCCAAAAATCAGACTGAGCCGCTTTACTCAGCACATATTCAATCCCAAATGCATCACTCCCTGTATGGTTGTTATTGAAAAGATAATTTGCATTAGCATCCTGAATAAATTGGGCTGCCCAGCTTTTACCCCCTGGTGCATACCAGACATCTTTATACATGGCTCCGCTAAAAACAGTTGGCGTTTCTGCTGCATGAGTCGCTAATTTTTTTGCTGCTAAATACTGGTCATGAATATTTGAAAACAATTGGTCTGCGCGATCAAGTTTATTTAATAATGCACCATATAAGTATATCCATGAGGCTTTGCCTAAGGGATGTTGTGCCAGCCAATCATGATTTAAAATAACTGGAATACCACTGTTAGCAATTGTTTCGTATATTTTTGGTTTTTCACCTACAGCGTATCCAATGATCAATTCTGGTGCTGCTGCTAAAACCAATTCAATATTGAGCTGCTCTTGGTGCCCCATTTCTTTTAAACTTCCTTTTTTTATAAGGCTTCTAAAAGAAGCAGACGAAATATAGTCAGTCCCGGGGAATCCAACGACAGTTTCACTGCCTTGGAGCATTTCAATCCCTGGAAGGTGTGTGGTAGAAGTGACAATCATCTTCTCTACAGGAATACGGATAATATTTTTGTACTTTTTTTTAAGTGCCTTTATCAGTCTAATACTGTCTTTGTGTACTAAGGCATATGTTTCAAAAGGGGACTTATTATCTATGGTATTGATCTGATGAATCTCCAGTATTTTGTATCCCTTTTTTGCCAAGATGTTAAATCCCTCTACAAATTCAGGATGTGAAAAAATGGCTTTAGCTTCTTGTGAAAATAGGGGGGTTGAAGCAAAGAGGGTGAATATGTAGATAAGGGACAAAAAAGATTTCAATATGATTTGTTTATATTTTTTAAAAAAGAATTAAACACTCAAAAGTACATATCTCCTACTGATAATACACTATACGAACTTGTAAATTATGTTTTTAAGGATGTAAGGATTATTTTAATGTCTACTTCTACCTTATATATAATTAAACACTACTTTTAACACCGAATATTGGTGTACCTCATTATTGGGATACTTAAAAGGGAAACTAGTTAGATTCTAGTGCTGTTCCCGCAACTGTGTGCTTAGTCTTTACAGACGCTGATTGTTTTTTATACCACTGTAGTAAATCTATGGGAAGGTGACAATTTAGACGCAAGCCAGGATACCTGCCGTTTTCAAACATAAATGTTAAACTTTCGGGATAAAAGTTTTGGCGTGCTATAGCATTCTGACTACCCGTACAATTTTGTACAAAAATGAAATTTAAATGTAAGTTTACGGCCTTTTTTATGGCTGTGCAATTGCTCGGTTTCTCTCAAACCGTCGCTAAAAATCAATCACAAAAAGAAGTACAATCCCAGCGAAAAGAGCCCAAGGATTTATTTCAAAATCAATCACAAAAAGACACAACTTATCTAAGCGAGGTTATTCTCAATGACCTTAAAGCACCCTTGGAAGCAAACTTTAGGGGAGCTACTCAGGTCATTTTAGGGTCAAGCGATCTGTTGCCATTTAGAACTAGGGGGGTAGCGGCTGCTTTAAACCAATTGGCTGGCATTGAAGTAAATGGATCTAGAGGTCCTCAAGGAAGTATTCTAAGTATGTATGCAAGAGGTGGCAGGTCCAAACAGGCCCTTGTTATTATAGATGGTATTAGGGTAGCAGATCCTGCGTCTGCTTCTTTGAGTTATGATCTGAGACTTTTAGATATTTCTCAAATAGAAAGTATTAAGGTTATTAAAGGCGCCAACAGCAGTCTTTACGGGACAAATGCAGGTGTGGTGGTTATAGATATTAGCACTAAAAAGGCCGATGAAAAACCTATTGGTTTTGTGTTGAACACACATATTGGAACGCATCAGACCGCTGAAAATCAAAACAACTCATTAAATTATACCAGTGTTTTTACTGGTTTAAGTGGTGGAATAGCTTCTTGGAATTACGCTTTGAGATACAGCCAATTAAATGCTTCTGGAGTGTCTTCTTTTAATACTCCAGGGCAAATAGAAGATCCATTTTCTCAATCTGGATTAAACATTAGCTTGGGTAAGAATTTTTCTGATCAGCTTTCTACGAAACTCATTGTGGATACCCAAAAAATAAGCGCTGATTACGACGACGCTTTTATGGGAATAGACGCAGAAAACACCTTTCAAACTACCCGTAATCATTTGGCTTCTCAATGGACTTGGAAACAGTCTAAAGGGGTGCTTAAGGCAGCTATTTCACTAGCAAGTTACGATTCAAAGGATATTAGTGCTTATGGAAGTAGCGTTTTTGCCAATAACATAAATGCAGAATTACTCTATAGGTATTTTGTAAATGAACAATGGAATATAGTCACTGGTGTTCAGTACATCAATGATCAAATTGAAGATAATCCGGACCAAAACACCCCAGCGACTGATTATACTATTATGGATCCTTTTGCTTCTATTGGATATAAACAGGGGCGTTTTAACATGCAGTTTGGAGGGCGTTTTAACCACCATAGTCAATATGGAAGTCAGTGGGTGTATCATATTAATCCAAGTCTTTTTTTAGATCAATCAGCGCAATTTAAGGCCCATTTATCCCTTTCATCTGCCTATATTACTCCCACACTTGGGATGTTTTTTGGTGCTTATGGGGCCAATGTAAACCTATTGCCTGAGACCAATCAAAATACCGAGTTTGGTCTCTCTTTTAACGCTAATAAAGGGACTCAATTAGGGCTCACATATTTTGACAGAAAAGAGCAACAAGCCATTTATTTTTACGGTCCTGCTTTTCTTTATGAAAATCAAATAAACGACACTTGGGCAAAGGGATTAGAGTTTCAACTATCGACTTCATTAGGAGCACAGTTTAATATTCAAGCAAATTACAGTTGGACACAGGTTTCAGATACCGCCATTAGAATACCCAAACACAAGGCCAATTTTAACCTGCAATTCAGTCCAAGTGAGTTTACTCAGTGGAGTTTATCTATGGCTTATACAGGAAAGAGGGTAGACACTGATTTTTCTACCTTTGAACAGAAAACGCTTAAAGCCTTTTCTTTGATAGACTTTCAATACGGTTTTCCATTGGGTCTCTTGAATTCTAGGGGATTTATTTCAGTGAATAATTTGGCCAATGTTTCATTTGAGGAGACTATTGGTTTTCAAACCTTAGGGAGAAACATACGTTTAGGAATAGAATTAGGGCTCTAAAGAGCCCTAATTTTTTTGGTATGAATCTAGAAATATTATTTAATTTCTAAGCTAATATCTTTATCTAAATACATTCTTTCCTTTAGTATTGTGTGGTTTTTTGAATGATCAATTTCATTTAGAGGCATAGTTTCAAGAGAAGATGTTCTAGCACTACTGCTGGTGCTTACCCCTGTAATTAGAGACAAAGCCTTTGCTAAAAGAGGTTCAGTAAGTGATCCAAATTCCCCATAGTTTCCAAGGACTTCTCTAATTTCATGATCAGGAGTAAATCCTGAAGTATAGTCAAAAAAGCCATCTGCATTTTCGTTTCTACCCACCAATGGCTGAAGACCCCAAGAATTTTTTGCATTTATACTTGAAGCTTTATCAGCATTGTAAATAAAGCTATTACTAGGCAGGTCTACTAGTGTGATAGAAAATTCATTTTTACCTCTAGTAGTACTTCCAACGTGTATTACCTCCATATATGGATCCAGACCATTGATCAATAATTCAGAAGCAGAGGCTGAGCTTCCTGTAGCAATAATATATACCCTTGGAAGATTAAGGGTGTTAATAGGACTTTCTCCTGTAGAATTAGCGAAATAATCTTTTAATTGACTTTCGCTTAGCTGTGGTTGTATTTTTGAATTCCAGCGTTGTTGGATGTACAATTTACTGGTGTCTGTTCCGTAAATCATACTGGCCAAAAGCCTGGAGGAGTTTACAGATCCTCCGGGATTATAACGTAAATCTAATACCAGTTCTGTGACACCCGCAGCTTTTAGGGTGCCAAAGGCTTCATTGAGTTCTTCGTTATAATTACTTGTGAAGCCATTATAAACAATATAGCCTACTTTAATTCCATTGGTTTCAATTACTTTAGTCAGAAAAACAGGGTTTTCAGACAAGCCTTCTTCCTTAGTCAAGGAAACGGATTTACCATTGCTTGCTATGGTATTATTTTCTATGCTGGCCATATTTAGGGTATAGGTTGTATTGTCTCCAAACAAAAGGCTTTGATAGTTGTCTAAGTTCAAAGTCTGACCGTCTACTCCTGTAAATATTTCCCCCCTAGAAATATCTGCTGTAGCCGCATTAGATCCTGGAACAATGTATCTGACATAACCATATACATTTTCGCTGTTGGCAAAAAGACTTAGGCCAAATTCTAATCCGTTACTTCTGGAAATTCCCTGAAATGATTGCACTAAGTCCACATAGTCTTCTGCTAAATAGCTAAATCGGTCTTCAGAGAACAATAATTTATCGTTGTAAAATGCATCTGGTTCTCCTTGGGCTTGTAAATAATCATTGTAAGACTTGTCGGTAGAAAATCTTGAGTCAGATAAGTCAGCCACATCTGCTTGCCAGAAATACCACAAATTCATAGCTTTCCACATAAAGTCATGGGCGGTAACATCTTTAGAAGTTGGTTCAGGATCTGGTGTGTCAGAAACTTGGGGAGCCGGACTGTCTTCTTTAGAACAAGCTACAGTGAGCAATGTGACTAAAGTCAATAATAAAAGAGATTTGTAAGAAATGGTCTGTGATAATAATTTCATAGGGTGTGGTATTTTTCA
>Ga0209196_1002729_pt1 | contig 11203 bp, 23 predicted proteins | sample COGITO_mtgs_1105_5_FD_184801 | JGI IMG/M metagenome (GOLD analysis project Ga0209196, IMG submission 184801) | Pelagic marine microbial communities from North Sea - COGITO_mtgs_110509 (SPAdes) (version 2) | ecosystem: Environmental > Aquatic > Marine > Epipelagic ... | reverse complement strand
GAAAACCACAGGCTTCTCGCAGGGCATCCAAACGCTCTAGGAACTCTGGACACATTTCGTTTTGATTTGTTTCTTGACAGTTAAACTCACTTAGGGCAAAGTACTTAGGGTTATACATCGGTGAACTCTCCGTCAATGATATCTTGCTCTTGGTCTGTATTCTCGGATATGACAGTAGTCTCACCGCCCACTCCGGTAATCGAGATGTTGATTCCACCTTTACTTCCTCCTGCCTTATCCTTCTCAAAGTAGCTTGACGGTAAGACCCTATCCATTACTAGTTTCCAAGCCGCTGCTTGATTCTTATGGTCATCGTTTAAGGCTGCATCAAAGATTGACTCTAACACCTTGGCCGACTTAGGGGATGACAACATTCTTGTTTTATATTCGTTAATGATAGCTGCATCACCTTTGGGGCGACCTCTGCCTAGACCAGTCTTACCTCTGCTGCGGTTGACCATCTCTGACTTCTTTGGGCGACCCCGCTTACGCTTCGCTACAGCGTTAGTATCGTCGGACATTAAATTCTCCTTTGGTTACCTAAGTATACTTAAGTATACTTTAGACCACTTTAAGTTTATTCTTTAATTATAATCCTTAAAGGAAATAACTAAATCATTCTAATCTATACTATAAGTATATTATAACATATTTCTTAGTAAATGTCAAGCATTATTTTAACTAATTTACTATATTCTTTAGAACCTTTATGTCCGTTTTTGGCCTCCTTTTATATTCTTTTGTTATACATAAGTATACATAAGGAAATCAATAGCTTACCTTTCCTTTTTGTACTTCTTTTATTGTCATTTAATTGGTCATTTGGCTTTTTTTTGTATACAGGCGGGTACTCTTACATATCACATGCGCGGAATAATGCCCCCCGGGTGCGATAATAAGGGGACATTTGGATTCTGAGGTGCCACTACTTGACGCGACGCACGTACATGACGCGACAAAAGGATCACGTGAAATCTGAAGGTGTGAGGATGCCTGAGGGTACCCTGAGGCTACTCCTACTACTATGCGGAAAACCAAGGTAAAATTAATTTGAATTATTTTGAAAAAACACTTGACATCTGAATCCATCCCTGTAAAATGGCAACCATCAAGACGGGAAACAACATCTTCCCTGAGAACGGTAGAGGTATAAGCAGGATCAATATCTAGTGTCAGTAACGTCCATGGGCGTTGATCAATTTGACACCGAGCTTATATCGCGGTCTTGACCTGAGTGTTACTGCTAGTAGACTACGGTAACAGCCCCTAGAAGCCATGGCTTGCAAGGTTGTGAAAGCAGAGTGAATCAGGATCGAACTGAATGATTGAGTCAGTTAATACGGTGGGAAGTAGCGGAGCTTAGGCGATGTGAAGGTTAAGAACGCCACCATAGACAAAATCAGGATGTTCACCGGAGTCGATTGGATCTGTCAGTCGGTTGCGGTGAGCATTTAAAATCAGGAGAAACGGCAATGAAAAAACCCGGTAAATTCAAGAAAAAATTCAAGCATTCGTATGCGGAATTAGCCAAGGTAGGCAAGCGACATTATAGCGACAAAGGATTTTGCGCGGTGATAGCGGCGGCGGTAATCAACGACTGGTCATTTGGTATAGCCAAGGCCAAGATGGAAGCTAGAGGCTACAGGCACGGATGTGGTGGTGTGTACTTTCATCACTCTTTGGAACTGTACGCTGAGCATGGTAAGGTAGCCGTGCCGGTCGATCCTTACAAATATGGTAAGACTTTGGCGAGTGTTAGAAACAATATACCGAAAGAAGGCAAGTTTGTCTGGCACGTCAAGGGGCACATAGCGGCGAGCCGTGACGGAATCCTAGAGGACTGGACTGCGGAAAATCCCAAGCGTTACAGAATCTTGGAGTGTTATGAAATCTTAGATATATCAGGAGTTTAGTTATCAGCAGGCATTCAAGCGAGTGCTTGCGCATAACTTAACTGAGGGCAATACCCATGATGAATTTTAACATGAACATTAAAGACAACAACGTAGTACTGAGCTTACTTGAGGGTGCAGGCTTGTACTCAAAAGAAGTCTACAAGAGATTGGACAACGCCAAGAGCGAAGGCAGGTTGGTCAACTACTACAATGCAAAGTTTCACGGGGCTGAGGCGATGTTCAAGAGCTTGGACTACCTATACCACAAAAATTACTATGCTGAACTGAAGAGCTATTCTGGCCATGACGCTATTAGCAAGGCAGAACTGGCGGTTGATAAAGCTAAGATGGCAGCAGCTAAGGCACGATATGACCACGCTTTAGCAGTGTACAAGGAAGCGCATGACGAGTGGATGAAGTAGTAAGGTTATCAGAAGGCATTCAAGCGAGTGCCTTCGCATAACTTAACTAGGAGGTGTGAAATGTTTGACGATATTATTGTAATCAGTGCTTACTTTGTCTGGGCTTGGGTGATATACTTCAGCTTCAAAGCCTTCTTGAACTTTATTGTATAACTTGGAGAAAATCACTATGAAAGAATATAACGGCCACCGTAGTTGGAATGCTTGGAATGTTTGTCTCTGGTTGCATAACGACCCTGATTGGTACGCTGAGTGGGAGTGGATGTCTGAGTATCCTGAAATCAGCCTGAATAAAGCAGTGTGTCGCTTACTGATAGCATTACCCGATAAGACCCCTGATGGCGCAGTATTCAACCCGCTGTCAATCAAATTAGCAATTGAAGAAAACTGGGAGAAATAATATGAATTTTAGAATCAGAATCAAAGAAGTATACGGAAAGAAAATGTTTTACCCTGTCAACAAAGTGGCAGTAACTTTCGCAGGAATAGCAGGAACCAAGACTCTATCGGAGACTGTACTAAAAGCGGCTGAGGGCTTGGGTTATAACATAATTGTTGAAGCAGATGACTGGAGGAACGCATAATGAAAAAAGCACACTTACACGCAATCAAGTGGTCAATATCGAAGGGCTATACCTTGGACGTATGGGGAGACGGTGAGGAGCTAGACTATTCAGGCACTAGCTACAAGGAAGCCAAGGAAGCTACTGAGGCTTGCGACACGGCTGAGATTATCTTGAGGAAGGGTGGTAAGCCGGTTGGTTGGTTCTACATAGTCAACGGCTTGGACGCTGAGGAGCTAGTGAGTAACTACAGCGCGAACGAAGTAGGCGAAGCATGGCAGAAGGCTTACGACACGGAGCGTTATGGCGAGCTTTGTAAAGAGGTGATAAAATGACAGCTTCAGATCAAGCCAACGTAGATATACTAAAACGTCACATTAAGGGCGAGATAGAGTTGCAGGGCGAGTTCCCTGACATCCGAACACTTGACCATCCCGCAGACCTGTACGCGATAGCTTGGGCGCGTGGTTGGCTTGAGGGTCACTGCTATGCAGAAGAGCACGGAGAGGCTGCTATTATTCAGCTATATAAAGAAGGGAAAGAATACGCCAGTTACGACGATGAGTAGATTTATAGGTGGCATTCGTGTAGAGTGTCACTCGTTAAACTTACTATTACCCGAAAGAGGTTCACTATGATTATCATATCAGTAGGAAAACTAGACTTAGGAAATAACTTTAGCTACTCTCACTTCATCAACGCGCTATCTGAAGTACAGGTTGACCGTATCTACGCGAAGGAGTGGGAACTTGAAAGTGAAATAAAAATTATAGGCCGTGGAAATTACGGTAAGGTTTCTTTACACACTTGCGGCAATGATTTGTCGGATCACATGAGGTATATCTAATGAAAAAAGAATGGAAATACAGTAGACTTATCGACTTAACTCTGTTATTCTTAGGTGGTTTTGTAGCAGGTGGTTTAATTATGGCGGTGTTTATGTACTTATGGAGAATGTTATGACAGATTATAGATGCAGAGTAAGCGAAGAAGATGCGAGAGATTCACATTTTGACGGACTAACGGACGCGGAAGAGGGTCGAGCGATACAAACGCACATTGACCGGCGCGAGACTTTAAGGGCGTCTATAGCCTCCGCGCAGGAAAAACTAGATAAGCTATTGAATTATGCCGAGTGGCACCCAGACCCTGACGATATTGAATCAGCAGAGGAGTTAAATTTGGGTTTAGATTGGCACTTACCTCCAAATGGCTAACCGAGAGGATATTAAAAAATGATTACAGACAACACAACAGAGAACGACCTACTAGCAGAGACCATAGAAGAGTTAGGTCAGAGCCTAACGGAGCTACAGCAGGTTATTGCAGATATTAAAGAGCAAGTAAACTACAGAGAGGAGTCATAATGGCAACCTATTACACACTGGAACAGAAAATAATCGACTGGCACAACGCACGCAACCTTATTGAGGGCAGCACAGACCACCAACAGTTTGAAAAGCTATTGGAAGAAGTAGAAGAACTAAGGGTGAACATAGAACACAGTCAAGACTTCAGCGACGACGTAGGCGACATCTTGGTCGTGCTAATTAATCTATGCGAGAGACACAACTTAACATTGACGGATTGCATGAATGTAGCCTATAATGATATTAAGTATCGCACGGGGCGTATGGTAGATGGTATTTTTGTGAAGGATTTAATTGACGAGAGTGGAGTAATTCAAGATGCAGTTTAATGTAGCAGGTATGTTTTTAAATATAGAACCCCGGTTCGGCTTTGGGTTCGACATAGAGAACGTAGAGAGTAAGCCCGTATGGGCAGTCAAAGACGACAAGCTAACAGCAATGCCCTTTGATGGTCTAGTGTTGTTGTTACCCTTCTTTATTGTCTCACTGGGCAACGTATGGACGGAGGCAGAGGAAGATGTTTGATATGTTAGTTGTTATCTTTTTAATTGGGTGTTTAGTCTACGGCATCAAAGAAACTATGGAGCATTGGGACAATGAGCAAGATTAAAGAAGAGCTGATAGGTTATGAACAGAACGACTGGATTAGCAAGGAAGACCACGTAAGGGTCGATGAAGTTACGGAGTACCTCTTGTACGCCATGAGCGTAGCTGAGATGCAACAGGCCGCACGACAGCACATACAGCACGACCTGTACACAATGGCGCGTAGCGACTTCAACAAGGTGCATTACGACACGATAGGAGTGCATACAAAGTGAGCAAAGAATACTATACAGTAGTTCAGGATTTAACATTTGTAAAGATAGACGAGAGTGGCGAAGCTGAGACAGACAATAAAGGTAACATTATACTGTACGAGACCCTAGCAGACTTAGGTTTTATTACTAGGTTTATACATGATAATGAACTGTTTGAGGTGGTGGGTTGTGAGTAGATGTAAAGCGTGTGACAAGATATTGAGCGAGTCAGAGTTGAAACGTACTGATTATAATACTGACAAGCCTTTAGATTTGTGTTATAATTGTATGAGTATTTCCACTAATGCGGCACTTGCGTTCGAGGGTGGCGGGATATTAGACGAGGAAGATAACGTAGACCTAAGTGAATTAGGGTTTGACATCAGCAATAATTAATGCTATAATATACTTATGTTATGTTCTTTAATAAATCAATAAAGTTTAAACCAAACGATCCTAAGGTGTACTTAGGGTCATAACTTAAAGCAAAGAAGGAAAATAGTATGGCAGTTATCGAAGGTACAGTAGCGTTTGAAAACCTAAACGAACACGAAGTTTATCAGGGTCAGTCAACTGGTAAATATTCAATGGTGATTAGCTTAGATGACCCAACAGCAAGCGACTTAGAAGCTAAGGGTGTCAAGCTCCGCGAGTACGAAGGCACAAAGCAACGTAAGTTTAGTACCAAATATGACGTACCAGTGCTAGGGGCTGATGGTCAACCATTCCAAGGCCGGGTCACACGAGGTTCTAAGGTACGTTTGTTATGGGCAGAAGGTAATCCACATCCTGTACACGGAACATCCACCTACCTTAATAAGGTCAAGGTTCTGGAGGTTGCTGAAGCAGACGATGGTGAGGACTTCTAATGACAGCAGAGTCTACCTTTCTACGTCACGAGTCATGCCCCAAGTGTGGTTCAGGTGACAACTTAGCAAGGTACTCAGATGGACACGCAGTCTGCTTCACGGCAGGCTGTAACCATTACGAGAGAGGCAACGGAACTGCCTCAGACTTTGTTTCACGTAAACCACAAAGGATATTAGAAATGACAGGAGTAACAGCAAGAATACCAGACCGACGTATCTCACAGGACGTAGCTAAACGATACGGAGTGACTGTAGAGTACGACACGGAAGGCAAGATAACGAAACATCACTACCCTTACTTTGATAAGGATGGCGGTGGTGCTATTGGTACGAAGGTTCGTATCGTAAACAATAAACAGTTTTATGCGACAGGTGGTTTTGATAATGCGGGTCTATTCGGGCAACAGGCTTTCAAGGGCGGCGGTAAGTACATCACGATCACAGAAGGCGAGACGGACGCAATGGCTGTCAACGAGATGTTCGACGGAAAGTGGCCGGTCGTTTCCATCCGAAGTGGAGCAGCCGGAGCAAGCAAAGACATCAAAGCCAACCTCGAATGGTTAGAATCTTTTGAGAATGTTGTAATCTGTTTCGACAACGACAATCCCGGACAGGAAGCAGCCAAGTCAGTACTTGACTTATTCACCCCCAACAAAGCAAAGAACGTAACCCTACCGATGAAAGACGCAGGAGATATGCTGAAGGGTGGTCAAGTCCAAGCGTTTGTAAAGGAGTGGTGGAATGCTAAGGCTTATCAGCCTGATGGTATTGTTGCAGGTGACGATACTTGGAACCTCATTATCGAACAGCAGAACACAGTATCAATACCCTACCCTTGGCAGTGCCTCAATGAGTTTACTCACGGGTTCAGGGAGAAAGAGTTGGTTACTATCACCAGTGGTTCGGGAATGGGTAAGAGTCAAATCGTTAGGGAGTTGGAACACTACCTCCTTGGTGCTACCGAAGATAACATTGGCATCCTAGCACTGGAAGAAGACATACCCAAGACAGCGTTAGGTATCATGTCTATCGAAGCAGAGAAGCAGCTACACTTAGACAAGGATGTGACTGAAGAAGAGAAGCGAGGCTACTGGGACAAGACGTTAGGTACAGGACGTATCTTTATGTTCGACCACTGGGGCAGCACGAGCGAGGACAATCTATTGGGTCGTATCAGGTATATGGCTAAAGGTTTGGACTGTAAATGGATTATCCTTGACCACCTCAGTATCGTAGTGTCAGATCAGGACAACGGTGACGAGCGTAAGGCAATCGACAGCATTATGACCAACCTACGGAAGCTAGTACAGGAGACAGGAGTCGGTTTATTCTTGGTGTCACACCTCAGACGACCATCAGGGCAGAAGGCGCACGAGGACGGAGGTAAGATTAGTTTGGGAGAACTCAGAGGATCGGCGGCAATCGCGCAACTTAGCGACATAGTTATTGGTTTGGAACGAGACCAACAACACGCAGACCCTACTGTACGTAACACGACCACGGTCAGAGTCTTGAAGAATAGATTTGTTGGACTCACTGGTGCGGCTTGTTACTTGTTCTATGATAAAGACTCAGGACGTATGATAGAAACGGTATGTCCGGTAGATGAATCGGAGTTTTAATGAAGCAGATAGTCTTTGACATTGAAGCTAATGGACTTAACCCTGACAAGGTATGGTGCATTATAGCCTACGAAAGAGGGGCTAAGGAATACATTACTTGGTCAGGTGATGACCTCGTTTGTTTCAAGGACTGGATTAAGGAGCAAGGTGAACTAGAAGTCATTGGTCATAACATTATTGGCTATGATATTCCAGTTTTGGAACAGCTACTCAACGTAGACTTTAGTAAATGTAAAGTTACTGACACATTAGTCATGTCCAGATTAGCCCAACCATCGCGGGAGGGAGGACATTCACTGGAGAACTGGGGTCAGCTATTAGGATTCCCTAAAGGAGAACACAATGATTGGGATAATTTTTCTCAGGATATGGTGGAGTATTGCCGCCAAGACGTTAGAGTTAATGAACTGGTGTACCAGAGATTACTTCGTGACCTTGATGGCTTTGGAAATCAAAGCATTGTGCTTGAAGGTCAGGTACAAAGGATTATTAGCAAGCAAATTAAGAACGGATGGCTTTTAGATCAGGAGAAAGCGTTTGGTTTGTTAGCCAAACTCAAGGAAAGAAAGTTTGATTTGGAGGATGAGGTACATGAGAAGTTTAAACCTCTACCAACATTCATTAAGGAGATAACACCTAAGATAAAGAAGGACGGCAGTTACTCAGTAGTCGGCCTCAAGTTCTTGGGAGATCATTGGACGACAGCAGTAGCACCATTCAGCAGACTGGATTATCCAGAGTTTAACTTAGGCTCACGTCAACAGATAGGACGTTACCTACAATACTTCGGATGGAAACCAGAGACCTTTACAGAGAAAGGACAGCCAATCGTTGACGAGAGCGTTCTTAACAAGGTGAAGGGTATACCGGAAGCGGAGCTTATTGGTGAGTACCTTATGGTACAGAAGCGTATCGCACAGATACAGAGTTGGGTGGACGCAGTTCAGGACAACGGCAGGGTACATGGTTACGTGAACTCTAACGGCGCTGTCACAGGACGTATGACGCATTCCAAGCCAAACATGGGACAGGTTCCGGCAGTCTACTCACCTTATGGTAGAGAGTGTCGTGAGGTCTGGACAGTACCTAGTGGATACAGCTTAGTAGGTATGGACGCAAGCGGTTTAGAGCTACGTATGCTTGCACATTATATGAACGATGAGGGATACACTAATGAAATTCTCACGGGAGACATACACACGGCAAACCAGTTGGCTGCGGGGCTTGCTACTAGAGACCAAGCAAAGACTTTCATCTACGCTTTTCTATACGGCGCAGGAGATGCAAAGATCGGAAGTATCGTCGGAGGAACTGCTAAAAATGGTAAGCGACTTAAGGAAAAGTTCCTCAGCAATACGCCTGCTCTTGGAAGGTTACGAGAACGAGTTGGGGTGGCTTCAGGAAGAGGTTATGTTCTTGGACTGGATAGGAGAAGGGTCTCAGTACGATCAGAACACGCGGCATTAAACACTCTACTACAAAGCGCAGGTGCAATCGTTATGAAGAAAGCACTGCAATTACTAGATGAGTACGCAACCAAATGGAACATTGATTATAAGATTATAGGAAATATACATGATGAAATTCAAACAGAAGTACGATCAGATGAAGCTGATGTTTTCGGACGACTCGCCACCAGTTGCATCGAAGCGGCAGGACTCCACTACAAGCTCAACTGTCCCCTCGCAGGCGAGTACAAAGTCGGAGACACATGGGCAGATACCCACTGATAAACACTGCATCAGTTGTGGTACGCACTTGAACGAGGAGAACTGGTGGCCTTCCTTTGTAGGCAAGAAGCATTACAAGTGCATCTCTTGCTACGACATGAGGCGTATCGAGAACAAGCTCAAGAAGGGCGATAAGCTACCACCTAAGATGCTTGCTAAGTTGTACGACAAGCAGACCAAGGATGTGTATGATCAGGTTAAGGAAGGCTCGGTGTACATCATGGGCAACCCGGTGTGGCCTGAGTGGGTTAAGGTAGGCATGGCAGTTGATGCTGAGGACAGGTTGAACAGCTACCAAACTAGTTGCCCTTTCCGTGATTATGTGTTATACTATAGTTATAATGCAGAAGATAGACGTAAGGCTGAAAGCAAGGCACATTATAAGTTAGCTCAACAGTTTGAACGTAGGAACGAATGGTTCAAATGCTCACCAGAGGAAGCTATCGAGGTGTTAAATGAAGACAACTGATACAGTAGTCAAAGATATTTACAACATGATGGTATCTAAGGATGCTGACCCAAGCGTTGACGTAGAGGCTGAGATTGAGAAGTTCGGTGAGGGTGTTAAGGCTCTGATGCGTACTGAGTTCGGCAGGGAAAAGCGACAGGACAAACGGACGCTTAGGTTGTCTAACATTGGACGCACTGACCGTTACCTTTGGAACGTAGTAGCAGGGACAGAGAAGGAGAAGATAGAACCTCACACCTACATTAAGTTTATGTATGGTCATCTGATTGAAGAGATGTTGTTGTTCTTAACACGGATGTCAGGCCACGAGGTTACAGATGAGCAGAAGCAGTGTGAAGTGAACGGCATTCGCGGCTCAATGGACTGTAAGATAGACGGTGTAGTGACTGATGTTAAGTCTGCCAGTAGTTTTGGCTTTAAGAAGTTCAAGGATGGTTCGTTGTTACATGATGACCCCTTCGGTTACGTTGATCAGATTAAAGCCTACGCTCACTCAGAAGGCTCCAGTGAGATAGGTTGGTTAGCAATGGACAAGACGAACGGTTACCTTACGTTCCTCAAGTACGACATGGGTGACCCTAAGGTTAAAGAAGTTCTTGACTTTGAATCTACGATTACCGAGAGGGTAGACCATCTTAAAGACATGGTAAAAAAGCCAGAGCCTGACACCTTCTGTCACAAGCCGAAGCCAGATGGCAAGTCAGGCAACATGGAGTTAGCGTTAGGTTGTTCTTATTGTCAGTACAAGAGGCATTGCTTCCCTGACCTTAGAGTGTTTAAGTATTCACACAAACCTAAGTTCTTATGTAAGGTAGTTAAGGAACCGAATGTACAGGAGTTAAAGTTCGATGAGTAAGAAAAAGTTTAGGTCGGGCTTAGAGTCAGCGATAGACGAGAAGCTAACCAACGACTTCTTATACGAACCATACAGGCTACCTTATGTAACACACAGGAAGTACGTACCTGACTTTGTACATGAAGAGAAGGCAATACTAATCGAGGCTAAGGGATACTTCAGGGTAGGCGACACACAAAAGTACACCGCCATCCGAGACTCAATGCCAGAATGGGAGTTAGTATTCATCCTTTCTAACCCGCTTACGAAGGTACGTAAGGGCAGCAAGATGACCATGGAGCAGTGGTGCGAGAAGCAGGGCTTTAAGTGCTACACTGTTAAGACAATAGATAAACTACTAGATTATGTAGGAGCTAAAGATGTCGTTTGAAGAATACAAGGAACAATTCCTACGCGACCACGACGAGATAATGGTACTGGAAGTGCTAGAGATAAACGGTGAGGAACTGTTGGAAGCATTTGAAGATAGACTGATTAGACATAGAGAGGATACTTATGAACATTGATAAGTTAATTCATAAAAACGATGAGTTGTTCGATGAGTTAGAGTTTTGGAAGTCAACAGCTATAGAGCGGGGCGCACCTGAAGATGCTTACGAAGACTGTC
>Ga0209196_1002719_pt1 | contig 11227 bp, 17 predicted proteins | sample COGITO_mtgs_1105_5_FD_184801 | JGI IMG/M metagenome (GOLD analysis project Ga0209196, IMG submission 184801) | Pelagic marine microbial communities from North Sea - COGITO_mtgs_110509 (SPAdes) (version 2) | ecosystem: Environmental > Aquatic > Marine > Epipelagic ... | reverse complement strand
AAAAATTTGACATAATTATTTTCAACGACACTTTTATTAAAAATGACTCATATCTGCTTTACGAAAAAATCTAAGAGTTTTTATAAAATTAAAATATTAACTATTTTAGAATTTAATAACGAATGTTGTAGTATATCCGAACTAAATGGGTATTCTACTAAGGAATTAAAACGAATTTTATCAAAGCTAAAATTTGAATATACTAACATTGATAACCGACAGCAGCATCTATATTATTGCAAATATTAAAATATAATCAAATATTTTTTATGTTATTATATATCATAATGTTGAGGAAAATCAGAAATATTGTTGGTGGTGGTATTTTAAAAAAAAATTGGAAAACGATGGTCTGTGTGATTATAGCAATTATTTTATCTTTAGCTCTCGTAAGTTATTTTAGGAAAGATTCCAAAGAGTATTTCGAAGATGATACCAAGGGTATTCTAAGAATGTTTTATGTGAAGTGGTGTCCTCATTGCACTGATGCGAAACCAATATTTAATCAATGCAACGTTGCCAATGTTAAATTTGAAGCGGTTGATGCCGAAGAAGAAGACCATAAGGATTTAGTAAATGAAGCGGGTGTATCTGGATACCCTACCTATGTATTTTATCACAACGGATCGAAAATTGAATATGAGGGTGGACGGTCTAAAAACGAGATTGAAACTTGGGTAACAAATACGTTGGGTTAAAAATTTAAAATATACAATTATTATTTAATAAACAACTAAAAAATAATATTTCAGATATAAATTTAAAATATTTATATATGGTATAATGGCATATAACAAAATTAAAAACCCTAAATCGGGTAAAATGGTTTCTATTAATAGCAAGTTGGGAAAAGAAATATTAACTAAATATATCACCTATCTTAATGGAGGGGGCTTTAATGTAATTAATAAACCCACCTTTAGAATGTTTGGCGTACATTGGTGTGGACACTGCACCAGAACGAAACCAATTTTCGACTCTGTTAAAGTCGATGGATTAGAAACTAAATATATTGATTGCGAAGAAGGAGCAAACCAGGAACTCGTAAATAAATTTAAAGATAAGATAGAGGGCTATCCAACATTTATATTAAGTAAAAAAAACAAAGAATCTATAACATTCCCACGAGAGAAGGAGCGCACGCGCGAAAATATCGAGGCTTGGTTATCTTCTGAGATAACAGGACCCGGAATTGAAGTAGAATCTCCTATACATGAAAGCCCTCCTCTAAATCCCACACCAGGGCCACTTATGAAGTTTTTTAATTTTAAAACAACCCATCATAATGACGAACCCACCCGGTCCTTGAAGAAAAAAAGAACTAACCGTAAAAGACGCAAATCTCCTAAAAAGAAAGGCTCTCCCAATAAACGCGCAGTTACTAAAAAGAAAGGGTCTCCCAATAAACGTAAAGCTCCTAAAAAGAAAAGGTCTCCTAAGAAACATAAAGCTCCTAAAAAGAACTGATATTAATTTAATTAAAAAAGATTTTTAAATTATTTTTAATTTAATTATTTATACATTTTATAAATGGGTCCACCGAATTTTTGGCGGTCGTTTGTATAGTTACCACAATTCGCAACTGGTGCACCATAATTATAGTATCTTTCTGAAAATTCTTCTTCGACGTCAGTCAAAATTTGAGATGTTTGTAACAAATTCATAAAAACTAAGAAAATAATTGTAATTGTGAGAGCCATTGCCATATCCCTCTGTGAAATGAATATAATTAAAAATATAACAACACCTCTGAAAAACCCATTATTAAATAAATTTCTTAAGTTATCTGGTAATTTGGGATGAAGACGAGGTCCATAAAATGCTAAAAATAAACTTATCGTCCCGAATAACCATGTGCTTTCCACAAAATTTTTAGGATTAACTAAATCTTTAAGAGTTTTTACAATATTCGACATTATTACTTATATAATATAAATATATAAATTTTTTATCTATTTTGTAATAAATTTTTTATTAATCATCGAATCTATATCCATATATCTTAAAATAATCATAGATAGTATTGTTATAATCGCGGATTGTAATTCGTTCCTTGTATAATAAAAAACCCCACTTCCTATAAGCGTTGTTATAATTATTTGAAACTTATATTTATTAAGTGATACTAACATTTAATATATATATATATTTAAATTCAAAATCCGATATTTTTATAACCATTAAGAGCTGTTTTTATTTCGTCTTGTAAACTCTTGAGGAGACTTTTTGGTTTTATGGGCGTGGGTTTTTTTTCAACAGATTCCTTCATTTTAATGGTGACGCTTCCAAAATCAGTATAACCGTCGAGATTATTCTTAATAATAAATTCTTCCATTTGCATGGAGTTGGTTAAGCTGGTTATTAACATAAAACCTATCGATATCAATAATGCCATTTGTAGATTTTTATTAGTCATATATAACACCAAAGTTAATATAACTAATCTAAAAATAACGTTGTCAAATAAATCCCGCGCAACTTTTGGTAATTTTGGACTTAAACGAGGTCCGTATATTCCTATAAACAATATTAAAACAGCGTATATTATGGGATTTTCTAAAATGGATTTAATATTTTTTGGTGATTTATTTAACATTCTGAAGGATTTTTTTATAACTTTATCTACTGCTTGTGACATTCTTATATAATATTAATTTATATTATTTTTTTCTATATTAAGTATTATATCATTTAAAACTGTTCTCATAATTACGGAATCTTTAAATATGGTTTTTTTTATATTTCTTAAGAACTGCTCGTGTCCACTATCAATTAAATAATTTTTTTTATTATCTTCTATATCAACGGTCATGTAATTATAATCTACTAGTATTTCTATAATATTATCCCTGTACCTATTAATAATATAGGCGTCGGCGCTATCTAATAATGCTCTGAATATTCGTGCCATATATGTTTCAAATGATGAAATATCTGACATATATTTTACAGAAGAGACGCAAATTCCTAAAGTGTTTTCCATGTCATCTTTAAAATAATCTATAGGAAAATTACAAGTTACACCACCATCCACATAAATACAGTCATTGTAAGTTACTTTTGTAAAAACAAGTGGTACTGAAATAGAAATACGTATAGCCTTTATAACTTCCATATCAGGGGTAGTATCAATAGAAAAATACTCTGCTTTATTTTCTGTTAAATTTGTACCGCCTACAATAAATTTCTTTCCAGGAAATAATTCACTTAATTGTTTAAATGTACATTTCCTGTTTCCTGTTTTTTTTTCTAATATTATTTCTATTATTTTTTGTATATTTGCTCCATTTTCAACCCCATAATATTCTAATATATTCGCTATATTAATTTTATTCGTCGTTTTAATATTTTTATAATTTAATACTTTCATTATCAAATTTTCTAAACTTTTATAATTAAGTTCTAAAAAAAGCGCCAATCCAAAAATTGAACCAGACGACACTCCACAAATATTTTTCAAATTTTTTATTAAGTTCAGCTCTTCTAATGCTTTAATTACCCCAATATAAGCTATACCTTTTAATTGGGACCCAGCTAATACTATATTAGTAAACATATATACTATTAATTAAAAAATTTTTTTAATTAAATAATATATATTTAAATGTTAAATATATTTAAACTTAATAAAAAACGGGATCAAAAATTATTAAATAAGAAAACTTCTTTTCAGGCTATTTTAAGAAAAATACATAATAAAATAGAAAGTACAAGTGAAAAAAGTATGGCACAAATAATATACATTATACCTAAAGTATTAATAGGATTACCAGTATTTGACCAAATACAATGCGCTTCATACTGTGTTAATAAACTTAGGGCAAACGGGTTTTTAGTTGTTTATACGTATCCTAATATGATTTTTATAAGTTGGGACCACGTGCCTTCTACGCTAAAAAACCCCGAATATAAACCAATAGCATATGAAATTTTGACAAAACCAGATAGAGACTACAGCGAAATTATTCAAAAAATAGCCTCTCATAAAGATAATCAAATAAAGAAAATAGGGTATTGAGTTTCTGTTTAAAATTATCTCAATTTAATATAAGTTAAATTTCTAAATGCCATATTGTACAATTGAAGAGGCTTGGTCTAATTCACTCACACAAGAACAGTTACAACCATATAACGAAAAAGAACTAGATTTAAAGTTAAAAAAAATCGAAAATAAAAACTGGTCAAGAACTTATAATAGATTACCTGGACATGGTGGACCAGAAACTAGATTAAAAGAAACAGATGTAGTTAAAGAGGATGACGACTCCGATAGTGAATTTGGTATCGTAAATGAATCCAGTGATGAAGAAATAAATGAAGACTATAAAAATTCATCCCAACAAATGAAAGAATTAATAAAAGAGAATAAAAATTTAAGAAAATTAATTAAAAGTTTAAAAAAACAAACTAATCATAATAGCCCCCTTAGTGATAATACCCGCAATCCAAATAGAGATTTTATGCTATATGTATTTTCCGGTATAGTAGTTATTATGATTTTAGAGAATTTCAGAAAAATTTATAAAGGGTTTTAAAACTATTATTATAGAAAACTATAAATTAATATCAAAATTTATGATTTTCTAAATAAATTATCTCATACAATATTATAACTAATGAAATTAACAGCCAAAGTAGGAAAAAGAATGGGCAGAGGTGTAGAAAGACTTTTTAAAATAAACGGAGCCGAATTAGTTTGCTTATTAGTTTTAGCTCTTTATGCTGGTTTAGCGGCCCCAGCTCTACCAAATGTATTAATTGAAATGGCGGATTCTCTTCTTGGTAGAATAGTGTTCTTATTTTTAATTGGATACGTTGCATCCAAAAATATCAAAGTTGCGTTAATGGTAGCAGTAGCATTTTCTGTTACTTTACATATCGCTAATAAAAGAGTTACCGAAAGTTACATTAATGCTTTACGCTATGAAAGATTTGTGAATGGAGCTGGATATGAGCAATTTCATGACGGAGGTGACACCACACCGACTGTTCCTGATTATGATGCGCTAGCGGAAGACGCGAGAGCGGCACCAGAACCAACACCCGAACCAACAGCAAGTAATACCGCTGGACAAGCTGGAAGCGAGTATACCCATACACATGAACACACGCATACCCGTGAACTTCAAGCGCCTTCAGAAGAGGGGCTAGCCGCAGCCACTGGAGAAAATAACCCAGTACCGTCAGCGGGTGATGGAACCTCTACTTTTTCTAATTATGAAGGTTTCTGGGGTGGAGCACAAGGGTCCTCTGAGCAGTTCACATGCTCTAAATGCGGCCTCGCGACTTGCGACTGCTAGAATTAATTAGAACTTTTCCAATAATCGTTAGGTAATTTATTGTCTAAATCAGAAACCTTATCCTCCAAACTGGTTATTCTTTCACTTAATCCTTCCACACTTTTTTTTAAATCTTTTAAATTAGATGAAATTTCATTAAATATTTCATCTATCTTATTTGACAATAGAGGGCTCATTACTATGCTATATTCTTGATTACTCATTTATATAAAAAAACATTATTTTTTGTAAAATTGTCTTTACAGTAATCTGTATATAATTCATTTAATTTATCATTGCTAAAACTTTTTTCTAAGGAATTGTTGATATGATTTTTGAAAAATAAATCTTTTTTTATGGTTAATACATAAAACTTTGTCATATCTGTTTCTTCTATGGGTTCTGTCTTATTAGTTAAATATTTCATAATCAATTTTATAGTTTTTTTTAAGTTACTCATGGACCTGATTGATTTATATAATACAATTATTTTTTTTCTATAAATAAAATTTTATTTTTAAGAAAAATTTGAAATTAAAATTAATATGAATTAATAAATATAAATAATGGTTAAATATTTAGTTATAGTTGAATCCCCTGCTAAAATAAAAAAAATACAGGCCATATTAGACACCGTCCCTGGTCATAGTTTTATGGTAGAGGCTTCCTATGGACATATCCGGTATTTTAAAAATGGTCTGAAATCAATTGATATAGAAAATAACTTCAAACCAACCTATTCTATTACGGCGGATAAAATTAAAGTAGTAAAAAAATTACAGAAAGTATCAAAGTTGGTTGATGAAATTATAATTGCCACGGATAACGATAGAGAAGGTGAAGCTATTGGATATCATTTAATAAAAGTTTTAAAAAAAAGTGTTAGCACAACCAAAAGAATATATTTTAATGAAATCACCAAACCAGCTATTTTAGAGGCTTTTCACAATCCCCAGACATTAAATATGAATGAATTTAATGCACAACAAGCCAGAAGTGTTTTAGATTTACTTATAGGGTTTAAGATATCGCCTCTTTTGTGGAAACATATAAAAGAGAAATTATCGGCGGGAAGATGTCAAACTCCAGCGTTGAGGCTTGTGTATGAAAGGGAGGAACTAATTCAAAATTTTATCCCAAAAGGGTCATACGAAGTTTTAGGATATTTTAAATTTAAAACTTTAGATTTAGAGACCAAATATTTTAAGAATTTAAAAAACGAACAAATTGCTAAAATAAATTTAGAGAGATTAATTGACTTGGATTATACCCTACAATTAGCAAGTAAAAAGTCTTCAGAAAATAGACCACCCGCGCCCTTTATTACGTCTACAATACAACAGGAGGCAAGTAATAAATTTAACATATCCCCCAAAAATACGATGTCTATTTTACAGAAATTATATGAGGGTGGTAAAATTACATATATGCGCACCGATAGCCCCATTATAAGCAAGGAGTTCGTTAAATTATGCAAAGATTTTGTTAATTCAAATTATGGAAATAAATTTGTCGAAAGGACCTATAAAGCTAAAACAAAGGACGCCCAAGAAGCACATGAATGTATTAGGCCAGTTTTATTAACAATCACGCCCGACGATATAGGTGATTCTTTTGCTCGAAAATTGTATTCACTTATTTGGAAAAGAACAATTGCTTGTTTTCTACCAAATTATATAGAAGAGCATTCTATATTCCGTCTTTATCCAAATGATACGGAATATTTTGAGACTACTAAAAAAATTGTTCTTCAGAAGGGTTTTAAGGTTTTATATTCAGATAATTTGCCTGATGACAGCGATGATATCGCGTTATTAAATTCACTTGCTAAAACTACTACAAATATAACTAACATCATTGCTAAAGAAAAATATACTAAACCCAAAGCGCTATATACTGAAGCGTCTCTGGTTAAAGATTTAGAGGGTAGGGGTATAGGTAGACCTTCGACCTTTTCTAATATAGTAAATACTCTTCTTACTAGGAAATATGTTGTAAAGGAAAGTAGAGACATGCCATCGATAAAATTAAAGGAATTTTCAATTAAGCCGGGCTGTGTTCTAATAGAAAATGAAAAAATACAAAAACAAGGAAAATCAAAAAATAAACTTTATATTACCCAATTGGGTAAGAACGTGATGAACTATTTATGTGAGCATTTTGATGCGAATTTATGCTCGTATACGTTTACGTCAGACATTAATAATGAACTGGATAAAATTGCGGACAATTCAGAAACGTGGTATGATGTAGTAAAATTTGTTTATGATATTTTTATAGAAAAGGTAAAAGAACAAAGTAAAATAACAAAAGTAAAGCAGGATGTTAATAAAATATTAGTAGCTACTGACTCTGAATCCGATTATACTTATTATTATTATACTGATAATTATGGGACTGTGTTTTTGAGAGAACAAGGGGATGAATCAGAAAAAAGGCGAGTAAAAGAAAATATTCAAACAAAGGATATTAATATGAAAATAATAAAAGAATACTTTGTTTTCCCTATAAAGAAAGGTAAATATTTAGACGACGAAGTTCTAATTAAAAAAGGTCCTTATGGTATTTATTGTGAAATCGGTAAAATTAGATTTAGTGTAGAAAATAGCGATATCAGTTTAGAAAAAATAATAGAGAAATTAAAAGAAAAAAATAAGAAAATCATAAAAGAATGGAAAGACATATCTATCCTGAATGGACCATATGGACCTTATATACGATATGGCAAAAAGAATGTATCTATTGGGGGAGATGTTGACCCTAAAAATTTAAACCGGAAGCAATGTTTAGAAATAGTCAAAACATATAAACCCAAACCAAAGTATAAAAAAAAAGCATTTAAGAAGTAAGGAGACTTATAATTCATTATTATGTCGTACACAAATTCTAGAAAGAATTTATTAATGGAGTCCCTACAGTCTTTTTTTAAAAAATCTGAAAATATTATCACAATCATACCTATTTTGACAAATAATAGGAAAATCTCCCTTAGAATAATTGACTGGTTTGTTACTAATTATTCTAAAAAAAATAATATTTCATATTTGATTAACCAGCAAACAAACGAAATTATAGACTTAGATAAAGAATATGACCCTTTATACTGTAAGGAATTTGTAGTATATTTAAATTATAAACTACAATTAAAAGCTTATGCCAAAAGCCAATTCGACCCATTTTGTAGAAAATCTAGAATAAATTTCCATTATGACAGAGACACCTTATTAAATTATATTAAATCTAATAATCTAAATGTCCCTAATATTGAAAGCTATATAAAAAATAACGAAGATAACTATTTTGTTACTACGTCGGGTCAATTAAATTTTTTTAGATGGATAATAAAGTATAAAATTATAGATTATATCATGGCTAACTTGAAAGATATAGAAAAAGATATGAACACTTGTTATAAAAAACATTATGACAAGAGTAAAAAAAATAAAACTAAAAGAAAGAAACGACATGAATTATCTATATCGGCATCAAAGTCTCTTAGTAAATCAAATGTAAAAGTAATTCTGACTTTTAATTAAATCTAATTAATTCTAATACAATTGAAAATAAATAGAATATATAGAAAATTATCGAATGAATGATTAAGGAATTTTAGTAATATAATTATTAATAAGTTCAATCTTATTTGTTAATATCGCAATTTGCTCTGATTGTCTTTCGTTCTGTTGTTTAAGATCTATTAATAATTTTTTTGGATTATTTTTCAAATACACAGGTGTTTTTTGTTCTGAATGCAAAACATAATACACCCCCTTTCGGGTTTTTTTTAAAACCCACCAAGTAACACCCCATAATATATCCAACGTGATATTAGTTAAATAAAAGAATCCCATTACTATTATCTAATAATTTAATTTTAATATATTTAAAATTTAAAAGTATATAAGCGTTGCGTTATTATGATATAATAGTTTTCTATATAACAATTAAATGGATAATAAAACAAGATACGAATCGAATAACGATATTGAGGATATTTTAAGTGAAACACTTTCTAACGGAGCAGGGAGTCCTGGTACAAGAGTAAGAAAAATAGAGGGTAATACTCATAGAAATAGAAATGACGGGGATATTCAAGAAAGAATGGAGTTATCTAGTAATAAAGAAGTTGATGTTGGTTTAGACTTATTAGTTAATAAAGAGAAAAAAACCTTTAAAGAACCTTTTCAAACAAGACCCAGTAATAATGTAGAAGTTCCTAATATGTCAACAGGGTTTAATCTTAAGAGGGGCGCTAATGATAACGACCTTGTTAACGATATGTTGTCAAATTTAGACTTGGAAACTGCTTCAAATTTGAGCCAGAGGGATATTGATAAACTTATAGACGAGGCCGATAAAAATTCTAAATTGGAGCAGAAGAGTATTATAGAGGAAAATATTGGCAGACCATCTATACCCTCTCCTTCTCAACCTAGCGATACTGTGAGTGTTTTACAGAGTAATTATTCTAGGCGTGGGGAGTCTCTTAGCCCAGAAGCTAAAAGACGAAAAAAACAAGAAATCTTATTTAAGTTAGAGAAGACGCGAAGATTAGGCGTTTCGGGAATAAAAAAATTTAATATGTCGAATAACTTAGCTGATATGCAGGCCGAGTTAGATAGGATTAAATATGAAAGAGAGGTAGAAAGTTCTATTAAATTTCAAAGAAAATGCTTAATGGCTTTTGTAACAGGCTCTGAGCTATTAAACAACAAATTCGACTTCTTGGATTTAAAATTAGATGGTTGGTCGGAGCAGGTTCATGACAGTATCGATGAATATAACGAAGTGTTCGAAGAGCTCCACGAAAAATACCGCCAGAAAGTTAAAATGTCTCCCGAAATAAGGCTATTATTTATGCTTGGTGGGTCGGCATTTATGTATCACTTAACAAACTCCATGTTTAAAAATTCTATACCAGGTATGGAAGATATTATGAAGCAAAATCCGGATTTAATGAAACAATTTGCTAATGCGGCTATTAACCAGATGCAAGGGGAGGAACGAGAAGCGGCTGAGGTTTTTAGAAATTTTACTCCTATGAATAATAATGGCGGTATGCCACAAATGAGAACTCCAGCACCACAGGCTAATCCGTTTAGTTCAGGGACACAATCTTTTGCACCACCACCACGAGATTTCAGAAATATGCCAGTTAAATCCACAGCTAAACAACCTATTACTCCAACAACTGGTTATGTAGAATCATCAACTCCTTTACATGCGCCAAATAGAATTGCGCCACCAGTTGGAGTAGATGATATATTAAATGAGTTACGATCTAATACTGACCACGACGTCGAGGATTTATTAAGTCAGGCGAGTTCTAAGAAAATTAATACAAGAAGAAAGAAACACAAAAAGAAGAAGAAGAATATTATCCTTAACATGAATTAAAGTTTACCCGATTTTTTCAGTATTTCATATGCTCGCTCAATTTCTTTAGGAGATATATAACCATCTCCATCTTCGTCTAAATCTGCTATATTTTTGGGCAAAATACAGTATTTACTACTTGTATTAAATAAATTTAATACGATTATTACAAAACAAGCCGTAATTATAAGAGCCGCTACTACGTCTCTTGTTGCTACAAACGCCATAGTAAATATCAGTAATCTTCTAATTATTTTCGAAGAAAGGAATTTTTTATGTCTTTCGTCTAAGTCAATTTCTATATATCTGGCCCCAATATTAAATAAAATCATAGATAAACCATAAAAATATTTACTATTATTAAGAGATGAAAGGATATTGTCAAACATAAATAATATAATATATATCGGTATAATATTATTTATTGTAAAAATAATTTAATTGAATGGGGCATATGAATATTTTGCTCCACTTGATGGGTATACCGAGAAATTCTCGTAATTAGTAAAACTGGCGTTTCCTTCGGCATCGTCACCGACTACTACTTTTGAGGCATCTTCCTCGTCGTCCGA
>Ga0209196_1002712_pt1 | contig 11237 bp, 9 predicted proteins | sample COGITO_mtgs_1105_5_FD_184801 | JGI IMG/M metagenome (GOLD analysis project Ga0209196, IMG submission 184801) | Pelagic marine microbial communities from North Sea - COGITO_mtgs_110509 (SPAdes) (version 2) | ecosystem: Environmental > Aquatic > Marine > Epipelagic ... | reverse complement strand
TTGGGTCGCGATAATCCTTTGGGGTCATCAGCACTGCCCTGCTTGGTGTCGAGTTTTTTAATCACTGCACCGGTTTGCGCATCGAGAATAAAGATTACTGCATTTCCTGTGCTGCTGGCATTGCCATCTGATTCCGTAGAGTTAAGGCCATTGCCCACTATTACACCCCACTTGCCATTGGCCATGCGCACGAGAGAGGGCTTGGAAAAGCTGTAGCCTAGGTCGGCATCGTCACTGTCTGTAAATTCCCAGCGCGCTATAGAGGCCGCATTGGCCTCACTGAAGGATGCGGGGTCGGTAATATCCAACGCAAAATAACCCTGTCCTCCAGTTCCCAAGCCAGATACTAAAAGACTGTGCCAGGCGTTGTTGTAGTAGACATCGTTTTCAGTAATCGGTCCATCGACATAATTGCGATGACTGTAATCGGATCTGGTCAGCTCCCAGATATCGCTAAATAATGTGGACGGGACATAGGCTATCTTTTCACGACCATTCTCAGCTCTAAAGCCGTGCAGCATGGCGTTATTGGAACCTACATAGACCATTGGATCGCGGTTTTTATAGGTGTTTTTAAAAGTTGCGTAACTCGCTCCCTCGGGGAAGTCGGTTGAGGAAAAATAGAAACGCCCGGGAGGTCCTACATAGGTCGGTATGGATGAAATAATATCGCCCAACACCGATTTGCGATTACGGAAAATACCGCCCCTACCCTTGGCCACTTCCTGTCCTCTGGCACCACGCAGGTAGTTGAGTCGTTTACTGCCCAAACTGTCCGACTGATTTAACGATGCACGCTGGGCACCACCAGATTTTAGTGAGCCCCAGCGAAACGGAACGGGATTATCGTCGTCATCACGGGTGATAATGGCGCGGTTGTTAGGTGTGGTTTTATCCACTCTTTTACCCAGTTCGGGACAGAAACCTCCAGTCAAGCCACAGGCGGCATCCCAGGCGGAGGGACAGATATTACCCAGCGCAATCGGACCACAATTAGTGCCATCAGAGATCGGCTGGGCGATTAAATTACCGGTCCAGTCATTGGTGGTAAAACGGGCGAAAAACAGTGCGGTATCAGAGGAGATAGTCCCGGAATTAAGCGCTGCCGTGGCAAAAGAGCCGGTTCGATCCAATACGCTGTTAATCACATCGGTAAAGGCGCTGACCAACTGCTCGGGGTTCTGTGCCGAAAGATACTCACCTCTGGAATTGATCGATGCGTGCCAGAGATCATCAATTTTAGCCGGATCATTGCCATCGCCGGCTGATGGCCAGCCCAGTGTACCATCGAGTAGGTCGTCGTAATCATCGGGAAAGTCTCGCTCACCTGAGACCCCAAGGCCGATCATAAAGTTGACCATATGTTGCCAGTTGGCCGGATCATTGCCCGGATTCCAGAAAATATCGCTGTTGTCGGTATCGCCGTCACCATCTATATCCGTCGATAGGTCGCTGACATTGACTGGCACATTATTTTCCGCGAAGGGACGCAGGTCTTTAAACCAGTATTTAAAGGCAATATCTCCCAGATAGGTTGAGTTGCCATCTCGGTATGGGGCTCTGGGGCTATAGGTGGTGATGCCATAATCGTTGGCAGGAATCGTCTGGGTGCTATTATCAACATTGCCAAAACCGGAGGGCGAGCCGCTGTTCCACTCGCCATCGGTCATCATAATATGAAAGTTTTGCCGGCAGGAACGTCCCACGGAAGTGCCATCTGCGGGATCATCGCGGTAGGGAGCCGTCGTTTCGAAATAGGCACCGACTTTATCCAAAGTCATTAGCAATGGTGTCCCGCCATTGGCAGGTAAATCGTGCAGCCAGTCAAAAAAGTTACTTCTGCGTGTGCCTGAAAATGCCTGCACTCCGGTCAGGGTGTTGTTATTAATACGCTGATAACCGACCCGAATATTCGAATTAAAGCGCTCAAATGCCAGGGTCGCGGCAGTTTTGGTGACATAAACTCGTTTGCGATAGTAGGAGTACCAGTTGGCAAAGTTTTCCCGCTCATCCACGGTATCACCAACCCCGGAAGTATCACTGACTACTACCTTTTTATAACAGTCATCATCACTGGCATTGCCATTACAATCACTCAGGCTGCTATCAAACAGATAATAATAGGCCGGCTCTGAAGATGAACTGGCATAGCGATTATAGAAACCATCGGAGTAGTCAGACGAGCCACAGTGAGTCTGGTTAATACCACCCCAGCTGGGCCTGTAGCTTGTGGAGAGGTTTTTGGTACAACTGCCGCTGCCACTTTTATCAAAGCCATTATCCCAGGCCGCAGTAAAGGAGGCATTGCCAAGACTATTGCCATCTTCATCTACTGGAGGCTCATAGAGGACAGTGGGATCATAATAAATTTTATTAAAGGCGGCGGACTTTGCTCTCTTGGTCGACGGGTAATCACCGACGCTGGTGGGCATAAATGACCAGGCCATGCTGCCGGAATCATCCATGGTCAAAACAATATTGGGCTCGACACCGGCCAAGGTAAATAAAGGCGTATCACTGAGATCGTGCTGGGCGCTGAAAGCCGCCATACTGGAACCTAAAACAACAGCGCTAAAAAATAATTTGCCAGTTAACAAGCAGCTTTTCAAACATCTGATGTTCATGACTTCCATGCCTCAATTATTGTGCTTTTCCAAAGTGGTCTGGAGAACTGTGCGAGCGCCATCCGAACGTCCATTACCAAGAGCTGATAGACTGTAATAGAAAACCCCAGTGAGCTTGGCCTGGGTATCGGGGTCATTGTCGGAGGGTTCAAAACCAGACTCTTCCATCACATACCGCGGTGGCGCATAGAGATCACCAAACAGGCTGGTACTATTGCCAGAACTGCTTCCGTAAACTAGGCCATGTGTTGACCAGTTAAAGGTGAAATTTGCCACGGCACTGGCCACAGACCCGGTCTGCCAAATACCACTGGATCCATCACTGCTGGCTTCGATAAGGTCCGGCTGAAATAAAAACCACTGGGAAGCATCAATCAGAGTTGATTCGGCGGCCTGAAATGAGCGCGAATGCTCCCATTGATTGGATGCCATGCGCTCTTCCATGGCTGTGCCGCGCATCGATGAAATACCAATCATTGACAGTACCAGCATATAGATCATGACTGACACTAGCACCGCGCCGCGCTGATTTCGCAATATCATTTTTGTCACCCTAGTTAATCCTGTTACGCATTGCCGCATAACTCCAAAACGCTTTACGCACTCGCCTGTCGTCGCCGGTATTGGCCTCAGCGCCATTAAAAGTAAACGGTCTCGACTCGGTGGCCACACCATCTTCAGAGCGCATCAGTAGCCCCACGCGCACACCGACTACTGCTTCCCAATCGCTAACCGTTGAGGCATTTACATAGAGATCCGGCTCCTGGTCACCACTGGTATCCTCGGCGAGTAACAGCTGCATACTTTCTATGCCCTCTGCCAACAGCGTTGCCGTATTTGAATTAAAGGAATGCTGATAGAGACCCGTTTCTCCATTGCTACCAGTGGCAATAAAGTAGCTGTGAGCATCAAAGGACATTATTTGCGCATCGTCCTGATAGGCTTTGGAAAGCCGGTTGTCTGTGTTGACGTTATTGGCATGGGCAATGGTGACGGTGCTGCCATTGGAGACTGAGGAGGCGCGAAACAGGTCGGCATTAGAGCAATCTGAAATCAGGATCAGGTCATTGGCGACCAGCCCATCCGGATTGCTATCAACTTGGATATTGGCATTATCGGCGGACATATTTCCGGTTAGAGAAACGCCACTTCCCCGAGTTGACTGCAGTGTTATAACGTCGGTGCCGGCAACTCGCGTCAGTAAAGTTGGATTAGTCCAACCGCTACCATTTTCATAAACTGTTAGACTGTCGGTAATATTCTCAAAGACTGGTGGCGAGTTGGCGATAATATTCGGCGTAATTTCTTTGATACTGCGGCAACCCGCATAACCGGCCATTCGAATATCGTAGAGCAGTGCATCGGTGGCATAGCGGCCATTTTCCTGCATTCGCGAGAGCTGTTCATTGACAGTAAACATCACCTTGCTGTTGGTGTAGACATAGACCATAGCCGCGAGCAATATAAACTGAATAGCCATGGCCACTAGTAGCTCGACCATACTTAAACCGGCCTGTCGGCGGTTCGGCAAATGGCATTGCCAATATATTTTGAGCCGTTGTATTTCGCGCCGCTTCATTATTGCAGCCTCACAACAAGCGTAAATTGCTGAGCACTCGAACCGCTTAAGCCTCGACTGTCATCCCACTGCACGGTGAGATGACAAATCCTTGTCGCCTGCACACAGGCAACAGAGCCAGTCCCGGAGGGTAATACAGCGGCCAGGTCTGTTCGCCACTGAGTTAAATCTATCACTTCGAGACCGCCACTAGTCGGTGGTGTTTGGGTTAATGTCAGGTTGTAATTTCCCGCCAGTGCCGATGTTGAATTGGCGCGCAACTGATCTATAAGGGCATTGGAAACTATCGCGGCCTGGCTGCGAAAATAGGTGCTGTGGTTATTGGAAACGGCGGTTAATTGCATTTTCATCACACTGAACAGACCGATTACTGAGACCAGAATTGCGATCAGCACTTCAATCATACTGACGCCTTTTTGTTGGGATATTCGACTTCGCCTGTTAGCTTTCATCAGCTGCAGTCTCCATGACTCACGGCTGATCGCCCATTGGGCTGAATAGTAATAATTCGTGAATCAATCGTTGCGCAACCACCAGGCTCAAGGGTAAATGTAAAGGAGGCATTGCTAGGAGACAGAGATCCGCGAGACGTGAATGCTACGTAGGAATCGCTAGGAGAATTGGTCGCGGCAACCGACAGCGAGCTATTACCAGTCAGCGCCGGCCACTGCACTAAAATATCGCCGTTATCGAGATAATCAGAATCATTATTGGTATCGGCAACCAGATTCCATCCAGCACTCCAGTTACTGCCGCTAACCGCTACCACGCGCACTTCAATACCCCGTTTAGTCGCTTCACTGCGCGCCATATTGAAGCTATAGAGTAAATCGTTGGCTTGAGAGGTCAATCGATTATTGTCGATAAAGGTGACAAAGGACGGAACACCCACAGCCAGAAGAATGGCGGCAATCGAAACCGTTATTAGCAACTCTAGCAAGGTAAAACCTAAGTTCTTACCGAATCGAAACTGTGTCTGCATTGCTGTAACCCTACGTCCTATGTATTTGCAGCAGAAGTTATCTACATCTACTGCAGATCACATGCCAAGCCTCATCCCGAGACCAAATTTGGAGGGATAATAACAACTAGACTTAAATGTAGGCGTGACACCAATCACAACCTTTTTGGATTCAGTCGATTTTTTCAAGATTATCTAGACAATGCTACTCAGGACATCCACGCCAGCTGCGTAATAACGCACGGCGGCTAACACTCCTCAGTAGAAAAGGAGATGATTTTTTAAGTCCTTTCTTGAATCAGAGAGCGCTCACAGCTCAATTAGGATACGCCTTAAAATGTCACGCATAATTGATTCATCTGCAGGTGACTGTTGGCGATTATTAATGTGGCGGGAGAGACGACGGCGAGCAAATGAATCAGGTGCTTCTTGTCACTGACGTCAATTGTCTTATCCATCACCTGACCGAGATCTTGAGGCCAATGAAAATTTAGGATGAAACCTCGCAGGCTAGACTCGGTATTGAGATGTTCCCAATCGCTGTGCCATAACTTAGAACGAGGCTAAAGCTGTTATTGTTGTTCGATTAATGGCTGCTCAGACAACGGCTCATCTTGTGGTGCGTCGATCTCCAGCGCTGTGCCAGAACCTAACAAGACACCAATCCAGCGCGTCTCGTCCTGACTTTCAAGCGCAATTTTTATCATTATTGTCAGCGGGATCGAGAGCAACATGCCCACTGGACCCAGCACCCAACCCCAGAGAACCAAGGAGACAAACACCACCAGTGGCGAGAGATTCAAGCCTTTACCCATCCAGCGCGGTTCAACCGCATTGCCCATCACCAAGTTGACCACAACGAACCCGGCAAGGGTCAGGCCAGCGGGAAATACTCCCAACTGAACAGTGGCCAGCAGCACTGCTGGCACCGCGGCGATAAACGAGCCCACGGTGGGAACAAAGTTGAGCAGAAAGGCAATTAGTCCCCAGAGCACGGCGTAGTCCACACCCAGAATAGTGAGCCAGATAAAGATCAGTATGCCGGTGATTAAGCTGATCGCGGTTTTAATGGCGAGGTAATTGTGCACGCTTTCTGAAAACCGATTTAGCCACTCTTCGGAGACGTCTTTACCTCGTGCCAGACGCAGCTTTTCACCAAAGCCGATATTTTCCGTCAAGATAAAAATCACCGTAAGCAGAATCATCACGGCATTGGTCATAACACTGCCGAAGGAGGCCAATGTGCTGCCAGCAAAGGACATCACCACACTGGGGTCAAAACTGTCTTGCCACTGCTGCGGATCAATCTCGATGCCACGCTGACTCAGCCAAGACTGTACCTGATAACTCATCGCTGAGAGTTTGTCGGAGTACACCGGGATGTCCTGCCGGAAGTTGTCCACCGAGGAACCCACTACGGCGGTGAGTACTAAACCCACCAGGAGAATTAAAATCACAATTATCAAGATGGCAATGCCACCCGGAATACCGCGTTTTTTCAGCCAACCGAGCAGCGGCGAGACGATCATGGCAATAAACATCGCCAATAGAAAAGGCACTAACAGTTCACCTGCCATTTTCAGGCCAGTTACCACCACCACAAAGGCGGCGCCAACGACTAAAAACCGTGCAATGGGAGAGGTTTTTTCAATCATGGTAATGCTCCGTGTGTGGCAGTAATTCGCTATTGATACGCGTTAGAATGGCCGCTAACTCGGCGCGCCCGTCAGACGAAAAATGCACTCGCCCGTCACGCACGTGCATATCGCGCTCGGCTAACATAGCACATTGAACACGAATGTCATCCAGCTGTAGATTATGACGGATTGGCATGCCAATAAATACATCCCAATCGGCCTCGGTCGCCTGCTGGTTGAGGACCGACTCGAGCAAGACTTTGACATTGACCGCTTCAATTCGATAGATCGGCAAGCCGACATAACGAAATACCAGCAGGGCGATCAATATCAGGGCAAAAGACAGTGCCAAGGTAATCAGAAATTCCATGGCGTCAGCTTATGCAAGAGTTAGGCAAAGAACAATAATTTGATGGCCATCAGTAGCGTAACAATGGTGATGATCGGCTGCACTAATCCGCTGCCACGCTGCATAACCAGATTGGATCCCATGCGCGCGCCAACCATCTGCGCGATAGCCATGGCGATTGCCAGCCCCCAAATCACATGACCACCGGCGATAAAAATAATCGCTGAGGTACCATTGACCACCAAGATCATCAGTTTAGTTTCGGCGGTGGCGGTAACCAGATTGCGCGCCACTAACCAGACCAGTAAAAACGGAAATATCGAGCCCATGGCTGGACCAAAGAAGCCACCGTAAAAACCCATACCCAGTCCAGCCGTGCAGGCAAACCAGCCCTGACTGAGTTTCGGCTGCGAGTTTGCTGCGGCCATTTTCGGCAGAGTTAAAAAGTAGATCGCGATGGCGATCAACAAAAACGGGATCAGTTTTAATAGAATCTCACTGTCGAGCTGCTGTACGGCAAAGGTGCCAATGACTGAACCGACAAAGCCCATCAGCAGCACAGGAAGCAGAGGCCTGATGGCGATATGGCCGTTGCGAAAAAAATTCCATGCCGATGACAGTGTGCCGATCGAGCTCTGTAATTTATTGGTGGCGAGAGCGTTAAGCGGCGGCAGTCCCGCCCATAAGAGGGCCGGCAGCGTCAGCATGCCACCAGAGCCGGCAATTGATGAAATAAGCCCGGCAAAGAAGGCTACCGCGACTAAGATGCTCTGCGTAACAACTGATAAATCCATTTAAAAAATTTCACCCCTTCACAGCCACCTAAAATTGATCTGGATATTTAGCCTCGTAGCGACGATAAAATGCCTGCAGCGTTGCAATATCCGCATCGTAATCACCGGTCGGTTCAAACAGCTGATCAAGCACAATGCGCTTGCCCGGAAAATCCAGACCGATAATAAAAATCTTACAGTCAATCGCTTCAGCAATACGCAAAAATCCAGTTTTCCATGTCTCGACTTTTTTGCGTGTTCCCTCGGGCGCCAGCCCAATAACAATACCCTTATCCTTTTCCACTAAACGCGCGACATTATCCACTATGGATTCCGGTTTGCTACGATTAACCGGAATGCCACCCAGCCACTCCATAAACCAGGTCACACCGGGCTTAAAAATAGTGTGTTTGCCGAGCCAGCGAAGCTTTATATTAAGCGCGAGGATCGCCGCCATGGCATAGACAAAATCCCAGTTGGAGGTGTGCGGTGCGCCGATAATGAGTATGCGCTCAAGGTTGGGAATCTCGCCCTCCACTCGCCAGCCAAGAACGCGCAATATCGTCCGGCCAAACCACATGGCAAAGGCCGAGCGATTAGCACGCAGATGCACGGGCGTCATGTCCTGACTAACGATTACTGGTTTACTGCTCATAGCTATGCCTCTTTAATCTTATTATTTTTGCAGGTATTGCTGATTAGTGTTCTCGAGTTGCTCGAAAGGCGATATCCGGATAGCGCTCTTCGGTCAATGATAAATTGACTCTGGTGGGTGCCAGGTAGGTTAAATGACCACCGCCATCGAGCGCTAAATTGTCCTGGGTTTTATTTTTAAATGACTCCAGTGATTTATTGTCGCTGCACTCAGTCCAGCGCGCCGAGTGGACGTTGACCGGCTCATAAATTGCCTCCACCCCGTACTCTTCACGCAGCCGATAGGCCACCACATCAAACTGCAACTGACCCACCGCGCCGACAATAATATCGTTATTGCGGAAGGGGAAGAACACCTGTGTGCTGCCCTCTTCCGAGAGTTGGCGAATGCCATTCTGCAGTTGCTTGGTTCTCAGCGGATCTTTCAGCCGAATGCGCTTAAACAATTCAGGTGCAAAGTGAGGGATGCCGCTAAACTTTAAATCTTCACCCTCAGTGAAGGCATCGCCAATCTGGATCGAACCATGATTGTGCAATCCAATAATATCGCCCGCCTGCGCCTCCTCAAGAGAAATGCGCTCGCCCGCTTTAAAACTAAAGGCATCGGCAATACGCACCGATTTCCCGGTACGCACATGTTTCATCTTCATGCCTTTGCTGTACTTACCCGAACAGATACGCAAAAAAGCGATGCGATCGCGGTGCTTGGGATCCATGTTGGCCTGAATTTTAAACACAAAACCACTAAAGGCTTTTTCTTCAGCGGTGACGTCGCGCTTGTCGGTGCTGCGAGGTTGAGGTGTCGGCGCCCAGCGCACAAAATCATCGAGCATTTCACGGACACCAAAGTTACCCAGAGCAGTACCGAAAAATACTGGCGTCATGCGACCGGCGAGAAACTCATCCATTTCAAATAGATTGGTTGCGCCCTTAACCAGCTCAAGTTCCTCCAGTACATCGTCCGCATAATCACCCAATGCCTCACGGGCTTCTACAGAGTCCAGGCCTTTAATCTGAATATCATCCATCAGAGTGTGACCCTTGCCCTGGATATAAACATGAATAGTATCGGTGTAGAGGTTGTAGACACCGCGAAAGCCACGACCCATACCAATTGGCCAATTAATCGGCGCTGCTCTAATCTTCAAGACACTTTCGATCTCATCTAGCAGCTCAATAGGATCGCGAATCTCGCGGTCCATCTTGTTAACAAAGGCGAAGATCGGCGTGTCTCGCAGGCGGCAGACATCCATCAACTTAATGGTGCGATCTTCCACACCCTTGGCGCCGTCAATCACCATGAGCGATGAATCGACTGCTGTCAGTGTCCGGTAGGTGTCCTCAGAAAAATCTTCGTGACCGGGGGTGTCGAGCAGATTGACCATGCAATCGTGATAGGGAAATTGCATCACCGACGAGGTCACCGAAATGCCACGCTCTTTTTCCATCGCCATCCAGTCGGACGTGGCATGGCGGTCGCTCTTGCGACCCTTGACTGTGCCCGCCACCTGAATCAGATTGCCGAGCAGCAACAGCTTTTCGGTGATCGTGGTCTTGCCCGCATCCGGGTGAGAGATGATAGCAAACGTGCGTCTATTGTTGATTTCATTGATAAAATTGCTATCAGCCATACCCTATAAGTCCTAATTTGTACTTAAATTTGTACTTGTTTGTTAAATTGCCCCCTCTCACCCGTTTTTGGGGGAAAGGCGGCTAAAAAGCGCGCTATACTAACGAATAACCGCCACGCCATACACTACTACGCCAAAATGCCTTTCAGCTTTTCTAATGCCAACTTATGTTTGTTCTCCGACATCTTAGCCAGATTAATCTGCTTCCACTTAATGGCCGGAAGCTCGCTTACACCATCTAAACCAAGCAACGCCCAATCTGGCTCACGGCTTTTAAACGATAGAAGAAAACCCTTCTCGCTTTCTGTTAACCCTTGGTGAATAAGTTCGACCAAACGCTCTCTAACAGCCACCAGCTCTTCTAGCGGTACATCCGTCTCGGCCATGTTTGCAAACTCACCTGCGTAAATGGCCGATAACTCTTTGTATTGCGGCTTCAGCAGTTCGGCCATAGGCCGATTGTGGCTCGATAAATACACGAGAAAGGCTTTGCGTATTTCATCCGTTAAGCCTTCATTATCTAAAAGCCACTTAACATCGAATAAGTCTCTTGGATGCTGCCTATCCAATGCAGCACAGATTTTTCCGGCGTAAAGATCAGCTAGTGCCACCACGGGTACTTCAACGTAACCGAACTCTTCTTCAACAGCTTCGCAAACTTCCATAAGACGCGGCTCGTAAACCGTTCCACGTAACACTGGAGAAAGCTCCACTTTAATTTGAACCCCGTTGCGCGCAACGATGAGCCTCAACGAATCCCGTTTCGATTTATAAGCTTCGGTTATCTCCGCATCTTTGAACGCGGTTTTTAAATCAGCACTAATGACATCCAATGCCTCACAAATCTCATCCAAAGCCTCATCACGGGCTTTCATAGGCAGATAAACCAGATCAATATCGACAGACAAGCGTGGAAACTCTCTTACAAAGAGGTTGATAGCCGTTCCACCTTTAAGCGCAAAGCAGGTCTGTTTCGCAGCGAAGGGCAAAACCTGCATCAACAACTGCACTTGCTTGTAATAAATACTG